>Ga0207021_1018_pt1 | contig 45991 bp, 40 predicted proteins | sample Alteio_BWMinCont_49_FD_153496 | JGI IMG/M metagenome (GOLD analysis project Ga0207021, IMG submission 153496) | Enriched cells from forest soil in Barre Woods Harvard Forest LTER site, Petersham, Massachusetts, United States -... | ecosystem: Environmental > Terrestrial > Soil > Temperate forest >... | reverse complement strand
GTATCGCCAGTAGTGGCTTCTTTCAGGCCAACCGCCGCTGCAATATCGCCGGCATACACTTCGCTGATTTCAGTGCGATGGTTCGCATGCATCTGCAACAGTCGCCCGATGCGTTCTTTTTTCCCTTTGATGGGGTTGAAGACCGTATCACCCGAGGCCATCACGCCGGAGTAGACCCGGAAATAGATGAGATGGCCGACGAATGGATCGGTCATTATCTTGAACGCCAGTGCCGAGAATTTTTCGTCGTCGCGTGCACGTCTTTCTGTGGGCTCGTCATGGACATCCAGTCCGCGCACCGGCCGGATATCGGTGGGCTTGTTGTTGGTGGAAGATGACTCGATGATCGGTGAAAGCGTGCGCAAAGGATTGCGCCAGGATGGTTTCATCATCGATTGGGTGCAAGACGGTCGGTCTGCCGAGAGCGCGCTCGAATGCGGGACTTACGATTTGCTATTGTTGGATCTTGGCCTGCCCAGGAAATCGGGGCTGGAGGTATTGAAATCGCTGCGCCAGCGTCGCAATCCGATTCCTGTACTGATACTGACCGCACGCGACGCGGTTACCGACCGCGTGGCGGGGCTCGATGCCGGTGCCGATGACTATCTTGTCAAACCGTTTGACCTGGAAGAACTGGCCGCCCGCATCAGGGCGCTGCTCAGGCGTCAGTCCGGGCGTGCAGACTCAATTATCCGCCACGGGGATTTGACGCTTAATCCGGCTACACATGAGGTCCATTTACAGGGTGCCCCTGTGATGCTATCCGCACGTGAATTTTCATTGCTGGAAGCATTTCTTGATCGTCCGGGCGCCGTGCTGTCCCGCATGCAGTTGGAAGAAAAATTGTATGGATGGGACGACGAAATAGAGAGCAATACCGTGGAGGTGTATATCCATGCCTTGCGCAAGAAATTGGGCGCCAGCCTGATCAAGAATGTACGCGGTGTCGGTTATATGATTCCGAAGGCATCATGAATTCCATCCGGCGCACGTTGTTGTTATGGTTGTCCGTAGGTATGTCCAGCGCCATCCTGATTGCTGCGATACTGATTTACTTCCAGGCGCGTGAAGAGGCCAATCAAGTATTTGATTATCAAATGAAGCAAGTCGTGGCATCGCTGCCGGCCCAAGCTTTTTCGCCGCTGGGACCGACCCCGAACGACGAGGCAAACGAACAACGCGACGTCGTCATACAAATCTGGGACAGTAAAGGCTTGCGGATTTATCGTTCACACGAGCATACTGCCCTGCCCGACCGCGCTGAACTCGGCTTTTCAAACATTAGCGCACGGGGAATGGACTGGCGTGTCTATAGTGCGCAAATCGGCTCAACGATTGTGCAGGTGGCCCAGCCTTTGAGTGATCGCCGCCAACTGGCCGCGGAGATGGCCTTGAAGACGGTAGCACCGTTGTTTCTGCTGTTGCCATTTCTGGCGATATTGATCTGGATTACCATTGGACGAGGATTGGCGTCAATCAAGCGTGCGGCTAAAGACGTAGAATTGCGAGACGCCAGATCCCTGGCGCCGATTTCCGATTCCGGCGTGCCACAAGAAATCCGCCCGCTGACAAGCGCGTTGAATGACTTGTTGCAAAGGCTTGATCTGGCGATTGGCGCGCAGCGCACATTTGTGGCCGATGCTGCGCACGAATTGAAGACGCCGTTGACAGCGCTGAATTTGCAAATCCAACTGGCCGAACGTGCCGACAACGTCGAGGAAAGGCAAGTCGCCTTTGCTGATCTGCGCAAAGGATTAGAGCGTGCCAATCATTTGGTGCATCAGTTGCTGACCCTCGCACGGCAAGAGCCGGGTACTGTCGAATCGGATCAGGAAGAGATTGATCTGGTTGCATTGGCACAGCGCGTCGTAAGCGAATTCGCAGGATTGGCATACCTTCGCCGCACGGATCTTGGCATCTCGAAATGCATGGCAGCATCAGTTATCGGCAATATGGATGCTCTGCGAACCCTGCTCAATAACCTGATCGACAACGCGATCCGTTATTCTCCCGAGGGCTCGCGCATCGATGTCTCTGTAACTAGCGATCAACATGATGTTTCGCTTACGGTAGCCGACAATGGCCCCGGCATATTGCCACGAGAGTTGGACCGCATCTTCGATCGCTTTTATCGAATTCCTGGAACTCCGAGCAGCGGCAGCGGTTTGGGACTTGCCATTGTCAAACAGATCGCCATTGCACATGGCGCCAGGATCGACTTGGATAACAGCGAGCGCGGATTGAGCGTTTGCGTGAAATTCCCGATTTCGGCCCTACCCAATGGTAAAAATGTACAGTAGGCAAGTGCTTCTTTCCTGTCGATCTCGGGTACTCGGATTTGAATATTGCCCTCCTTAAAAAAGGGGGGGGCTTGCATGCGATTTATAAAGCAGGTATGCCTTCACTATGGCGCGTATTAATTGTCAATATTTCCTGCCATGCGAAATTGTTCCGTCCGCACGGATCGTATCTCCCGGTACTACACCGGACGGACAACTGCCTTCGTATTGCGAGTCCGAAATCACCGTAGTTTCACTCTCGCCGCCCATGGCAGGAGTGGTCGTGGTATGGGATTCCCCATGTAGCGTGTTGCCTTGCAAGACAGCCGTGCTTTTGCCCAGCATGACGTATTTTCCGATTGTGCAGCGCTGCTCGACCGAATACCTTCCGCCACTAGTGCTCTCGCTGATTTTGACACAGGAAGACGTCTTATTGCCTAATTCCCGAATATGCTTGTCATAGGCGTGATCACGGCATAGTTTAACGGTGTTCTCGACTTTGTTACCGAGATTGTTGGTCGTTACGCTATGGAACGACCATAGCCCCTCTTTCAATTCAGGCAAATCTGCATATGCTGCGCAAACCGGCAGCCAAAATGTTACTGCGGCAAAAATCAATTTCGTCTTCATCGCGAGTCCTTCTTCATGTAGTCGGAAAACCAATCGGCATATTCTACTGCAGAAAATTGGCGAAGCGACAATTAAACCACTACATATTGAAGGGCATCGGCAACATGCCAAAACCCTCATCCAGCTGATTGATGCTACCCAATAAGCCTTGCAATCCCTTATCGAGTTGCAACAAACATTCTTCATCCAAGTTCATGATCGCTTCAGGCAACAAGCCCCTGGCTGGAGTCGGCGCCGTCAATAATGCCTGCTCGCCTTCCTCTGAAAGCTTCAAATTGACCACACGCTGATCATCGGAATCGCGCTCCTTGACCACGTAGCCGCGTTTGCGCAAGGCGTCCAAAAGATTGCTGGCCGTGGTTTGATGAATGGCCAATTTAGTCGCCAGCTCGCCAACCCGTAGGCCCGGTTGATCGTGTAGCTCCTGCATCATCCACAACTGGGCACCACTGACGCCACACTGCTTTTCTATCCAAAGAGAATGCCGTTGTGCGGCGCGAATAACGATACGCAACTTCTTTAAAATATCCAGACGGGCTGGCAATGCGTCACTTCCTCGAGCAGCAATTTCTTGTGCTGGCTTTTGCTTTGTTGCCATTGTTACTCCTCGCCAAAATGGCGTAACGCAAAATACATTTACGTCAATATAATTTGATGGAAGGTAGTTTCCTGAAATGCATTATATTCAAATCCGCGGATGCGTCGTGGGTCGAATCATTGATTGGAATTAGAGCTTGATTGAATCAATTGACACAGGTGTGCGCTCAAGGCGATGGCGCCACCTGCACTGCACGCGACCGCAAGTCGTGGCGCTATGTAAAAAGGCGGAATACCTTCCGCCTATTCAAATTACTTTTTTGAATTACTTCTTCAAATTACTTTTTTGAATTACTTCTTCGCATTACTTCTTATTAAGTGCGTCCTTGAACGCCTTGCCAGCCGAGAATTTCACAGTCTTGGCCGCAGCAATCGTGATGTCTTCGCCGGTGCGAGGATTGCGGCCAATACGCTCCGCGCGGTTGCCTGACGCAAACGTACCAAATCCGACCAATTGCACGGAATCGCCATTAGTGACAGTCTTGACAACATGATCAAGCACTGATTCGAGCGCGCGTTGGGCGGCTACTTTGGACAACTCACAATCCTTCGCAATCGCGTCGACCAGTTCTGTTTTATTCATATGATGCTCCATCAAGGTATAAAGCGTGGATTCTAACACCGTCGTGGCGGAATTCGTAGCCTGGAATCTCTCTAAAAAATCCATTTCTCCCTCAATGCCAAGACATTTTCGCACCAGGATGATGCAGTGCAGCGAAATTTCATCGCTTTAAACCTGATTTTTATACTTTTTTTACACCCGACTTGTCAGTTTTTACAAAATTTTTAGTCGCATAACGCTACTCTCGCTACTAACAAATACATCCTTTCTAGGAGAGTAATGATGGACATGATGGACTTGATATTTTTGGGTGCAATTGCGGCCTTGTGGCTTGTGACTTGTGCGTCAGTAGTTGGTTGCGTAAAGCTTGGAGATCGTCCATGAGCACGTTCTATGTTGTTGGCGCCGTAGTGTCGGTTTGCCTGATGGTTTATCTGGTAGTGGCCTTACTGAAGGCGGAGGACCTTTGATGACGACGCAATCGATCATGTTGCTGGTGGTGTTTTTATTGGTATTGCTGGCACTCTCTTATCCCCTCGGCGGTTATTTCGCAAAAGTCGCCGATCATCAGCCCATTCGCGGCCTCGGCTGGTTGCATAAACTTGAGAATATGTTGTACCGGCTCGCAGGTGTCGAAGCAGATGCCGTACCTGGATGGAAATACTATGCGATGTCGCTGATTGCTTTCAATACGATCGGCGCCCTGTTCGTCTATGGCGTTCAACGCCTGCAACTCTGGTTGCCGCTTAATCCGCAGGCACAAGCCAATGTCGGCACCGATTCGTCTTTCAACACCGCCATCAGTTTCGTCACGAATACCAATTGGCAGTCGTACACGCCGGAAACGACGATGAGCTATCTGACGCAGATGCTTGCACTGACTGGCCAGAATTTCTTTTCAGCCGCCACGGGTATTGCCGTATTGTTTGCGCTGATTCGCGGATTCACTCAACGTTCGTCAAAAACCATCGGCAACTTCTGGGTCGATCTGACCCGCTCGACGCTGTATATTCTTTTGCCTTTGTCGACCATATTTGCCATCTTCCTGATGAGCCAGGGGGTATTGCAAAATTTCGATAAATACAAAGACGTGACCTTGCTCGATCCGGTGACCTATACCCAACCCAAGAACGGCCCTGATGGCCAGCCATTGAAGGATGCAAAGGGCAATGTCGTTACCGAAACGCTGATTGCAAAGACGCAAACCCTGGCGATGGGGCCGGTTGCGTCGCAAGAAGCGATCAAGATGCTGGGAACCAACGGCGGCGGCTTCTTCAACGCCAATTCGGCGCATCCTTTTGAAAATCCGACTCCGCTCGTGAATTTCTTCCAAATGATCTCGATCTTCCTGATACCAGCCGGCCTATGCTTTGCGTTCGGGCGCCTAGTCGGCGATATGCGGCAAGGCTGGGCCATATTGGGCGCAATGACCGTGATTTTCGTGGTGATGACATCCACCGTGATGATTGCGGAGCAACAGGCCAATCCGGTTATTACGGCACTTGGCGTCGATCAAACGGCCAGCTCAGTGCAAGCCGGCGGCAACATGGAAGGCAAGGAAACACGGTTCGGTGTCAGCGCTTCTGCTCTGTTTGCGGCGGTGACGACAGGAGCATCCTGCGGCGCAGTCAATTCGATGCATGACTCGTTCATGCCGCTCGGTGGTCTGGTGCCGATGGTGTTGATTCAATTGAGCGAGGTGGTGTTCGGCGGCGTCGGCACAGGCCTATATACGATGCTGATCTATGCCGTTCTGGCGGTGTTTATCGCTGGCCTGATGATAGGGCGCACGCCCGAATATCTGGGCAAGAAAATCCAGGCTTACGAGATGAAAATGGTCTCTATCGCTTTATTGGTGACCCCTTTGCTGATCCTCGGGGGCGCCGCCTGCAGCGTGATGCTGGATGCCGGCAAGGCGGGCATTTCATTTGCCGGACCGCACGGCTTTTCACAGGTTATTTATGCAATGTCTTCCGCCGCGAATAATAACGGCAGCGCCTTTGCCGGCCTTTCCGCCAACACGCCCTATTACAACGAATTGCTGTCGGTCATCATGTGGTTCGGCCGTTTCAGCGTGATCGTTCCCGTACTCGCCATTGCCGCGTCGATGTCTGCAAAAAAACGCTTGCAAGTCAATGCCGGCACGATGCCAACGCATGGCCCCTTGTTCATCTCCTTGCTGGTCGGGACCGTGATCCTGATTGGCGTATTGAACTACGTGCCCGCACTGGCGCTTGGCCCTGTTGCCGAACACCTGCAACTTTTTGCTCAATAAGAGGAAACCTGATATGTCACGCAAAAGCTTAACGCTTTTCGATTCCGCGCTGATCGGCCCAGCGGTGGTCGACGCCATAAAAAAGCTGGACCCGCGCGTTCAATTCCGCAGTCCTGTGATGTTTGTTGTCTATGTCGGCAGTATCATCACCACCCTGTTATTCATCCAAGCCGTAACCGGCAAGGGAGAAGCCAGCCCAACCTTTATTCTGGCCACCTCGATCTGGTTATGGTTCACCGTGCTTTTCGCCAACTTCGCGGAAGCGTTGGCGGAAGGCCGCAGCAAGGCGCAAGCGGCGTCGTTGCGGGCCTTAAAGCAAACCGTCAGCGCCAAGAAACTGGAAGCTCCGCGCCATGGCAGTAAGTGGACCCCAACTCCGGCAACCACCTTGCGTAAAGGCGATACAGTTCTGGTCGAAGCCGGTGATGTAATTCCAGTCGATGGCGAAGTCATCGAAGGGGTTGCATCGGTTGATGAGAGCGCGATCACAGGCGAATCGGCCCCGGTCATTCGTGAATCCGGCGGTGATTTTTCCGCCGTTACGGGTGGTACCCGTATCTTGTCTGACTGGCTGGTCATACGCGCCTCGGTCAATCCGGGCGAAGCCTTTATCGATCGCATGATCGCAATGGTCGAAGGCGCCAAGCGAAAGAAAACACCGAATGAAATCGCGCTGACCATTCTGTTGGTCGCGTTGACCATCATCTTTCTACTGGTCACGGTGACCCTGTTGCCGTTCTCGCTGTATAGCGTGGAAGCCGCCAAGGCCGGCACGCCAATTACCATTACCGTGCTGATCGCCTTGCTGGTTTGCCTGATTCCAACCACCATCGGGGGCTTGCTTTCTGCCATTGGCGTAGCAGGTATGAGCCGCATGATGCAGGCCAATGTGATCGCCACTTCGGGTCGCGCGGTGGAAGCAGCTGGCGACGTTGATGTCCTTTTGCTCGACAAGACCGGTACCATTACCCTCGGCAATCGCCAGGCATCATCGTTTTCACCGGCACCCGGCGTGACCGAGCAGCAATTGGCCGATTCCGCACAGCTGGCATCACTGGCAGATGAAACACCGGAAGGTCGCAGTATCTCTATCCTGGCCAAGCAACGCTTCAACATCCGTGAACGCGAGATGTCGACCTTGCACGCAACCTTCGTTCCGTTTACCGCACAAACGCGCATGAGCGGCGTCGATATCGGTGAACGTTCAATCCGCAAAGGCGCAGCGGAATCGATCAAGAAATATGTTGAGGCGCTGGGCCGCCCTTATCCTGCCGAAGTGTCGCAAGCAGTCGATGACATCGCCCGCCGCGGCAGCACGCCGTTGGTGGTGGTCGATGATGGTCGCGTCATGGGTGCCGTGGAATTGAAAGATATCGTCAAAGGCGGCATCAAGGAGCGCTTTGCCGAATTGCGCCGCATGGGCATCAAGACGGTGATGATTACCGGCGACAACAAGTTGACCGCCGCAGCGATTGCCGCTGAAGCCGGGGTCGATGATTTCATGGCCGAAGCCACGCCGGAAGACAAGCTCAAACTGATCCGCAGCTATCAGGCTGAAGGCCGCCTGGTGGCGATGACCGGTGACGGGACCAACGACGCCCCCGCCCTTGCCCAGGCCGACGTGGCGGTCGCCATGAATTCCGGAACGCAGGCCGCAAAGGAAGCCGGCAACATGGTCGATCTCGATTCCAATCCAACCAAGCTGCTGGAAATCGTCGAGATCGGCAAGCAAATGCTGATGACGCGCGGCTCGCTGACCACCTTCTCGATTGCCAACGATGTCGCGAAATATTTCGCGATCATTCCTGCGGCTTTCGTGACGACTTATCCGCAGCTCAAGGCGCTGGACATCATGCATCTGACCAGCCCCAATTCGGCCATCATGTCGGCGGTGATCTTCAATGCATTAATCATCATTTTCCTGATCCCGCTGGCGCTCAAGGGCGTGAAATATCGCGCCATCGGCGCTGCAGCACTGCTGCGTCGCAACCTGCTAATTTACGGACTTGGCGGTATCCTGCTGCCGTTTGTCGGTATCAAACTCATCGACATCATCTTGTCGGTCCTTCATTTCGCCTAGGAACCTGATATGAAATCAATACTCCGTCCTGCACTCGTGCTGTTTTTCGTGCTGACGATCATCTGCTGCGTCGTTTATCCGTTTGCCATGACCGGCATTGGCCAATTGCTGTTCCCGCACCAGGTGGCAGGTAGCATGCTGCCCGGCGACAAGGGTTCGGAATTGATCGGCCAGGAGTTCTCGTCACCCAAGTATTTCTGGGGGCGTGTCTCGGCCACCAGCCCGATGCCGTACAACGCAACCAATTCCAGTGGGTCAAATAACGCCCCAACCAACCCGGCGCTGGCTGATGAAATCAAGGGTCGCATCGCGGCATTGAAAGCGGCTGATCCGGCTAATGCGGCACCGATTCCGGTTGACCTGGTGACATCGTCGGCCAGCGGACTGGATCCGGAAATCAGTTTGGCCGCAGCCTATTATCAGGTGAATCGCGTTGCGAGCGAACGCAAGCTGAATCCAACCGTGGTGCGCCAAACAGTCGATAAACTGAGCACACCGCAATACTTTGGTTTCTTCGGTGAGGCACGGGTCAATGTTCTTGCGTTGAACGTTGCGTTGGACCAACATCAATAATATTGCGCTTGCTTGAAACGATCTGACCGAACTAGCCATTCGGTCAGATATACTTTCTGGCATTTCCCAATCGTATTTCAAGCCCATGCCCGTAGACAGCGATCAACGCCCCGACCCAGATGCACTCCTTGCCAAAGTTCAAGCTCAGGAACGGCAAGCAGCGCGCGGCAAGCTGCGCATTTATTTCGGTGCATCAGCCGGCGTTGGAAAAACCTACGCGATGTTATCGGCGTCGCGCAAATTGCAGAGCGACGGTCAGGACGTATTGGTCGGCGTCGTGGAAACTCACGGCCGCACGGAAACCGCTTCACAACTCGATGGACTTCGTCTATTACCGCCCAAACTGATCGAGTATCGCGGAAAAACCATCACTGAATTTGATATCGACAAAGCTTTGGGGCTGCATCCGGCGCTAATCCTGATGGATGAATTGGCCCATTCCAATGCGCCCGGCTCGCGCCATCCCAAGCGCTGGCAAGACGTGCATGAGTTGCTGGATGCCGGCATCGATGTGTTCACCACGGTCAACGTCCAGCATCTCGAAAGTCTGAATGACGCGGTCGGCGGAATTACCGGTGTTCGGGTATCGGAAACCTTGCCGGACACGGTATTCGATGCAGCCGACGAAGTCGTCCTGGTCGATATCCCTGCCGACGAGTTGCTGGCCCGGCTGAAAGCAGGAAAAGTCTACCAATTGCAGCAGGCGGAACGGGCATCGCGCAATTTCTTCCGCAAAGGGAACCTGATTGCACTGCGCGAACTGGCCTTGCGACGCACCGCCGATCGGGTCGAAAACGACGTGCAAGCGTATCGCATCGAAAAATCGATCAGCGCGGTGTGGAAAACCGACGCAGCCCTATTGGCATGCCTCGGTCCCAGGGCTGGTAACGAGCATGTGATTCGCAGCACGGCACGTCTCGCCAGCCAGTTGAATGCAGAGTGGCACGTTATCTACGTGGAAACGCCGCAGTTGCAACGCCTGTCGTCGGACCGCCGCGAACGCATCTTGAAAACCCTCAAGATGGCGCGCGATTTGGGCGCAACGACAGCGGTATTATCGGGCAATGACATCGCCCGTTCCGTGGTCGACTATGCCCGCAGTCAGAATTTTTCCAAGATCATTCTGGGACGGGGCCACACTACATGGCCATGGCGCGCGCCGCATTTGAATCGCATCGCCAATATGGCGCCGGATGTCGACTTGATTGAAATCGGCGATGCCGGCACCGAGCCGGCCACCGAGGAAATTGTTTCCAGTCAATCCGGCCCCGACCAGTTCGAAGACAGCGAATTTGACGCCAATGGCCTGTCGCCGCATTGGCGCTACCTGTGGGCAGCGGGCGCCAGCCTGCTTACCGCCTTGTTGGCAACACCGCTGCTACCGTACTTCGACCTTGCCAATATCGTCATGCTATTCCTGTTGACGATCGTGTTGGTTGCAATCCGCATGGGACGCGGGCCATCAGTGGTAGCCACGGTGGTTGGCGTCGCCGCCTTCGATTTCTTCTTTGTCCCGCCGCGTTTCTCGTTTGCGGTCAGTGATTTGCAATACCTGGTAACCTTCGCGGTATTGCTGGTGGTTGGTTTGATCACCGGCCATCTGACCTCTGACCTGCGTTACCAGGCGCGGGTAGCCTTGCATCGCGAATCGCGTTCGCGCGCCTTATATGAATTTGCGCGTGAACTCTCAGGCGCCCTGCAAACCGAGCAAATCTTTGAAACTACGCGAACCTTTATTCAACGAACATTCCGCGCCAAGGCAACCTTGATCTTGCCGGACGACGCTGGCCGCTTGCAGCCCCCCGCACCGCAAGCCGGTGACAATTCGCGCGTCGCCAATATGAGTGTGCTGGACATGGGCATCGCCCAGTGGTCATTTGATCGCGCGACACCTGCCGGAATCGGCACCGATACCTTGCCGGCCAGCAGTTTCTTTTATCTCCCCTTGGTGGCGCCGATGCGCACCCGTGGCTTGCTGGCGATTCAACCGGAAGGCCGTCGCTGGATTCTGATACCCGAGCAACGCCAACAACTCGATACCTTTGCGGCATTGGCAGCGATTGCACTGGAACGTGTACATTACATCGAAGTTGCGCAAAATGCGTTGGTGCATATGGAGTCGGAACGGCTGCGCAATTCCTTGTTGGCAACCTTGTCACACGATCTGCGCACGCCATTGACATCACTACGCGGGCTAGCGGAATCATTGACGATGGCCAAGCCGCCGCTGGCGGCGCCCCAGCAGATATTGGCAGAAGCCCTGCGCGATGAAACCATAAGAATGAGCGCACTGGTCACCAATTTGCTGGACATGGCGCGCATCCAGAACGGCGACGTGCACCTGAATCTGCAATGGCAGACCCTGGAAGAAGTCGTCGGCAGTGCTTTGCGTATTTGCCAGCCTCACCTCGGTACGCGACGCATTGAAACGCGGCTGCCACGCGAATTACCCCTTATCCGTTTCGACGCCATGTTGATCGAGCGGGTACTGTGCAACTTGCTGGAAAATGCCGCAAAATATACGCCAGCCGATTCGCACATCGTCATCTCGGCGGAAGTAAGCGGGCAATTCATGAATGTTTCCGTATTCGATAACGGCCCCGGTCTTCCGAGCGGACGAGAAGAATCATTGTTCGAGAAATTCACGCGCGGCGACCGAGAATCCGCAACTACCGGTGTTGGCCTCGGATTGGCAATCTGTCGCGCGATCATCGAAGCGCATAGCGGCATGATACGGGCCGGCAAGTCGCCCGAAGGCGGCGCCGCCTTTGTCTTCACCTTGCCGCTTGGCACCCCACCTGTTACCCCGGACTTCGATGCCGGAGAAGCCATACTGGAACATCATGATTGAACCAACACCGATCGTCCTGCTTATCGAGGATGAACCGCAAATTCGCCGCTTTGTGCGGTCGTCCATGGAGGCCGAAGGATGGCAAGTCTTCGAAACGGAGACCATGAAACGCGGGCTGATCGAGGCCGGCACCCGCAAGCCGAACCTGATCATCCTGGACCTCGGCTTGCCTGACGGCGACGGCATCGATTTCATCCGCGATATGCGGGAGTGGTCTACGATACCCATTATCGTATTATCGGCGCGGGTCGCCGAAGCAGAGAAAATCAAGGCGCTGGATGCCGGTGCCGACGATTATCTGACCAAGCCGTTTGGCTCGGGCGAGTTGCTGGCACGGGTGCGCGCCACGTTGCGGCGCCAACGCCTGCCGGCAAGCAATGACAACGGCGTCGTTCAGTTTGGCGACGTTGCGGTCGACATGCGGGAGCGTCAGGTCACCAAAGGCGGCGAACCCGTGCATTTGACGCCGACTGAATACCGCCTATTAACGGCCTTGCTGAACAACGCCGGCCGCGTGGTCACCAACCCGCAACTGCTGCGCGAAGTATGGGGACCTTCGCATTCCGAAAGCGGCCATTATTTGCGCGTCTACATGGGACATCTTCGGCAGAAACTGGAAGACGATCCAGCGCAGCCGAAATATCTGCAGACCGAAACGGCTGTTGGTTATCGGCTTGTTCTTACGTCAAAATAGAAATCGGCTTGGAGCATTTCTAAAAATCGTAGCGCCTTGGTAGTGAAAATGACTATCGCGGAGGATTGCGAGGATTTTATTTAACACCTTGACTTTGCCCGGCTAATGTGAAACCGGGCGGTGTTCAGGCCCCTTTCTGCGCATACAAAAGGGCAGCCCGCGCATTCTCCAAGATCGGCGCATCAGGCGGCATTCGCCTTTCAAGTCGCTCCGTGAGTGGACCAAGAATCATCGCCGCCTCTTTAAATTGTCCGCGTTCGATCAAAAATCGACCAAACTCCAATGCAATAGCGGGTTGTTGCGCACTTGCAATCGGCGCCAAAGCGATCCCTATTTTAAAAGCCTTTTCCGCGCCAGCCTGATCACTTTGTGCCGCCGCAATTTGACCGAGAGTCTTCCATGCACGAATTCTATATTCCACGGTATCCGACATATCGGGAAGATTGGACAATACCTCCTGCAAGCGATCTTTTGCTTTTTGTAATTCACCGTTGCCAAATTGGGCCTGTGCGATAAAGATTTGGGCGACTGCGCGCCAACGCGAAATATCGGCTGGCGCAAAAACTTTTTCAGCCAGAAATTCAGCCTCCTTTGAAAGTCTTTGCGACTCGTCAAACTGCCGCATTCCAGCAAGTGCTTCCGCTTCAGTCAATAACGCATAGTAAGTCGGGAAAGACTCGTAATAACGAACTTTGCGGGTCAAAGCCAAATGCTCTCGTGCATATTTTTCCGCTTCCGCCCATTTGCCCTGGGCATTTGCGGACATCGCTAAAAATCGCATGGTGATAATTGTTTGTGCGTGTTCGCGTCCAAGCAGTGACAGTTGGGCTGTCAATACTTTTTTCAGCAAATCGTCAGCTTGAAGCTCCTCGCCAAGCTGCGTCAACAAAAGACCGCTTATAGATTTGCTTCTCCATGTTTCCGGATGGGAGGGGCCAAGTAGATGTTCCGTCAGTCTTCCCGCAGACTGTTGAAATACCCATCCGTCCTCGGGTTTTCCTAAATAGCCCATCGCATAAAGCGAATTGGTTTGCGCTAGCGCCAATTCAACGGATTGCGGCGCCACCGTGTTCATCAATGAAAAACACTTTTGATAGTCCGTTTGAATGCGTTCAAGTGGCATGCCTTGAAGCAGTTCTGCATATGCTAGCCACTGCATTGCCGCAGCAAGATCGATTGGCTTTATCGTCCGATCGCGCTCGCCAAGATCAATGGCTTCGCGAGCGTATTTTTCGACCATCGCTGCGCGCGGCAAAAGGCGTTCGACATTTGCCGAATTAAGCAAGGTATCCATCAATTGTTGCCTGGAGATGCCAGGAGATTCGCGGGCCAGCATGACAGCTTGTTCGGACAATTCCGACCCTTGATTCAACACCCCTAACCCGAGATAAGTGCGCGCAAGAGTGTTGAGCAACGCTATCTTGGTTGCGGGATCGGCATCGAGCAAACGACGTAATCGATCCGCACCATGGTCAACCAATGCTCTTGCAGAAACTTCTCGCCCTTGCGCGACTTCTGGCATCGGTTGAGTAAGAAGATCGGATAGAAAATTGCTCACTTCCTTGACCTTGGCCACTTCAGCTCGCGTACGGTCAAGCTGGATTGAACGGTCGATCCCAAATCCAATGCTTAGCAGCACAACAAGCGAAGTTGTGGCCATTGCTGCCCAGTGGCGATACAAATATTTTTGCAGACGATATGTTCGCTGTCCTTGTCGGGCTTGGACAGCGTAGTGGCCCAGAAATCGGTTGATGTCCGCGACCATTGCCTCCACAGAAAGATAGCGATCCTGTGGTCGATGGCGCAACGCTTTAAGCAAAATGGCGTCGAGATCGGAGGGAAATTTGTTGAATTTCCACAGACCGCCGCCACGCGCGCCATCCTTTTGCTTCCTTTTATAAGCGTAACTTGGTAGCTCGGGCTCGTGTGTAACGGACCTTAGTGCCAGGGCGGCAGAAACATCGTGCTTTTTCCACGGCGAAATGCCCGTAGTAAGCTCATACAACAGCACGCCAAGCGAATAGATATCGGTACTAGTGGCCAACGCATCGCCGGCAATTTGTTCTGGGCTGGCGTAGAAAACCGACATCATGTTATTTCGAGTTGCTGTGATTGTGACGTCAGACTGGCTGCCTGCTATATGCGTCGCAATGCCAAAATCCACAAGTTTAGGTTCTCCTTGCTCAGTCACCAATATATTGCTGGGCTTTATATCGCGATGGATGATTAATTGATTGTGAGCATATTGGACCGCGTCGCAAATTTTCAAAAAAATATGCAATCGTGCGCTCAAAGATAATTGGGGATTATCGCAATAGCGTTCAATCGTTTGTCCTTCAACATACTCCATCGCCAAAAACGGCTGTCCATCTTCAAGCGCGCCGGCGTCAATGAGGCGGGCGATGCCGGGGTGATTTAGGCCGGCAAGCAATGCTCGCTCTCTCAGAAAATGTGAAACTGCAATCTTATTACTCAATGCCATCAAACTAAGAAGTTTGACTGCCACCATTTGGCGCGTGCCGTTTTCCATCCGTTCGGCGAGGTAGACAGTGCCGCTGCCTCCTTCGCCGAGAGCTTTGAGCAACGCGTATTTGCGGCCTTTCGGAACATTTAATTCGGAGATCGACTCGGAACCGTCTTCCAGCACGGGCGATTCCAAAAAGTGCTCATCCGGTGAACGCAACGCGTCCAGCATCCATGCAACTTCACTTCTTAATTCACTTTCGCCCGCGCACTCCGCATTAATGAGTTGATCACGTTGCTTTGAAGGTAATTGGTAGGCACGATGAACAAGGTCTTTCGCGCGAAGAAAGATATCGCTCTTGCCTTGCGAGCGACCGGCAATGTCATTCGGGGTTGAAGGCGATATAGGATCACTCATCAAAACTCCCCTAGGGGGATGCTTAGTAGACTGAATTTCAAATAGATAAGCGACTATTGTGAACTAATATAACACTGGCCTGTTGCAAGATGCAAACTCAATTTTCGTCGGGTAGCTCATAGCCTGAACAACCATAATTTATATCAACTTATTGCCAACCGAATCGACGGTAGTAATAGGTCTTCATTAACTGCGTCACTACCATATAGCCAAACAGAATAGCGACCAGCCACGGGAAGTAGCTAAGTGGTAAAGCTTGCAAATTGAAGTAATGGGCAAACGGCCCCATCGGCAGGAATACACCTAGCGCCATGATGGCTGCCGTGGTTGCCAGCAAGGGCAATGCGGCGCGGCTCTGGAGGAAAGGGATTTTCCGGGTCCGTATCATGTGCACGATCAGCGTTTGCGTCAGTAGCCCTTCTACAAACCAGCCCGATTGGAATAGCGCTTGTTTTTCGATACTGTTTGCACCAAAGACAGTCCACATCAGCCCAAAAGTAACGACGTCGAAAATGGAACTCAAGGGACCAAAATATAACATGAAGCGCCCGATATCGCCGGAATTCCAACGCTGCGGCTGAGCCAGTAATTCCTCATCGACGTTATCGAAAGGAATCGCCACCTGCGAAAAATCGTAGAGCAGATTTTGCACCAGCAATTGCGGCGGTAACATCGGCAGGAAAGGCAGGAACACGCTGGCGAGCAATACCGAGAACACGTTACCGAAGTTCGAACTGGCAGACATTTTCGTGTATTTCAGCATGTTGCCAAATGTTCTGCGCCCTTCCATCACTCCTTGCTCCAGCACCATCAAACTCTTTTCCAGCAAGATGATATCGGCCGCTTCCTTTGCAATGTCCACTGCTGTGTCGACGGATATGCCGATGTCGGCCGCGCGCAGCGCCGCCGCGTCGTTGATGCCGTCGCCGAGAAATCCGACCACATGGCCGCGAGCGCGCAACGCCAATACGATGCGCTCCTTATGCGCTGGGGTCAGCCGCGCAAACACGTCTACCGTTTCACATGCTTCTTGCAATTCGCTATCCGACATCAATTCAATCTCGGCGCCCACCAGAATCCGAGTACATTCAAGGCCAACCTCGCGGCAAACCTTGGCCGTCACCTTGTCATTGTCACCGGTGAGCACTTTCACGCGCACCCCATGCCGCTGCAAGGCATCGATTGCGGGTGCAGTCGATTCCTTGGGCGGATCGAGGAAAGCAATATAACCAACCAGCGTAAGCGCCGATTCATCGACCACACCGTAGGTCTGCTTATCGGCATTGGTCTCCTTGGCCGCGACGGCCACGACCCGCAAGCCTTCCTCATTGAGATCCGATGTCACCGTGCGCACCTGCGCCAACATCTGTTCTGATAACGATACTACGCCATCCGCTGTCTTCACCTTGGCGCAAACGGCAAGTATTTCTTCCACCGCGCCTTTACAAATCAGCAGATGCGTCCCCTCCTCTTCCGCGACGATGACCGACATGCGGCGACGCTGAAAATCGAAAGGGACTTCGTCGATTTTCTGGAATCGCCGCGTGTCATTCAATTTGCTTTGCAATTCGACATGTTCCAGCACCGCAATGTCCAACAGGTTCTTGAGGCCGGTCTGATGGTAGCTATTCAAATAGGCGTAATCGAGCACCTCTGAAGATGCGGCGCCAAATACATCCGTATGCCGTTCCAACACAATTTTGTCTTGCGTCAAGGTGCCGGTTTTGTCGGTACACAAGACATTCATGGCGCCGAAATTCTGGATCGCGTCCAGCCGTTTGACGATCACCTTCTTGCGCGACATGAAAATCGCACCTCTGGCAAGTGTGGCGGTTACGATCATCAACAGCATTTCAGGCGTAAGGCCGACTGCAATCGACAAGGCAAACAGCGAGGCCTCCCACCAATCGCCTTTGGTAAAGCCGTTGATAAACAGCACAAACGGCACCATCACCAGCATGAATCGGATCAGCAACCAGCTGACTTCGTTGACGCCGCGTTGAAATGAGGTAGGCGCTCTGTCTGTGGTGAGGATGCGTTGCGCAATAACGCCGAAGCAGGTGTTCTTTCCAGTGTTGACCACCACCGCGCGCGCAGTGCCGCTTACGACGTTCGTGCCCATGAAGCACAGATTGCCCATCTCGATGGGATTGATTATCTGATCGCCACAGGGCTCGGCGAATTTTTCCACCGGCAGGGACTCGCCGGTCATCGCCGCCTGGCTGACGAATAAGTCCTTGGCGGATAAAAGACGCACATCTGCCGGCACCATGTCGCCGGCAGACAAATGAATGACATCGCCAGGAACAATTTGCGCAATCGGCATTTCGACTCTGCGCGCTTGCCTTCTATCTTTGGGAATATTGAAGTAGGCGCGTGTCGTCGCCAGCAAGTCGTCTGCAGTATGGCGCCGCAAGACCGTCGCGGTGTTACTGACCATTGCCTTCAACTTCTCGGCCGCTTTATTGGAGCGCGTTTCCTGCACAAATCGGATGATCGTTCCGAGCGCAACCATCGCACCGATGACAACAGCGCCTTGCGCATCATCGGTAAAATAGGAAATCGTTGCCAATGCGGTCAGCAATAAACTGAACGGATTCTTGTAACAAAGCCACAGATGCATCCACCAATGCAGCTTTTTTTCTTGTTCAAATTCATTCAACCCGACCTGCAACCGAATGGCATCCGCTTGCTGATCAGTCAACCCTTCGAGATGGGTTGTCAATTCCTTGAGTAAAGCGTCGACTGGTGACATCCCTGCATCGCGCAATTTCTGCAGCAATGCAGCGGGCAACTCTTTTTCGCTTTCGCTACGATCAACAAAATCAGATAAACCGAAACGACGAAAATGCCGTGCAAGTCCATGTGTCTGGACGAAACCGCTAAAGGCTTCCTTGAAGTTTGATAAATTCATTGTTTTTTATTCTGTTGCGGAGCCATTCGCCAAGTTTACCTACCTATACATAAAAAGTGGGTAAAAATCGCGTCACGCAATCACAACAAGGCCGCTTACGACAAGCGGACTTATCAACCAAGACGTCAACTCATTTCGCCGTCGGCAAAACTTCGATGGAAATTTCCTTGCTGGCGATATAATAGGGAATGTGTTGATGATTTGCAAACATCAGCCGCAGCTTATGCTTGCCTGGCGGAAGGTTTAATACCGTCTCGGTCTCGCCTTTACCGAAATGCTTATAGTGCTGATGCAAATATTCGTCGGGCTTGTCGAATGGAATCGGCGCCTTGATATCTGGAGGCAAATCAAGATCGATCAAGATGTGATGATGCCCCGTCCCGTCAATCTTCCCAGCTTCAACCGGCGCCACACCCATGCCCGACACCGCAAACACGACCCTGAACGGTGAATGCACTTTGTCACCATCCCTGATATTGACAAAATAAAGAGCCTTGTCGCCGACCGGAAACGGAATGGTACGATCAATGGCGCTGACACTGCAGACGGTGGCGTCAGGTGTTGCGGAATTCACAGCAGCGGTCGATTTAACCGTATCGGCAGCGAACACGCCGAATGACAACATTCCAAGTGCCGTTGTCGCCAGCAAGATTTCCTTGTTGATGCAGAATTTCATTGAATGTTCTCCATGTCGATGGACGGCTTGAATCCTGGTTCGAGTCAACGAACCTTATGTCGCTGGTTTACCATCCCTACCTTTCTCTATTTGATCACGCCGCAGGCAAGCCGCACGCCACCACCGCCTAATGGCATGGGGTGATCATCGTGATTATCGCCGCCGACATGCACCATCAATGCGTGGCCATGCAGCGCATCCAGAGTGTGTAGCCTAGGGGCCAGTACCGGATAGGTGCCTTTGCCGTCCGGTCCTACATAAAGTGCAGGAAGATCGCCCATATGGCCATCGCCATAGGGGCCGGCATGGTGCCCTGTTTTCGCCGGGTCCCAATGGCCACCGGCCGCCAGTGCAGCTACCGGCTTGCCATCCTTGACACCGGGGTCGCAAGACGGATTTTCGTGGACATGAAAGCCGTGAATGCCAGCCGGTAATCCGCTCAAATTCGGGGTAAAAATCAAACCGTAGGGCGATTCTGAAATGGCGACATCGCCTGCAGAGCTGACGATCCCTTTCTCGTCCACAATATTCAAGGGAACGGTTATCACAACGTCGGCAGCATGAGCAATTCCGGCCAGCAGCAAAGTGCTTAATAGCAACGACTGTCTCATAGTGTTTCCTTTATTTGCAGAGTAATGGAATGGGTGAAGGTGTGACATTTAATCACCTGTCGATCTTGCCACAAAATTGATTGTGACGATCTGGCAAATAGTTATTTACTATGAACTCAATTTGTTTTCAGAAGTAATTGCAGGCGGGCATCGGTCTTTACATATTCATCTTCGATGACCTGCAACATCGATTCCAGGTTTGCCTGGGGTCCCGATTTAATTTGGGCTTCAAGTGTTTTGCACAAAAACGCCAGGTGGCTGGCTCCCATTGACGAAGCGCTTCCGCTAAACACATGTGCCAGCCGTATTATTTCCGCGTGATCGCCCTGCACCGCCGATTGATGCAAGGCCGCAATCCTTTTCTGGCTATCTGATTGAAACAAGGACGCCAATTCTGCGAAATCACTACCAAATATTTCCGCCATCGCGTCCAAATCATCGGCCGGCATCATGTCCAGCGCATTCTCCATGCTCAAACTATGTTCAATATCGGTCAATGTCGATTCCTTAGAGTCTTCGGGGATAGGCTTACTTCTTCCTTGTGGCCAACGGAAAGTTGCCGCGTGGATAGTTAGTTAGACACTAGCATAGCAAAATGTCGATGGAATAGGCCTCGCGTTGAGGCGTAGAATAGTTAAGTAACGAGAATATTCAGCGTTTTGAGGCATTGTCGAGCTATCCACGGGACAAATATGAAACATAAGGACAAATCGCTGCAATCGACCTTTCTCTCGGCCAGTGAAGCAGAACGCGGATTTGCCGTCAATCTGATGGAACATCTGGTGGTGCCGACTTTCGTACTGGATACCGAATGCCGCGTCATGATCTGGAACCACGCGTGCGAAAGACTGACCGGGATCGCAGCTGCGGACATGATCGGCACGTCCGATCATTGGCGTGGCTTCTATAACGTGCAGCGACCTTGTCTGGCCGATCTCATCGCGCTGGGTCGGACCAATGAGGTCGACAGTTTTTATCCCGAGCATGGCGCGGTCACGGAACCGCGTTATGGTTTATATGCTGAAAACTGGTGCGTCATGCCGCATCAGGGCGCCAGGCTTTATTTGGCGATTGACGCCGGCCCCATCTATGACCGTGACGGCAAGCTGATTGCTGTCGTCGAGACCTTGCGCGACATGACCTTGCAAAAACTGGCACAAGCGGCTTTGCAGGAGCTCGCCAATCACGATGGACTCACTGGAATCGCAAACCGGCGCTCATTCGACGAAACCCTGAAGCTCGAATGGCGGCGTACCATGCGAGACTTGCAGCCGCTTTCCCTGCTGATGGTCGATGTCGATCATTTCAAGAAATACAACGATACCTACGGACATATTGCCGGCGACGAATGTCTCAAGCGCGTTGCCAGCACGATGGCCAACCAGATGCAACGGGCCAGCGATGTGGTGGCACGCTACGGTGGCGAAGAATTTGCGGTGATTCTGCCAAATAGCACAATCGATGGCGCTAACGTCGTTGCGGAGCGAGTTCGGTCCGCAATTGAAGAGCTTAAATTGACTTTTGCCGGCTCTGATTTTGGGAATGTTACCGTCAGTATTGGGGCTGCCTCGATAACGCCCACTCCATTAATTGATTCCTGGCAATTAATATCGACTGCTGATGCTGCCTTATACGATGCCAAGAATGCGGGCAGGAATCGGATAGCGTCGATGCAAGTTGAGCCGCTAACACTGGCAACCCATAATTAGTCAAGGCCAGGGAAGTATTTTCGGGTCAAGTTGTAAGAAATATTGCCCTTGCCACGACTGAAGTTCATCAATGAGGACCATCTATCATGTTGAAAATAACCGCTTCATTCCTGCTCTCCCTTACGCTTTTTGCTTCGTCGCTAGCTGTTCACGCCGGTGAAACGCCATTTGTCCAGTCTCAATATGAGCAACTGATCGCACAAGGCAAACCAGTGATCGTCGACTTTTACGCAGATTGGTGCCCTACGTGCAAAGCGCAAAAACCGGTCGTCGAAGATGTCATGCATAATCCCAAACTGCAGGGCGTGACATTATTTTTGGCGAATTACGATCAAGAAATTGCATTGAAAAAGTCGCTGCATGTCACCCAACAAAGTACCTTCGTGGTTTTCAAAGGCGGCAAGGAAGTAACACGTTCCACAGGGCAAACCGGCAAAGCAGATATCAGCGCCCTATTTGATCAGGCGCTTTGATTTCGACCGGCTTAACCTAATGGAATTCGGCTTTGGCACTTACGGCATCGGATATCTGGCCGGCATCTTGTCGACGCTTTCACCTTGTGTATTGCCGCTGTTGCCGATTCTCATCGGTGCGGCGGTCGCCAAGCACCGCTACGGTACCTATGCATTGGCTGCGGGCTTGACGCTTTCATTTACCTTGCTCGGCTTGTTTCTCGCCACTATAGGCGCTTCGCTGGGTATTGAACCGGATATTTTCCGAAAAGTAGCCGCCGTCATTTTGATTTTATTGGCCACTCTGCTTCTTTCAAGCGCATTGCAGCAGATTTTCGCCTCTGCAACGTCTGGAATCAGCGATGCCGGAAACCGGCTCTTGTCGAAAATCGACCTGCAAGGACTATCCGGACAATTCACGATCGGCTTATTGCTCGGCGTCGTATGGAGCCCCTGCATTGGCCCAACCCTGGGTGCAGCAAGTACATTGGCCGCGCAAGGCAAAAGCCTTGCACAAATCGCATTATTAATGCTTATTTTCGGGGTTGGGGCCGGAACTCCGCTGATCGTCCTGGGCTCCCTCTCGCGAGCGACACTAACTGGAATGCGTACACGGCTCTTTTCGATGGCAAAATTGGGGAAATCGCTACTTGCGGTCCTTTTGCTGGCAATTGGCATCGCCATCCTGACCGGCGCCGACAGGTCTATCGAAACCTGGATCTTGTCCATTTCACCGGACTGGCTGACCATCCTGACGACGCGATATTAGCAATTGGATCGCAAATTGGCCGAAAAGTCGTATTTATGGGGTTTTGATGCGATAATGCTGCTATCAAATGAACAAATTTAGCCGAACCTACAAGCATTCTGGACGCTCCAAGTAAGATGGCATTCTGGATTTGCCCTCCAGCAAGGATAAGCCACCTTTTTACTCGACGTCACGCCACCCTCCTACATGATTGTTAAAGCATTTCAATTCCTGCTCGCCTCTCTGGTGTTTCTAGGATCACAAAGCACATTTGCCGAAAATGTTTCCAGCGTATTCCTGGAAGATTTGACTTGGACAGAATTGCAATCCCAGATCAATGCAGGAAAAACCACAATCATCGTTCCGATCGGCGGCACCGAGCAAAGTGGCCCCTATATGGCTCTTGGCAAGCATAATGTGCGCGCCAGAATGCTTTCTGAAAAGATCGCCCTCAGTCTGGGAAATGCAATCGTGGCACCGGTTATCGCTTACGTCCCCGAGGGCAGTATTACACCGCCGACTTCCCACATGCGCTTCCCGGGAACCATAACCGTCGCTGACGACGTTTTTGAAAAGATGCTCGAATCCGCTGCACGTAGTTTCAAGTTGCATGGATTTCACGACGTGGTGTTCCTGGGCGACCATGGTGGCTACCGGGCGGATCTCAAAATCGTTGCCGATAACCTGAATCGGGAATGGGCTTTGAGTTCAGTACGCGCGCATGCATTGCCCGAATATTATCTGGCAACCCAAAATGAATACGTGCATTTCCTGAAAAGCCACGGCTATCCGAGCGATGAAATCGGCACACACGCCGGATTGGCCGATACCTCATTAATGCTGGCGCTGGACCCACAACTGGTTCGCCAGGATCAATTAAAATCGGCAGCCAAGCCATCCGCTACCCAAGGCGTGTATGGCGATCCGCGCCACGCCAGTGCAGACTTAGGGCAGCCCGGTATTGATGTGGTGGTGGAAAAAACAATTGCCGCCATCAAGAAGGCAACCGCGCGCCCGTAGCAGAAAACGATTGGTATCGACCACATTCTGGTCTTGATACCTAAAATATTTAATAGTTGGAGCGTTTATGTATTTGCAGAAACACCGCAGTAATTTATTTTGTGCAGCCTTCCTGGCGCTTGGCGTGGCAGGAGCTGCAGCCAACGCAGCGATAGATACCGTTCCCGGCATGCCGCCGGTAATCGATTCGTCCAATCTGTATAGCGAAATTGCAAGCGGGCATTTCAGCCCTGCAGTCAACGGCACATTGAATCGCATCTACGTTCCAAATCATACTTCTGGCGACGTGACGGTCATCGACCCTGAAACGATGAAAGTTATCGAGACGTTCAAAGTCGGTTTCAATCCGCAGCATGTGGTGCCGTCCTGGGATCTGCAGACCTTGTGGGTCGCCAACAATGCCGAAGGCCGCTCGACCGGGAGCCTGACTCCCATCGATCCGAAAACCGGAAAGCCCGGCAAAGCGATTGCGGTCGATGATCCGTACAACATGTATTTCACACCGGACGGCCGCTCCGCCATCGTGGTCGCAGAAAGCCGCAAGCGACTCGATTTCCGTGATCCGCATTCCATGGAACTCAAGGAATCGCTTGCCACACCGGGATGCGCGGGAATCAACCATGCCGATTTTTCCATCGACGGAAAATATGCATTGTTCACCTGCGAATTCAATGGGGCATTGGCCAAGATCGACATGGTCAATCACAAAGTGCTCGGCTATCTGAAACTCACCAAACGCAATCTGCCGCAGACTTTGCTGCCGGCGCCCGATGGCCTGCCATCGCAAATTTGCAGTAGCACCAGTGGCATGCCGCAAGACGTGCGGGTTGGCCCCACGGGTAAGGTCTGGTATGTCGCCGACATGGAGGCCGACGGCGTATTTCTGGTCGACGGCGATTCCTTTACGCAAATCGGCTTTGTGCCAACTGGAATCGGCACACATGGACTCTATCCAAGCCGCGACGGTAAAAAACTATATGTCGCAAATCGGGGCTCGCGGGAAATTCACGGTAAAAAGCATGGCAAGGGCAGCCTCGCGGTCATCGACTTTGCCACCAACAACGTGGAATCGGTCTGGCCGATTCCTGGCGGTGGCAGCCCCGATATGGGTAACGTCACGCCAGACGGCCAATACATCTGGTTGTCGGGTCGCTTTGACAACGTCGTTTATCGCATCAACACCAGCACCGGCGAAACGCGAAGCATCCCGGTTGGCAAGGAGCCGCATGGCGTGGCTGTGTGGCCGCAACCGGGCCGCTATTCGCTGGGACACACCGGCAATTTGCGCTAGTAGCCAACCAATATCAGGGAGCAATCATGACGCAACAATCGACGCGCACAACGACTGAAAAAATTGTTCGCTACAATGCCGGTCGGGACCCGGAACGATTGTTGCTGAAGTACCAGGCGATCACATCCAACGCCTTTTCCTTTTTGCGCGGCACTTGCCATTTATTTTTTGAGCAATTGCCGCAACATGCCATTTTGCAAGAGGCGCCACCGGCATGGATTTGCGGCGACCTGCATCTGGAAAATCTCGGTACCTACAAGGCGGAAAATCGCCTTGTGTATTTTGACATGAATGATTTTGACGAAGCGATTCTGGCTCCGTGTTCGTGGGAAATCGTTCGCCTATTGACCAGCATCCTGATTGCCGCGCCCGCTCTATCACTCAAGCGCGAAGAAGCACTCGATTTATGCAAGATTTGCCTGCACAGCTACGCAGACGCGTTAAGCAACGGCAAGGCGCGCTGGATAGATCGTGACTGCGCCGATGGCTTGGTCGGTGAGTTATTCAAGCAACTGGAAGGTCGCAAACGCCAGGAATTTATCGAAAGCCGCACCACGGCAGCTTCCAAGCATCGCGTTATCTGCACCACGCACGGCAAGGCTCTGCCGGCCAGCGATCCAGACAAGTTGAGCATACAGCGCTGGATGAAGGCCTATGCGGCCGCCAAGGAAAATCCGGCGTTTTTCAATATCATCGATATTGCACGACGCATCGCTGGAACCGGAAGCCTTGGGTTGGAGCGATTCGTGATCCTGATCGAAGGCAAAGGCGGCGTCGACGGCAATTTCATCCTTGATCTCAAAGCCAGCATTCCATCCTGCCTCTCTACCCATACTCCGCTCGCGCAGCCGAAGTGGTTATCGGAAGCGCAGCGCGTGGCAACCATTGGCGCGCGCATGCAAGCGGTTGCGCCTGCTTTCCTGGAAGCGGTTCAGATTGAAGGCAAGTCGTTCTTGCTGAAGGGTTTGCAGCCAACACAAGACCGCGTGAATCTAAAAGGCGCTGCTGCACACCCCAAACAGCTCAACCTCTTGATGCGTGAATTCGGCGCGATCGCGGCGTGGGCCCAATTGCGCTCCTCCGGACGCCAGGGCTCTGCCAATGCCGATACCTTGATCGAGTTCGGCAGTCAACGCAAGAAACTGGATGCGCTACTGGAAATCGCATTGCATATGGCGGAGCGCGTGGAAAGCGATTGGCACGAATTTTCGCAGCAATGTGCCGGTGGAATCGAAAAGTTGGTCAGCAAGTCGGCTCGAGTCGAGTCACGCAACGCGTAATCGCAGTTTTTTCAAAGCGGAAAAGCGACGAATCTGCTTTCCTAATTCAAGTCGGCGGCAGTCATCCGTCGCGGCCATATAACCTCGGATATAGGCGCAGATTTCCGTTAGGTCGGGATGCCGTTGTGCCAGCCAGTGCAATAAGCGGTCGGCTACGGCAGTATCGTTCGACGCGCCGAGTGTATCTTGTAGATCGGCAAGGGTTGCCATGAAAAGATCGGCCGATTTCCTTGGATAATAGGATGCAAAGAAATCGATCGCGTAGCGTAATCTCTTCGCACCTATGCGCACCTGATGACGACTATCAACATCGGCGGCATCCATTGCAACACAACGTTCAAGCAGTTTTTTATGAAAATGCCGGATATGTTGCAATGCGAAATCCTGCAACACGGTCAGATGCTGCTCACTCGATGGCATAAGCGCGCCACTCGAATCATCCAGCCATCGTTCCAGCATCAACCACAGTCGCGTACTGCGCGCCGAAGCAAGCGCAACGCTTGCACCATGATGTTTCCGCAATACCTCCCGATGCACGCGCTGTTGCAGTACGGTCAAAGCCGGAATGTCCAGTTCGCGGGTAGACAAGGATGGGATCGTGGAAGTTTCAAGCACATCCCAATCCCGCGCCTCCCCAAGTTTGGCAGTCAACCAGGCCAGCTCCGCTTGCATGCGCGCTGGGCAAGGCTTCAGTGGATCAAAAATTTTCAATGCGGAACGCAACCTGCGCAAGCCAACCCGCATTTGATGAATGCATTCAATATCGCCGCCTGCCAGCACTCCTGCCGCGTTACTTGATATGTGAACCAGGCAATTGCGGACGACAATCTGCATACCTTGTGCAACATTGGTATCGGGATGCAGGTACAAACGCTTTGCACTGATGGCGCCGGTCGGGGGTGCGGCGTGCGGCGCATCTCCGCTATTTGCCTGATTAGCGAAAGTGACGGGCAGGATGAGGTCTCGTAGAATGGCCAAATTGAATCAATTGGCGGTCAAATACATGTTTTCGGCAACCCGAGGAGTTGGCAAGATACTGACGCTCTCGCGATCAAACGTTTTCTTCGTGTGTTTTTCGGACTCGTGAGAAATGAACTTGGCCGCGATGTCGAACCATTCATCGTTTGAAATAACGCGTTGAGCCAGCGGCAGGATATGCAGTTCCTCGGTCGTCAATCGTTTCATCAGGTTTTGACAATACGATTCCAGCGAATCAAGGAAATCGTTGACCCCTACCGCCCCTTGCAACGCAACTTTGCGTAAATTTGCGCGCACATTTCGCAGAATGATGCGCCCCATTGACGTCATGGCTTCAATATCCGCCAGCAAGGAATCGGCCTCGGAAGTTGCCGATCGAACTGCTGGCAACACATAAAGCTCAATATTTCTGGAGCGACACGCATCATCCAGCAGCACGAAATCAGCAAGTAAAGACTCCAATTCCGATTGCTCGGCAATCAACTTTCTGCTGCGTTCTTTTTGAAGACCTTGCTGCAACTCCAACAATCGCCCTTGCACCTTTTTTTGTTCGACTGACAGTGCGACGAGGGCATACGTAAGCGTAAGCATGTCGACTCCTTCAATTTTTACGTTCAACCAGCAACGACGGGCGCAATGGAAGGCGTTGTATTTTAAGTACGGTCTGGTACGGGTAAGGACTTGTTATCGCTGCGGGATGGGCATGGCGAAAAAAGCCATATCTGGAAGATTGAGTCTAGCCCACATTCTCCAGAATTCAAGAAAATATGTCACTGCCACTGCCTCGGCGACAGTGGTAAGTATCACAACAATACTGCATCGTCGAATACGCAGGGTAATGCCAATCTATGCACGCAGCAAATTGAAATTCGGCGAACGTCCAGGTAAATCAGGAAATACCTGCTGCAAACGTGCATCTTGCATACGCAGATGGCGTTCGGCAACTTGTGCCAGCACCCAACGAAAATCGGTAGTAACCGGTACGTCGCGCCCTTCATGTAAATGACCGGCATCCAAGCCTTGCCAATCGGCATACACCTTGCCGCCGTTTACCGAGCCGCCGAGTACCCACATTACGTTTCCATGCCCATGATCCGTTCCATTGTTGCCGTTTTGTTTGACAGTCCGACCGAATTCGGACATTACAACGATGGTGGTGTCGTCGAACATAGGTCCAAGCTGTTGAGCCAGGCTTGCAAGGCCGGTTCCAAGCGGTGTCAAATGCCCGGCTAATTGGCCCTTCACCGAGCCTTGATTGGCGTGCGTGTCCCACCCGCCCAAGGCCATGAAGGCAAACTGGACATTGGGATCATTACGCATCAAGTGTGCCAGTCTACTGGCGTCGTCTGGAAAACCATTCGGCAACGGTGCGCCGCCATTTGCGGCTTGCATTTCATCATCCATCGAACTCATGACTTCCTTATGCGTCTCTTGCGCCTGCTGGTAGGTTTTTGAATACTTGTCGTCGCCTTGGTAAAGCTGATCGAAGGCCTTGCCGACTTGCGGTCGATCCAGCAAGGTCGGGCGCGAACCGGCGGCGCCTGAAGCAATATTTGATGCTTCCAGACGTCCGCTGAGAATGCGCGGCATCAACGGGCCGATGCTGACTGCGCGGGTTGGCGTGACCGGCCCCGACAATTGTCCCAGCAGGCGATTCATCCAGCCGTCTTGCGTACCCTTGCGGCCTGGCGTGCCCGATTCGAGATAATCCTGTGCATCAAAATGCGAGCGGGTAATATCCGGCGAACCAGAAGCATGTACGAACGCCAGCTTGCCCTGCTGCCACAACGGTTGCAACGATGCCAGGGATGGGTTCAGTCCAAAATAGCCGTCCAGATCCAGGGCGCCGTTTTCCTGGCCCGGGCGCGGCACTGCGATGGTCGGGCGCAGGCGGTAGTATTCTGCGTCGCCATGTGGCGCGACGACACTCAAGCCGTCCACCGCACCGCGCAACATGATGACAATCAATTTGCGTTGTGTAGGACCGGCGTCGGGCAAACTGGCAGCCCAAGCGTCCCGACCAAATGGAATGAGTATTCCGCCGGACAGCGCGGCCATGCGAATGAAGTCTCTGCGTTTCATGATCCTGCTCCTTTGACACCTGCTACTGTTCGCCCATTCACCGCTCAATGTCGCATAAAATCGGGGCTGCCCAACACCATCGCGGCCTGCAATGCCGGTGGATTTTTCTCGATCGTTTCCCTGGTGCGACTTGAAATCGATGTTCCCAAGGTGGTCAATAACAGATGTGCGTCGACTGCCTGCACCTGCGCCGCCTTTTCAGCTTGCTCTTTTGATACCGCCATGCCGGTATCGTCATCCGGATTTCTGGTAATCGGCAATTTGCCGGATGCCAATGCTGTTGCGAAATTGATGCGACGCGTCAATGCATCCGGGTTGAGCCAGGCGTCCTCGGTGTTCTTGTAACCATCCGGTGTCTGGCAGCCGTACAAGGGCATACCGAGCTGCCTCAAGATGCCTAGCAGTGGACGAATATTGGCAACCGTCATGCCGGTTGCTCGCGCGGAAGACACGACATATTGATAAGGCGTCTTGAACTTGGAACCCTGTTGCGCGGAATTCCAGAATTCCGGACTGGCAAATAAAGTGCGTAACACTTCGCGTATATCCCCTTGCGTATCCAGGAAGCGCTTCGCTAATTTATCGACCAGGGCTGGCGGCGGCACGTCGCTAATAAAATATTGCGTCAATTGGTAACTGATGTGATGTGCTGTCGCCGGGTGCGCTGCCAAAATGTCCAGCGCCCATTCGCCTTCTGCCTGACCGCGAGCGCTGATGTGCTTACCCAGCCAATCCTTGTCGCCATTGTCGTGGCGGCGCGGCGCGAAGCGGAAGGTTGCACCACCCTTGACCATTTCGCGCGGATCGAAGGTCCAACCAGTAAGCATCCTGGCCAATTCGGTGACATCCCGTTGCGTATACCCGCCATCAACTCCCAGCGTATGCAACTCCATCACTTCGCGGGCATAGTTTTCATTCAGGCCATTGACCAGTTGATTGGCATTTTTACCGCCGGGCGCCTGAAATCCGGGAGCGACTGAGAGCCAATTGTCCAGGTAAAACAGCATGGCCGGATGTTTTGCGGTCGCCCCCAACATGTCACGGAAATGGCCGAGCACATAGGGCCGGATTGCATCGCGTTCATAGCTACTGATGTAGGCACGATCCTGTCCTTTACCTTCAAAGACGTTAAAGTGATTGAACCAGAAATCAACCATCACTTCTTCAAGTTGGGCCGGACTATTGATCGCCCGCGCCAGGCGCGCTTCGGCGGTTTGCTCGGCAATCAATTTGAAGGTTTCCTTGCGTTTGTCTTTTGCCACGCTGTCGCCATCTTTTGCAGCTTTGTTGGCAGCAATGTATTCGGCCAGCAAATCGCCGGTCGACATGTCTTGCGAAGTCAATGTATCCAGGCGGTCCAGCAACTCATTCGGCAGGCGAATTTTCTCTGGATTCAGTTGCAATTCGATATAGTGGTCGACCCCTATCGCTACTACGTGCTCCACATCCCCCGGACGTGGACCATAACCCAGGCGATTCAACACATGCAGCGCGCGTTGTTCCTCGCTTAGCTCTGCTGCGCCAGTCATCGAGATACAGAACATCGCCATCGCAGCGACGATTAAACGAGATTGCCAATTCATGCTTTCCCCCGAATCACTTGTGGCACCGATATTTCCCATGATAGGCCGAACAACGCCAGTGAGCATCATGGGGAATACCAGAAAGATGTAAGTATGTGTGTCTCGCCCAGCCAGGTAAATAAGGCCAGGCGATTGGCAAGCCAAGGCGGACATAAGGCTCAGCGGCGGTCGGCATTGGCTCAAACTTCAGCAACAATATGAAACATTTGCCTGTGAATTTGAAAGTGACTATGGAGTCAGTGTCAACACTCCTAGCTTATTGACCTCCACCGATTCCCTCTTCATCTGCATCGGTATATAGGAAACACCGGCCCAACGCTGATTGAAATTCCGATACAAGGGTGACAACACATTTCCCGATTGTCCCGTTGATTGCATAAACCGCGAATTTTCGAGATTCGACAAATCGTAGAGCGCGCGCATGCTCGGCGCGTGGTGGCTGACAAACGGCTCCGCTTCGTCGCGCAGGTTGTAGCGCCCGACATCGAGCGTGTAGGTGTCACCGGGAGAAGCAACACGAATATCGAATATTTTCGCCAATAGGCCAACCTTGCTGAACGGCCGATGCTCGGAACGCGCCTGGTGCGCATCGCCCCAACGCCATGCCGCCATATCAGTGCCGTATCTTTTCTGCAAATCGGCCAAGGCAACATCCAGTGACGAGGCCAATACATCTGCGCAACTTTGCGGCTTCTTTGCAGCTAGATCGTTGATATTTCTACACCACCGACTTTGCCCGTCGACATCCTTCAACACATTGACCATGCTAGCCTGGACATTGCGCTGCTCCCAGTAATCGTTCATCAATTCATCACCCAATTCATCGGCAAATATCTGGCGCGACAATTCCCGTGTCCAGGCGTTGAAAATAAGCGGTTCAGGCCGATCGGCAAGCATTTCGCCATTCCACCCTTCCAGCATTTTCAATGCCGTCCTGGCGTTGGCCGAACGCGCAACGGTAGGTCGCATCAAAGGAAGCAAGTCTTGCGCAGCGAGGGAAACCGTATCCTTTTGCATTGCAGCAAAACTATCCAGATTGTGCTTGGGTTGCGCCGCCAGTAACTCCGCAATTCGATTTGCCCGATATGGCAAGGTCCATTCGCTGGTCAGGAAATAAGGGTAATCGTCGGGAACAATTTTCTGATTCGCAGTGGCAATGCGGTTTGTCGCAGGATTATATTGACGCGGAAGCGCATCGAATGGAATAAATCCGCCCCAATCGTAACGCGCATCCCAGCCAGGTGCCGGGGCCAAGCCTTTCAAGTCATTTTCGGGCTTGCGTATGGGTATCCGCCCCGGCGCCACGTAGCCAATGTTGCCGTCAATATCCGCGTAGACCATGTTTTGCTGCGGCGATGAAAAATCACGTACCGCTTGCAGGAATTCATCCCAATTATTCGCGGTTTCCACATGCATGCCGGCTTGCAAGGTCAAATCGTCGGGACGCAGCGCAGTCCAGGCAAAAGCGATTGCATATTTTTTAGCATCCAGCGGCGCATGCGCGACTATCGGTAGCGCCCCGGTGATGACCGGGCCATGGCGCGTTTCCCGCACTTCGAGGGTGACATCGGCATGTCCCTTTACCTTAATAATCTCTGTCCGTGTCTTGAATTCGGCCCAACCATCCGGCGTCTGATATTGCTGTGCATTGTCCGGGTTGACGCGTTCGATGTACAAGTCTTGCACGTCGGGGCCGGTATTGGTAAAACCCCAGGCAATTCGATCGTTGTGACCGAGCACCACACCGGGTATGCCAGGCAAGGTCGCGCCGATCACGTTCAAGCCGGGCGCCGACAACTGCGCAAAATACCAAAGCGCAGGTGCCGACAACCCCAGATGCGGGTCGTTGGCCAGCAAGGGTTTGCCGGTTTCCGATAAGGCACCGGACACCACCCAATTATTCGATCCCATGCCTTCCACCAGCGAAGGAGGGGCAATTTGTGCCACCGCACGCAATTGCTCGGTGGTGCCGGCCAACTCGCGATACAGCTTGGTGTAATCCTGGGTCTTTTGCACCGCATCGCCGGGGTATGGCGGCAAAAATTCATTGATTTGCTGCAGCGAAAGGCGTTGCGACAGGCGCATGCGCAATAATTCCTGGGTCCAATTGCCGCCCAGATCCCAGGCCATCATGGTTTCCCAACCGATAGAATCGATCGGTTGCCACGGAGCAGGTGTCGGCGCGCCGGTCAGATAGAATTCAGGCGGCAAGGCTTGGGTTCGATTGGACAAATACGCATTGACACCTTTGGTGTAAGCCTCCAGCATCGCGCGTGTCTCGGGTGCAAGGTTTGCCAATATGCCTTCGGCATTGTGTGATATGCCCAAAGTGCGCAAAAACCGGTCGGTGTCCACAGCGCCAGGGCCAAGTATCTCCGCCAGGCGCCCCGACGCAATACGTCGGTTCATCTCCATTTGCCACAAGCGGTCCTGGGCATGAACGAATCCCAGCGCAAAATAGGCGTCTGCACTTGATTTCGCATAGATATGGGGAACACCTTCGGCGTCGCGTACAATATCGACCGGGGCATTCAGGCCGGCCAATTTGATGCTGCCGTCAATTTTCGGCAAGCTCGCACGCCAATACCAACAGGCTGCGGTAGCTAGCAACAGCAAAAGAATCAGCAATATCCAGCCAAGTTTTTTTAGAATTTTACGCACAACTTCCTCGTGAAGTAAGCCGATGTAAGCCGATGTACTGAGTCGCCAGCAGATTATCACATCCGACTCGAAACACGATAGCCGGCGTCTTTGCGCCAAATCGCATATAGTTGAGGCTTTCGTAAAAAGAATGATCAGCGTATCGTCGTAGTCGTAACGCCTGCCTTAGGCTCGACATGCTACATAGATGAGCGCCAAACCGTTCAAACTTCAATCATGAAATTCGATGTTGCAATTATTGGTAGTGGCCTTGCCGGCTTGTCGGTGGCCCTGCACCTTGCCGAAACACGCAAGGTCGCAATCATTTCCAAACGCGCCTTACTGGATGGCGCCAGCGATTGGGCGCAAGGCGGCATTGCCGCCGTGCTCGACTCCGGCGACAGTTACGAGGAACATATTTCCGATACCCTGGTCGCAGGCGCAGGCTTGTGCGATGAAGGCGCAACCCGTTTCATCGTCGAACATGGGCGGGAAGCCATTCAATGGTTGATCGATCAAGGCGTGCCTTTTACCCGCGACGACTCCGCCGAACTGGGTTTCCACCTTACCCGCGAAGGCGGCCATAGCCAACGGCGCATCATTCACGCAGCCGATGCCACCGGTCACGCGGTTCAGGTCACACTGGAACAAAAGGTCAGAAGTCATCCCAATATTACCCTCCTGGAAAACCACTATGCGATCGATTTGATTACGTCGCACAGGTTGGAGCGAAAAAGTACAGACGGCAAGAAACTGGCGCCGCGCTGCCTGGGTTTGTATGCGCAAGACGTGACCAGCGGCAAGGTAGTCACGATCGCCGCCGATCAAACGGTGATGGCAACCGGCGGCGCCGGCAAAGTCTATCTGTACACCACCAATCCCGATACCGCCACGGGCGACGGCATTGCCATGGCGTGGCGCGCGGGGTGCCGCGTTTCCAACATGGAATTCATCCAGTTTCATCCAACCTGCCTGTATCACCCCTATGCGAAATCGTTTCTTATCAGCGAAGCGGTGCGTGGTGAGGGTGGCTTGTTGAAATTGCCGCAAGGCGCAGGGGCAGCCGCTGGAACACGCTTCATGCCAGCCCATGATGAACGTGCCGAGCTGGCGCCACGCGACGTTGTCGCCAGAGCGATCGACGCCGAGATGAAGAAACGCGGGCTCGATTATGTCGATCTCGATATCAGCCACCAACCTCCAGAGTTCTTGAAGGAACATTTTCCGACAATTTACGCCCGTTGCCTTGAATTCGGCATTGATATGACCAAGCAGCCGATCCCGGTTGTTCCTGCCGCGCATTACACCTGTGGCGGCGTGGTAACCGACAATGCCGGACGCACCGACCTACCGGGTCTGTACGCAGTTGGCGAAACCACTTGTACCGGCCTGCACGGCGCCAATCGCCTGGCCAGCAATTCCCTGCTGGAATGCCTGGTTATCGGCCGCGCAGCAGCACAATCCATTGAACAACAGGAAAAAGCAGACCGCCCTGCCCTGCCCGCCTGGGATGAAAGCCGGGTAAGCGACGCCGACGAAGAAGTGGTGATTGCGCACAATTGGGACGAATTGCGTCGCTTCATGTGGAACTACGTTGGTATCGTGCGCACTACCAAGCGCCTGCAGCGTGCACAGCATCGAATCGGGCTGTTGAAGGAAGAAATTGACGAGTATTACCGCAATTTCCGCATTTCACGCGATTTGCTTGAATTGCGCAATCTAGTGGAAGTGGCCTCTCTGATAGTAAAAAGCGCGTTGTCACGCCGTGAAAGTCGTGGCCTGCATTACAGCGCCGATTATCCGGACACCTTGCCGCGCGCATTGCCGACTGTACTGTCGCCAAAAAGGAAATAGAGTCCGTTTGCCGGAACGCTGTTTTAACAGGCGGCGTCCCGGATCCTTTGAATCAACGGGTTTCCAGTATCCGCAACGAATAGTCGGTCGCGCGAATGTCTTTAGTCAAGCTGCCGATCGAAATGCGGTCGACACCGGTTTCGGCAATCGCTCGCACGGAGTCCATGTTGATGCCGCCAGATGCTTCCAGCAACGCCCTGCCCTGCGTAATAGCGACTGCCTCACGCATTGCATCCAGCGTAAAATTATCAAGCAGGATGGATGTCGCGCCGCTTGCCAGGGCCGCTCGCAATTGCGCCAGGTCTTCGACTTCGATTTGAATCGAGACGCCGCTTTCCAGCTTCAGCGCTGCCGACATTGCCGGAGCAATGCCTCCGGCTGCCGCAATATGGTTTTCCTTGATCAGGACGCCGTCATAGAGCGCCAAGCGCTGATTCTTGCCGCCGCCGACTCGCACCGCATATTTCTGTGCCAGACGCATACCCGGCAAAGTCTTGCGGGTATCGAGTATCGATGCCCTCGTGCCTTGCACCACATCGACATATCTTCGTGTAGCGGTGGCAACGCCGGAAAGCAGTTGCAAGAAGTTCAAGGCGCTACGCTCTGCGGTCAGCAATGCGCGCGCCGGCGCTTCGATTGCGCAGACTTCGCTGTTGGCTTCCATCAGGTCGCCTTCCGCATAACGCCAATGAATCTGGATGCGCGCATCAAGTTGCGTCATCACGCCTTCAAACCAGGGTGCGCCACATAATATCGCCGCCTCACGCACCACCACGCGGGCACTCACCATCTCATGTTCAGGAACCAGCTTGCCGGTCAGGTCGCCGGTGCCGACGTCTTCCTCCAGAGCTATCCTGATGTTCGCCTCGAACGCTGCAACCAGCGCCGCATCAAACGGCGCAAATGAATTCACCAGCGTACTCATGCAGGACCTATCCCGGCAAACAAGGCTTGCTCTTGCGCCAGATCGGACGATGGCCGCACTTTGGCTTTTTGGGCAGCGGCAAAATCGAGCATGCGATCAATGCAAACCACCGCCTTGCGGCTGGTTTCGGCATCGACATGGATCTCGTTCTTGCCAAATTCCAGGGTATCGGCCAGATTTTGCAAGCCGTTCATCGCCATCCAGGGGCAGTGAGCGCAGCTCTTGCAGGTGGCGCTATTGCCAGCTGTGGGCGCATCGATGAAACGCTTGCCCGGCGCCGCCAACCGCATTTTATGCAGGATGCCGTTGTCGGTCGCGACAATAAATTCGCTTGCATCGAGCGATTTGACGGCAGCTATCAATTGCGAGGTTGACCCAACCACATCGGCCAACGCAACCACTGCCTCCGGTGATTCCGGATGCACCAGAATCTTGGCATGCGGATGCTCGCGCTTGAGTAGCTCAAGCTCGACACCTTTAAATTCATCATGGACAAGACAAGACCCTTGCCACAGCAACATATCGGCGCCGGTCTTTTTTTGTATATACCCGCCCAGATGCTTGTCCGGTGCCCACAAGATTTTCTTTCCTTGCGCATGCAAATGGGCAACGATGTCGAGCCCTATCGATGAGGTGACCATCCAGTCGGCTCGCGCTTTGACTGCTGCGCTGGTATTTGCGTAGACCACCACGGTACGATCAGGATGTGCATCGCAAAATGCAGCGAATTCGTCAGCGGGGCAACCAAGATCGAGCGAACAGGTTGCATCCAGATCAGGCATCAGAATGCGCTTTTCGGGGCTCAAAATTTTCGCCGTTTCGCCCATGAATTTGACTCCGGCCACGACGAGGGTTTGCGCAGCATGATCGCGCCCGAAACGTGCCATTTCGAGGGAATCCGATACACATCCACCGGTTTCTTCGGCAAGATCCTGCAAATCGGCATCGACATAGTAATGCGCGACTAATACCGCCTGCTTTTCCTTCAGCAGATTTCTGATGCGCGCTTTCAACGCGAGTTTTTCGGATGGCGAAGGCATGGCAGGTACGCGTGCCCAGGCGTTCGCCGTGCAACTGGAACCACTGTCCATTTGCGGACGTTCAAATTCGACGGTCTTGATGGCGAGATTAGACATGAACTCAGGAGTGACAGAAATATCAAAGCTTGCATTGAGACGCTTTGAATAACAATCTTCTGCGGTTTCTCTATGTGTTGAAGACCTCCAAAGTATACCGCGTTTGCCCGAAACCTGCCCACGGCGGCGGCGTTGCAGAGAAAAATGATGCACTGCAATCTTCAGAAAAAGGGGCTGTTTTCACGCTATTTGGGCATCAATCTGGCAAATCGTGACGTATTTGAAACGCGAACTTTGCCTTTGTGGGTGGCATGGAGTAAATTAAATTAATTTTCTTTCGTTCCATTTTGCGTCCGATATTGGACGCATCGACCATTTCTACCTTAAGCGGATGATTTGAATAACAATGGCAAATATCATTTACGACAAGACTGAAAAAGGGCAAGACGAAATCCTGACACGAAAGAATCACCTGGCCTCCCGCATGCGCAGCCTATTGGTCTTGGTGGATGGGAAAACCAATCACGATGCCTTGCTCAAGAAAGTAGCCGGGCTTGGACTGACCGAGGAAAGTATCGCGGAATTACTGCAATTGGGCCTCATCGAGCCGCATGCAGCGCAAATTGAAGCGGTGATTGCTGCGCCCCCTCAACCCATCCAGCAAGATGCACCTGCCGAAAAACCCACCGCCATATTGGCCGAAGGCGAGTCGCTATATCAGGCACTGTACAATTTCTACACCACCACGATCAAAAGCACGCTCGGCTTGCGTGGTTATGCCATGCAATTGAAGGTGGAACGCTGTGCAAACATTGACGACTTCAAGGCGCTGCGCCAAACCTATGTTGAAGCGGTGCTCAAATCCAAGGGACCAGAAATGGCCCGCAGCCTTGGAGACCGATTGGACCAACTGCTTTCACTCGCGTGAATGCTGCCGAGAACAGCAGTTGATCTATGAACGGCGGAACCTGACTATTCGATGCCTTGGCTGCTCAAATAGTCTTCGTAGCCACCCTGAAAATCGACAATGCCATCTTCCTTGACTTCCAGGATGCGAGTCGCAAGCGAAGATACGAATTCGCGGTCATGCGACACGAAAATCAGGGTGCCGGCATACTTTTCCAATGCGATATTCAACGATTCAATGGATTCCATATCCATGTGGTTGGTAGGCTCATCCATCAGCAGCACATTGTGCCGACCCAGCATCAGCTTGCCGTAGATCATCCGGCCTTTCTCGCCACCTGACAGGACCTGGACCGATTTCTTGACATCATCGCCGCCGAATAACAGGCGACCGAGGCTGGATCGAACGGCTTGGTCGTCATCGCCTTCCTTGGTCCACTGCCCCATCCAATCGGCCAGGTTTTTGTCGACCGCGAAATCTTCGGTCGGATCTTGCGGCATGTAGCCGACGCTCGCGTTTTCCGCCCACTTCACCAGCCCGGCATCGGCTTGCAATTTGCAAAGATCACCGCCGACGCAGCGCAGCAATGTCGTTTTGCCGGCGCCATTGGCGCCGATGATCGCGATCTTTTCGCCGGCTTCCACCATCAGGTTGAAGTTCTTGAATATGGTGCGATCGTAGGTTTTGGACAAGCCCTGCACTTCTACCGCCTGACGATGCAATTTCTTTTCGCCGTCAAAGCGAATGAACGGATTGGCACGGCTGGACGGTTTGACGTCTTCCACCTTGATTTTCTCGATTTGCTTGGCACGCGAAGTCGCCTGACGCGCCTTCGATTTGTTGGCTGAGAAACGGCGCACAAAGTCTTGCAACTCGGCGACCTTGTCCTTGGCCTTGGCGTTGGCGGATAATTGCTGCGCACGCGCTTGCGAGGACGCAAACATGTAGTCGTCATAATTGCCCGGATAGACTTTCAATGTGCCATAGTCCATATCCGCCATGTGGGTACAGACCTGATTCAGGAAATGTCGATCATGGGAAATGATGATCATCGTGGAATTGCGCTCGTTCAGCACATCTTCCAGCCAGCGAATTGTGTTGATGTCCAGGTTGTTGGTTGGCTCATCCAGCAACAAAATGTCCGGATTCGAAAACAGTGCCTGCGCCAACAAGACGCGCAACTTCCAGCCCGGCGCCACATTACTCATCGGCCCTTGATGCTGGTCGATCGCCACACCTACGCCGAGCAATAATTCACCGGCACGCGCTTCGGCAGTATAACCATCGTATTCGGCGAATTTGGCTTCCAGGTCGGCCGCCTTCATGTAATCATCGTCGGTCGCTTCCGGATTCGCGTAGATAGCATCGCGCTCGGCCATCGCCGCCCACATTTCGGTATGCCCCATCATGACGACGTCCAGAACGCGCATCTCCTCGAACGCGAATTGATCCTGCCGCAACTTGCCCAAGCGTTCATTCGGGTCCAGCATGACGGTGCCGGCCGATTGCTCCAGGTCGCCGCCGAGTATTTTCATGAAAGTGGATTTGCCGCAGCCGTTGGCGCCGATCAAGCCATAACGATTGCCATCCCCAAATTTAACGGAAATGTTTTCGAATAGCGGCTTGGCGCCGAACTGCATGGTGATATTTGCGGTGGAGAGCACTGGAAAAGCCTTTAAGGTCAGATATTTGTTTAACCCTAGATTTTACCATTGCGCGCTGCAACATTGTTATACGTTATTGGGTCGATCAACTCAATATGATAATTATGGCGACTTGAATGTCATTTTGATAATTAATAGAACCATCAGCGCGGTAATTCCGAGAAACAACACTCACAAGTTTGCATTGCGATTTGAGCAATCTATTTAAGGTGCTTTGCAAGATTGGGATAGCCCCGCATCGTCAATTCCCAGGAATTTCCATCGGAGATTAGCTGTGCCTGCGAACCTACGACCAAGGTCGCTTTGTCACGAATATGCCCGAATGGCAAGCCCGTCAAGACCGGGATCGACAGCTGTGACCGCAAGTACGCCACCATTGCTTCAAAGTCATAGCCGTTGTCATAGTCGGTCAGGCGATAATTGGAAAAATCGCCGAGAACCAGCGCTTTTTGCCGTGCCAGCACACCCGAATAGTGAAGCTGTAGCAACATCCGTTCAACCCGATACGGGTGTTCGGCGATATCTTCTACAAACAAAATGCCGCCGTCAATCGATGGGAAATAAGGTGTTCCAATCAGGTGGGTCAGCATGGCAAGATTGCCGCCCCACAGTAATCCGGTGACGTCGACCTCGGGATTATTCGCCGACTGTACGGCGATGGTGTGGGTCGGATTGGTCAGGCACTGCCATAAGTGCTGCAGTGTGAATTCACTGCGCTCCTCGCGAGCGAAGTCGTCGGATAGCATCGGGCCGGCAAAACTCATCGCACCGCCTGCGATCAGCAGCCCCATATGGAATGGCGTGAAATCGCTATGCCCGACGAACAGCTTGTCGCTGGCTGCCATTTTTTTGAAATCAATTTTCGGCAACAAGCGACTTAGACCATAGCCGCCGCGCAGAGCAAATACCACCTTCACATCCGGGTTTGCCGCCGCTGTCTGCAACTGCTGAAGGCGCGCTTCGTCGGTTCCGCCAAAACGTTGAAATTTGTCTTTCGGCTCATAATAATTATGGACGATGCAACCGAGCGATCGGAGATATTCAAGTCCGCGTAGAAACGCGGCTTCGTCCGGCGCATAGCCACCCGGTGCAATGATCGCAACGCCAAGATCTTTCAATGACATCTCAGGCATATTGACAACGTTCCATTTACAGTTTTTCGGGTACCGGCAATCCCTTGCAATGGGCGCCGATCATTTGCATCAAAGTTGAATTCAGTGCCGCCGGGAAGTCATGTCCCATGCCCTCGATTTCACGCAAGGTTGCGCCTGGCACCAGGTGTGCGGTGTCGCGCCCGCCTTCGATCGGCACCAGCGGATCGGCGACTCCGTGTATCACCAGTGTCGGCGTGCGCAGGGCCTTCAATAAATTCACGCGATCGCCGGAAGCGCCAATTGCAGCCAATTGACGCAAGACTCCCGCTGGGCAAACGTTGCGTTTGATATTTGCCGCCACACGTTTGCGCAATACGTCTTCCGGCGTCGGATAAGCCGGGCTGCCGATTGATCTGTACACATTGCTAAAGTGCTGAACCACATTATCGAGATTATCGGGTTGCGATGGCCTCGACAGGAGCGCCCGGCGCGCCGCTGGAGTCGGGCCTGGCAAGCCGCGCCGTCCAGTGGTTGACATGATGGAAGTCAAACTCAAGGTACGCTCGGGATATTGCGCCGCCACGACCTGGGCGATCATGCCACCCATCGAAGCGCCGACGATATGCGCCTTTTCAAGGCCGACCGCATCGAGCACTGCAATGGCGTCTTTCGCCATATCGGCCAAGGTATAACCGGCCGATATCGGCAGACGCAACATCGATCGGAAATGCGCCCAAATCAAGTTGGGCTTGCCGAGATGATCCAGCTTGGACGATAGACCGCTATCACGGTTATCGAAGCGAATGACATAAAACCCCTGATCAACCAAGCCCTGGCAAAAAATCTCGGGCCAAGAGGTCAGTTGCATGCCCAGCCCCATGATCAGCAAGATGGCAGGATCGTTTGAATTCCCATGGGTTTCGTAGGTAAACGTGAGACCTTCACTGGTCGTGGTCGGCAAAAGAGTCTTCCTTATCAGGTATTCAAATTGACAGCGATATGTTCCGGTAATCCCAACATCAAGTTCAAATTTTGCACTGCTGCACCGGAAGCGCCTTTGCCTAAATTATCCAGGCGCGCCACCACAACAGAATGACCGAAATCGCTGGAGCCGAAGACGAATATCTCAACGGTATTGGTGCCGTTGACTGCCTCTGGCGTCAGATACGGCGCATCGCTTGCATCCATTTCGTTATACGGCATGACCTTGACGAAGGTTTCGCCGGCATAGCGCTCCCGCAGCAAGCGATGCACGTCAGCAGGCGTCACTTGTTTTGCCAATGTTGCGTGATCCAGCGTCGTTTGCACCAGCATGCCCTGCTTGAATTTCCCTACACCGGGCAGGAAAATCGGGCGCCGCGCCAAAGCTGACCACTGCTGGATTTCCGGGATGTGCTTATGCTTGAAGTCCAATCCATACAGGGAGAAGCCGGAAACCGGTTTGTCTTGTGCCTCTTCATACTTCGCGATCATCTTGTTGCCGCCGCCGCTATATCCCGAAACGCCAGAGATGGAAACCGCATGCTTCGGATCCAACAATTTCTCATCGCTGAGCGGACGCAATAACACTGCCGCACCGGTCGCATAGCAGCCGGGATTCGACACGAATTTCGCCTGGCGAATCAAACCGCGCTGTTGCTTGGTCAATTCAGGAAGGCCGTACACCCATTCCGGATTGACCCGGTGCGCGGAGCTAGGGTCGAGGATGCGGCAATTCATGCCGGCAGCCAGACGCGCGGTTTCCAGCGCAGCATCGTCAGGCAGGCACAAGATGACAACGTCCACCGACGCCATCAATTTATTCTTTTCCGCAGCAACTTTACGCAGCTCGGGGTCGATACTGACGATCTCGATGTCCTCATGACTGGCCAGACGTTGACGAATCTGAAGACCCGTCGTGCCAGCCTCGCCGTCAATAAAGACCTTGAATTTGCGTGTCATACCAAAACCCCTTCTATTAAATCGCGCCAATATTAATTAGCGCGATTATGCCGTAATTTCCAGGTGACGGCAGAATGCAATTTAAGACGATATCGCCAGTTTCAGGGAAATCGAAATGCCTTTCGCTGCTTGCGTAATCTCGGTCAGCGATGGAAAACTCGGCGCAATCCGAATATGACTGTCGTCCGGGTCATTGCCATAGGGGAAAGCGGCACCAGCCGGCGTCAGCGTAATGCCGGCTTCGCGCGCCAATGCCACGGTCCGCTTGGCGGCCCCGTGCGGAGTCACCAGGTCAATGAAATAGCCGCCCTTCGGGTGAGTCCAGTTGACACCTTTGACATTGCGAAGATGTTCGGCGAATTGCGCGAGCACGGCATCGAACTTGGGCTTCAACAGTTGCCTATGCGCTTCCATCAGAGCTTCGACATGTGCCTTATCCTTCAAGAAATGAACGTGACGCAGCTGATTGACCTTGTCCGGCCCAATGCTCCTGACCGACACGTGGCGCTGCCACCAATGGAAATTGGCGGGTGATGCGGCCAGCGCGGCCATGCCTGATCCGGCAAAGGTGATCTTGGAAGTCGAGGCGAAGACGATCGCCCTATCGGGGTGCCCAGCCTGCTCGCAGGCATCGAGGATATTGGGAACAGCGATCTTCTCCTCGCCCAAGTGATGGAAGCGGTAAGCATCGTCCCACAGCAGGCGAAAATCCGGGGCAGCAGTCGTCATTGCTGACAAGCGGCGCACCGTTTCATCCGAATACACAGCACCGGATGGATTACTGTATTTCGGCACACACCACATGCCCTTGATGCTGGCGTCGGCTGCGACCAGCTTTTCAACCAGATCCATATCCGGACCGCGCGCGTTCATCGGCACATTGATCATCTTGATGCCAAGCGATTCGCAAATCGAGAAATGCCGATCGTAACCAGGCACCGGACACAGGAAACTGATCGGTTGCTGTGCCACCCATGGCGCGTGACCAGGCATGCCATGCAACATGCCATAGACAATCACATCATGCATCAAGGAAAGGCTTGCACTGCTATCGACCACCACTTGCGCCGCCGGCACATCCAGCAAACTGGCAAACAGAGTTCGAGCCTCTGCCAAACCAACCGCGCCACCATAGTTGCGCGTGTCGGTGCCGTCGGCCGCCTTGAAACCACCGAGATCACCCAGCAACGCATTGGATAAGTCCAACTGCTCAGGCGCAGGTTTGCCGCGCGACATATCAAGCTTGAGGCCTAATTTCTTGAAGCTGTCGTATTCTGCTTTTACGTCTGCATGGTTCATGTCGATTCCTTGAATTGATTGGTGTTCGGTGATCGCAAGCTCATTGGCAAATTCAGTAACAAGATCGTACCGTAAAATCAAGTATCGATAGGGACGTTCTGTTCGATCTGTCTTTGGGCGGCGGCACGGCGCTCAGCGAAGAATTCCTTTAGCAAGCTCGCGCAATCGTCAGCCAGCACGCCTCCCATCACTTCAGTATGGTGGTTGAGCTTGCTTTCCTCAAATAAATTTACCACGGATCCGCAAGCCCCGGTTTTAGGGTCTGGCGCACCGTATATGACGCGCGCCAATCGCGCATGGATCATGGCGCCGGCGCACATCGCGCAAGGCTCCAAGGTCACGTACAGCTCACATCCGGGAAGTCGATAATTGCCCAAGAGCGTCGCAGCAGCGCGCAACGCCATGATTTCCGCGTGGGCGGTTGGGTCGTGTGTTCCGATGGGTTGGTTGAAGCCGGTGGCAATTACGACGCCGTCGCGCACCAGTATGGCGCCAACCGGCACTTCACCAAGGGCCCAGGCGTTGTGGGCCTGGTCTATTGCCTGGCGCATGTAGACCGAAGGATTCATGGCTTCGTGCTAGCTTTCGCTATTGCCGATTTCGGCCCAGCAATTCGGTGTCTCAAAGAGTTTGATTTTGCTGAGCGATAATCCGGTCGAATAACGATCCTGATAGACCGTCTTCAAGATGTCGAACGCAATTTTCGCAAGATTTTCGACAGTCGGCACCCGATTCAGCACAACCGTCTTGTGATTCGGCAAACTTTCCAGGAATTCCTTTACCTTCGTGTCTTTTTCATAGACCAGGAAGGCGTGATCCCACAGATCGACCAGATTGTCCTTGGCCAGGGCCTTGACATCGGAGAAGTCCATGATCATGCCATTGTCGGCCTGGCCGTCGTGATCGACGACTTGCCCCGTCAAGGTGATTTCAAGCGTGTAGCGATGCCCATGCAGGTTGCGACACTGGCTGTTATGGTCTGGAATTCGGTGGCCGGCATCGAATTCCAGCTTGCGGGTGATAGTTAGCATTACGGTATGTGAAGAAGTTTATGCGACTGGATACTGAGTTTCCACTTGGGATTGCGCTTGCAGACATCAATCGCCAAACGGGTATTTTGTTCGGTGGTCAGGCCGTCCATCGGTTGCACAAAAAAATGGTCGAATTCAAGCTTCTCATAGGCTTGAAGGTCTTGATCCATTTGCGGGATCACGACTTTTAACTCGCTCCCCTTATGCACAACCAATTGCGAACCCATTTTCGGGCTGACACAGATCCAATCTACACCGACAGGCACCGGCAAGGTGCCATTGGTTTCAATCGCAATCTCAAAGCCGTGCGCGTGCATGCTGTCTATCAAGGCGGCATCCAGCTGCAACAGCGGCTCGCCGCCGGTGAATACCACGTATTTACTTGCAGTATAGGCGCTCGGCCACAGGCTGTTTATCGTTTGCGCCAGATACTCGCTATCGGGATATTTCCCACCTAACTCGCCATCGGTGCCAACAAAATCAGTATCGCAAAACTTGCAGACGGCGGTGGCGCGATCGCTTTCCCGCCCCGACCACAGATTGCACCCGGAAAATCGGCAAAACACTGCCGGCCGACCGGCTTGCGCGCCTTCGCCTTGCAAGGTGTAGAAAATCTCTTTTATGCTGTAAGTCACACTGCTTCCTTCGCACCGCTTCCGCTACTTTTTCTGCTTTCACTCACAGCTTATTCCCATTCGATGGTCGCTGGCGGCTTACCTGAAATGTCATAAACGACCCGATTGATGCCGCGCACTTCATTGATGATACGATTGGAGACCTTGCCGAGCAAATCA
>Ga0207021_1017_pt1 | contig 46942 bp, 43 predicted proteins | sample Alteio_BWMinCont_49_FD_153496 | JGI IMG/M metagenome (GOLD analysis project Ga0207021, IMG submission 153496) | Enriched cells from forest soil in Barre Woods Harvard Forest LTER site, Petersham, Massachusetts, United States -... | ecosystem: Environmental > Terrestrial > Soil > Temperate forest >... | reverse complement strand
CGTTGACCGCAATGAAGCCGACGGTCATCGCAATTGTGGTGAGAACCTCAAAATATACGAGGGATTTTAGAGCCAACCGGCCCAACTGCCTCATGTCAGCTACGTGCGTCAAGCCTAGAACAACAGAACAAAAAATAATCGGTGCCAGCATCATGCGCAAAAGCGCGATGAACGCATCTCCGAGCGGCTTCATGCTGATCGCAACAGACGGGGCTACGATACCCAACACGACCGCGGCAGCGATGCCGATAATAACTTGAACATATAGCTGTCGAAGAAAGACCATTGTCGCTTCACTCCCCCGAAGGTGGTCTTTGAATGCCACTCCAGTGGGCATCTTAGCGTGGTGTTCGAGGAAGCAACTAATAACATCGCGTGATGGAAACCGATGCCGATCGAGCATAGCGCAACTAAATCTGCGAGCACCAACGAAGAAGCGTTGCTATCCAACCTGACGCAACTAGTATCCCTTCCGCGTCAGAGCGACGGATGTCGCCGGATTTTAAAGCGACCGCGCAAAAGATTCGATCCGGCATGGCTATGTCCGTCCCCGTTCGAGGGAGGAAATAATGAGCAAAGCTATGATCGGATTCGTGGCAGCTTTAATGCTGGTCCCGGTAGTGACTCGAGTTAACTCCGCGCGCGCAGCCGATCTCAACGTCATTGTCTCGGGAGCGCTGACCGGTGCCTTTCGTGAACTGATACCACAGTTTGAAGCAGCAAGTGGCCATAAAGTGATGCTCGCTTGGGGGCCTTCTTCCGGTACATCGAAAGATGCTATCCCGGTGCGGATCCAGAACCACGAACCGGCTGATGTCCTGATCATGGTCGGGCCCGCGCTCGACAGCCTGATCAACCAAGGTAAATTTTCTGCCGCGTCTCGTGTCGAAGTTGCGGAATCGAGGATAGGCGTCGGCGTGCGCAAGGGAGCACCCCGTCCTGACGTCAGCACCACCTCCGCGCTTAAGCATACGCTCCTCCAGGCAAAATCAATCGGATACTCGGAAGGCGCCAGCGGCGTCTACATCTCCACAAAGCTACTCAAAATCCTTGATATCGAGGACCAAATCTCCGGTAAGGCTCGAAAGATCACGGGAGAACTCGTGGGAGAGGCCATCGAGCGAGGTGACGTCGAGTTGGGCTTGCAGCAGGTCAGCGAGCTGCTGGCTATTTCCGGCGTCGATTTCGTCGGTCCTCTTCCCGAGGATGTCCAATTGGCCAGTCCGATCTCGGCGGCGGTCTCCAGTAATGCAAACGAACCGGATGCCGCAAAGGCTTTCGTGGATTTTCTCTCTTCCGAGAAAGCCGCTGCAACGCTCCAAAAGAGCGGGCTCGACCAGGTTGCCAAATCAAAGCAGCGTTGACCCAACCATCCTTTGCAAAAGTAATGGCTTCGGCCTCTTCATGTGGGGCGTTTCAAATGCGGAGGCGGAATCGCCTGGCAGCGTCGTCCAGGATGAAGCGAGCCGCCGATATGCTGAAGGTAACGTCGTTCGTTTTTTACTGAATCATGCAGTCACACTGATACGACCGTTAGCAAAGGAAGCTCTTATGCCGACAGACGAACTAAAGAGTGACATCGCCGACTTCCGAAATTGATGCTGTGGACGGCTCCTCCACCGGCACGAGGGTGCCACGGATGTGGGCGCTGTTGAGGCTCCCACGATTCAGAGGAGCTAGCCATGCAGACGGTCACGACGATCGGTTTTGATATCGCTAAATCAGTCTTTCAGGTGCACGGAGTCGATGCTGCCGGTCGGGTGATCATGCGCCGCCAGTTGAAGCGTCGTCACCCTGGCATTCTTTCAGAAGCTGCCGCCATGTCTGGTTGGCATCGAGGCTTGCGCATCGTCTCACCATTGGTCGCGCGAGCTGCAGGCACTTGGCCATACCGTGCGATTGATGCCGCCAGCTTACGTTAAGCCCTACGTCAAACGGCAGAAGAACGACATGGCTGACGCAGAGGCGATTTGCGAAGCAGTCACCAGAGCCAACATGCGGTTCGTTCCAACAAAGACGCCCGAGCAGCAGAGCTGTCTGATGCTTCACCGCACACGCCATCTGTTCATCCGCCAGCAGACCGCGGTGATTAATTCGATCCGGGCGCATCTAGCCGAGTTCGGCATTGTCGCGCCGGTCGGGCGCAAAGGGGTTACGGAACTGCTGCAAATTGTGGCGGACCCGAGCGACAAGCGGTGCTAGAGGTTGCCCGCCCGTGCCTTGCCGCGCTCGGTACCCAACTGCTCAGCCTCAAGGAACAGATCTTGGAGTTCGATCGGATGATCATGGCCTGGCACCGGTCGAACCAGACGAGCAAGCGCCTCCATTTCATTCCAGGCGTCGGTCCGATGCTGGCGACCGCTCTGGTCGCAAGTGTTGCTGACCCCAGCACCTTCCGATCAGGACGTACTTCTCGGCCTGGATTGGGCTCGTTCCCATGCAGCACTCCAGTGGAGGCAAGGACAGGCTCGGCAGCATCAGTAAACAGGGTGACCGCTATCTGCGCAGCCTGTTCGTCGCCGGAGCACTCGCCGTCATCCGCTACGCCAAGATTCATGGTACCGGGCATAGGCCCTGGCTCACGGCGCTATTGGCACGGCGGCCGACCAAGGTCGCCGCCATCGCGCTTGCCAACAAGATTGCGCGGATGGCCTGGGCCATGATGGCCAAGGGTGAACGATATAGAAATCCCGTCGCGCTGGCGGCGTAAACGAGATCGCGCCGGTCAATCGGCGTGATGTGAAGGTTGGGAGGGCGAACAGCACGTAATGCAGAGCCGGTCGATCCGGCGATCAGGACAACCCACTTGTGCCATCGCATCGTCGAATGCGTGCTATTGACCGGGACCTGATCCGCGGAGGGCATTATGGCCAGCGGTCATGTGAACCGCACCGAAAGGCCGAACACATGGCAGCACCGACCAAGCCTGCGACGTGAAGATTCCTCTTGCCAACCCGGAGCCGTCCACACATGGCACGAAGCTGCCGTACCCGAATGTCAGCTCTACGGTCGCTATCAGGGGTAAACCGGACATCGCGCTAACAGCCCAATTCGGTCGAGAATGACCCAAAGCCGACCTCGCCTGTATATCGGCCCGCCCCTAAAAATCCTGCAGGTGGCGTCGCAACCAGCTAAGTCTCGTTGGATCGCGCATCAGCGAGCCGATTAAGAGCATTCCTGTCAAGAATCTTGATATGATGACGGTTGCGGGAGGAGATGATCTGCTTCGAGACCAAGGTTCGAAACGCACGGCTGAGGGCGGCGAGAGTCACTCCGAGATATGCGGCAATGCTAGAACGATCCATCGGCAGGTAGATTTCCAAAGCCGGCTCACCTCTTGCAAGTTGCAAATGTTCTTGCAGTTCCAAAAACATCGCGAGCTTTGTCGCTGCTTTCTTCTGGGCGAGGAGAAGCGCGTGACGTTGTGCTAGGCGAAGGTCCTCACAGAGTTTGACGATAAGATCAACGTCCAGATCGGCATTCTTATCTAAGATACGGCGCAATGCGGGTAGGGGAATTTTGTAGGCGACGACCGACGTCGCGGCTCTTGCCGCGTTCGAGTAATGCCCTTCCTCTGAGAGGCCGAACAGATCGCCCTGGTAAAGAAACGACATGACGTGCTCTCCCTCCGCAAGTGCAGTGACGACCCCGTTTATGATGTTGAACACCGCATCCGCGGCGTCACCGTCGTGGTAAATATGTTCTCCCTTATTAAAGCGCACGATCGACGCAATCTTTGCGAGGAGAGTTCGCTCGTCATCACTCAGTAGCTGATGGCGAACCCGCGGCTTGCCAGGCACCCACGGGTCGATCGCGTAGATTGCTGGTCCAGCTGTGCGCTTTGTCTCGTCAGGCATTCCGTCATGATCCTCATCTCTGAAAGGAATGAATATCCCTTCGATTCCAGCTGGATTTGATCGCGATCAAATGCCGACCTATTTCCGAGATGGCGACGAGCAGACTGCTGCACCATAATGCCAAGACCAGCCGGAAGGGACGGTTGGGTTTACTGGCTCAGGAGAGACACATGAGCAAATTTGCGTTTCGGGCTCTGATGGTGACTAGGCCATGAAAGTGATCGAGGAATATCGAGAGAATGCGCTCGCATTTGAGCAGTTAGCGGCTGTCGAGATGGATCCAACACTCAAAGACGACTTGAAAAACAGGCGGTGGCTTTCCGCAAGCTAGCAGCGGAGCGGGCTAAGAAACTCGGTTTAGGGCCGTCCGAAAATTCAAACTGAGGCGCTCTGCCTCGCTGAAGCCAGTTGGACACAAGGTCCATGCGTATCGTTGCTGAATATCTGCGAAAGGCCGCTAAGTTCGATGATTGGGCCAGAGCGAGCAGCGAGCCGATCTTAAAAGGAAACTGCGCCGATCTCGCTGATTGCTACCAGTGTCTGGCGAGCAAGCGGCAACGGCTCTTGAAACAGGTGCGATCAAGCCGGGAATGCCGCAAACGCCGTCGCCCTTTGTCGGCCCTCCGCCCGCCCCGGCGCTAATTTTGGTCGGGTTTGCGCTCGATGTTGCTGGGTCGGTGAGGGGCGGGATGATCGACACGGAGCGGGCTAGATGTGGCCAACGTATGACTGGCATTTCCAGAAAACGTTTGAGGGAAACTGTCTGTTCGGTTGAAGGTTTGAGTCGCCGAGGTGACGTAATCGAAATTAGGCCGCGTCTTCCGCTTCTGGCACCTTTGAGATATGCCGACCGACTCCGCGCATGTCTGTTTATCAGGGTAGACCGGAAGTGATCGCCGCACGGGCAGAACGACGCGATTGACCTGATCCCCGAAAAATCTGCGCTTTAGCCAACGGACGTGCGGCCTCTTTTGATTTGCCGCAACTTGATCCCAAGCGGAAATTGTACATTGCGCAGTCAAGCTATGGGGTTAGCGACAAAGTGTCTCATCTGGAGCTGCGCTTTTGAGAAGAGAGGAGATAGTCAGTGACTTCTTGACGAGCGGCGGCGAGATGGGCGCCTTAACTCGAGCATTCGACTGGTCGAAAACCTCGCTCGGACCTTCGGAAACGTGGCCGCAAAGTCTTCGAGTTATGGTGCGGCTCATTCTCACTTCGCGCCATCCAATGTTTATTTGGTGGGGCCCGGAACTCATTCAATTTTACAACGATGCCTATCGCGAGACGATGGGACCAGAGAGGCATCCGAGCGCTCTCGGAGCCCGGGGCCGCGAGTGTTGGGCCGAGATATGGGACATCATCGGCCCCCAAATCGACCACGTCATGGCGGGTCACGGGGCGACGTGGAATGTCGACCAGCTTGTACCGGTCACGCGCCACGGCCGCCGTGAGGACGTGTGGTGGACGTATAGCTTTAATCCGATCGATCTTGAAGGCGAAGTAGGCGGCGTGCTCGTTGTCTGTCGAGATGTCACCTCCGAGCACCTGGCGCGCTCCACGCTGAACCTTATCAATGAGGAGCTTAAGCACCGCGTCAAAAATATCCTTGCAGTATTGAGCGCCGTGGCCGCTCAGACGTTTCGCGACCCATCGAGCAAGGCCGACCTCGAAAAATATCTTGGGCGACTTGCTGCGTTCGGAAGAGCAAGCGATCTCCTGACAGCAGCCAATTGGGCTGAGGCGCCGCTACAAGATATCGTCAACACCGCCCTGGGCCCCTACAGGGGCGGCGAAGACCGATTTGAAGTGTCCGGTCCGCCTCTTGCCATCAAGTCTAGGCAGGCCCTCGCCTTGTCCTTGGCCATCCACGAGCTTGCGACCAACGCCTTAAAGTATGGTGCGTTGACGGTAGCAAGCGGCCGCGTGTCGATTACTTGGGCGGCCGAGGAACACGAAGGGACGCCAAATTTCACATTCATCTGGCAGGAACTTGGCGGCCCGTCTCCGTCGGAGCCTGCCGGTGCGGGCTTTGGATCGCGTCTTATTTCCGGTGTGCTCGAAAACGATTTTGGGGGCTCCGTTGAGGTATCGTACGGATCAGCGGGATTTATCTGTCGACTGACGGCTCCGCTCATAAATCTAGGAGCCTCTCCAAGAACCGCCACACAGTGATTTGCGCTCAAATAGTCCGGACGCGCCGGTCGAACGCTGGAACATCACGGGCGCGCCGCTCTTGGAAATCGGCGATCCCCGCGACCTCGAAATCGTGACCGATGTACTCAGTGTCGATGCGGTTGAAATTCGCCCCGCTGCGGACGTTATAATCGAGCATTGGGGCGGTCCGGGTGTGCTTTTTGGGGCGCGTTCGGCGAACTGAACCAGCGGCATTCACCAAAATATCGACACTCGGTGCTGAAGAGCAGCGTCGTGCCGCCGCTTGAACAACGGCTAGGTCTCGGAGATGGATACCGGGTCGACACGCGCATCACCGTGTTTACTAAGGACTCGAGATTGTTCCGGCCGGCGCATTATTCCGCCGCGGGGATAGTCGGAGCGTTTACATTTGTAAAGGATGGACGCGCCCAAATCAGAGATATCAAGTTAATGCGCCGGTCTGGCCGACTTGCGGCAATGACAGCAGGTTTAACCGCGGGTGAGCTCGTAATCGTCTATCCCAGTGACCGCGTTGCCTCCGGAGCACGCGTCGAATTGCGCCCAGCCGGTAATTCGGCTCAAGCCCGTTGACCTGAATCAAGGGCAAGAGGCACTTTTCCGCAGTTAATGCGCGCATGACTTTTTCCGTAATGGGGCAGAAGACAAAAGCTGGTTTTGAATGGCTTTAGCAGGTGTTGCCAGTCCGGCGGTGTCGCGAGCCCCGTGCCCTTTTGGTATTTGGCGGCATGATCTTGTTCATTGGACAAGGACTATCAATGTGGTCCGACGTTTCCATTCGACCGTTCCTCATTGGATTTCCTGCCGCAGGTATCGTTCTTGGCTTTGTGCTTCGGTTTGCCGGGTTTGAGCCCTGGGTTAATTGGGTCTGGGCTGGATCAACCGTCCCGGTGTTGCTGGCGCTTCTGGTTGAGATCATGCTCGCTCTGCGCCACGGCGAGGTGGGACTGGACATCGTGGCCGCGCTGTCGATGACCGCGGCGCTCGTGTTTGGCCAGGAGCTAGCAGCTTCCATTATCGCGCTGATGTATGCGGGTGGCCAGTATCTCGAAGCTTTTGCCGAGCGGCACGCACGCCGCGAGATGACGGCGTTACTTGCTCGGGTGCCGCGCACCACGCTGCGTCATCGCGACGGGAAGCTGGATGAGATCGGGATCGAGGCGGTTGCGGTGGGAGATCGCCTGCTTATCCGCCAGGGTGATGTTGTGCCGGTCGACGGAACAGTTGCTGGCGGCCTGGCTGTACTTGATCAATCGGCGCTCACCGGTGAAGCCATTCCGGTGCAACGAAAGACAGGCCAAGCCGTCATGAGCGGTTCGACCAGCGTCGGCGATGCGTTCGACCTCACTGCCTCCCGCATGGCCGCCGAAAGTACCTTTGCCGGAATTGTGCGCCTGGTCGAGACCGCACAGCGGTCCAAGGCACCGATGTCTCGGCTCGCCGACCGCTTCGCGCTCGTCTTCCTGGGCCTAACCATAGCCATTGCGGGTGCGGCATGGGCTTGGACTCATGATCCAATCCGCGCCGTCGCCGTGCTTGTGGTAGCGACGCCATGCCCTTTGATTCTCGCCGTGCCGGTAGCGATCGTCTCGGGGCTGTCGCGGGCCGCCAAACACGGCATCCTTATAAAGGGTGGGAAGGCGCTCGAAACGATGGCGCGCATTCGCGCCCTCGTCATCGACAAAACCGGAACACTGACCGACGGTCGCGCGAAAGTCGTTGCAGTCCACGCTGCGTCGGATTTTTGCGAAGACGACGTGATCCGGGTCGCAGCTTCGCTCGACCAAGCCTCAAAGCACATAATCGCGCAGACCATCGTCTCCGAAGCACGCAACCGCAATCTCGTGCTGTTGGTGCCGACGGAGATCGTCGAAACGCCTGGTGAAGGTATTGCTGGCAAAGTGGCAAGCAAGCGCGCAGCCGTCGGCGGCATCCGATTCGTTGCCTCGCAACTGGCCGGAGTCGATTCATCGGCTCATCAAATTCGATCCATCCCCGATGTAGCCCCGGGTGCAGTGATTGTGGCGGTTGCAATTGACGGTCGTTCAGCAGGTCAGATCGTGCTTGCCGATGAACTGCGTGCGGGGATCGAACGCCTGCTGGGCAAGCTCCGCAGCCTGGGGATCGAACGGATTGTTCTCGCCACCGGCGACCGGCGCGACGTTGCGGAGACCGTCAGCGCCGGGCTTTCGATAGATGCGGTCCGGGCGGAACTGACGCCCGACCAGAAGGTCTTGGTCGTGCTGTCGGAGCGAAGAGCGGGACCAGTAATGATGGTCGGCGACGGGGTCAATGACGCGCCGGCCTTGGCTGCCGCGGACATCGGCCTCGCAATGGGCGCACGGGGAGCCGCCGCGTCCGCCGAAGCCGCCGACGTAGTTTTGTTGGTTGACCACCTCGATCGCATCGTGCCCGCCATCGAGATCGCGCGACGGGCCAAATTCATCGCGCTCGAAAGCGTCTATGTGGGGATCAGCCTTTCGACGATCGGAATGATCGCAGCGGCTCTCGGCTATTTGACCCCGATACAGGGGGCGCTGCTGCAGGAAGTGATCGATGTCGCAGTCGTCCTGAATGCGCTCAGGGTGCTTCGGGACCGTGCAGTGCCCTGATTTCGGAGGGTTTTTAAGTGTCGAATGGGCGGAGGCATGCGTCCGCCGCTTGCAATAGGACGGCGCGCTCATGACTTCTACAGAAAATGTGATCGAGATTCGCGTCGACGAGATCGCACAGTTATTCCATACCCTCGATCCATTTCCATTTCGGGAAAGGGACCTCGATCGAGAGGCAGAAGAATACATCGTTGGATGGGCAAGAGAGTTGCCGGTCAAACGGCCGTTTAAGATCATTGTTCACTTTCCGAACCAGGAGCGCCAAACAAAAGCGGCGCTCGAACTGCAGGAAGCCTTTGATCAATATTTTGCAGGCCGGGCAGCCGTCATCCAAGGTGATCTGAACGAACTGTTCCGTATCGGCCGCCGTTCGCTTGCGATAGGCGTGTCGATCCTGATTGCGTGTCTTTTCTCATCGCATTTTGCGGCTGGCTATCTTGCCGAAGCTCCGTTCAAGAGAATGGTCGAGGAGAGCTTCCTGATCCTGGGCTGGGTAGCCAATTGGCGCCCGCTCGAAATCTTTCTCTACGATTGGTGGCCGATCGCGCAACGACGTGATCTTTACCGCAGACTTTCGGCAGCAACGATCGAATCAAAGCCGTATTCAGTGATGACGACGGAGGCAGCGGTCTGATGCAGCCATCCAGAGAAGAACAGGCGGTCATAAAGCTCAAACCTGTTCTCGGTCCCGTTCAGCTAGTCTTTTACGGCGTGGGGGTTATTGTCGGCGCCGGCGTCTACTCGGTAATCGGCAGCGCAGCGGGGATCGCGCAACAGAACCTCTGGCTGAGTTTCGTAATCGGCGCTGTTGTTGCGCTGTTGACGGGCTTCTCATACGCGGAAATGACAACGTCCTTTCCAAGCGCCGGTGTCGAGTATCAATATCTCCGTCGCGCGCTACCCCAATTTGCCTTCGTTTCGTTTGGTGCAGGTCTTGTCATCCTGGTGGGCGGGGCTACTGCCGCAGCCACAGTCGCCGTGGCTTTTGGCGGATACCTCAGGACCTTCGCGGACATTCCGATTTGGCTATCGGCGTCCGCTCTTCTTGCTGTATGTACCGCATTGAATATTTGGGGCCTGCGTGAATCAAGCTGGGCGAACATTTTGTTCACGGCAGTCGAGGTGACTGGTCTGATCTTGGTGATTGCTGCAGGGTCGACGAAGAGCGACCTGTTCAAACCCTTACTAACGACGACAGGCGACGGCGCGCTCCCCGCTGCGGCAACGGTGTTCTTTGTTTACCTCGGATTTGAGAAGATAGCGAATATGACCGAGGAGGTTCGAAATCCCTCCCGAGACATTCCCGGCGCCATTTTCTTGAGCATCGCGGTCACCACGATGCTCTACGTATTGGTCTCTCTTGCGGTAACTAGCTTGGCTCCCCCGGACGAGTTGGCGAGAAGCGAGGCTCCATTGGCTTTGGCCATTGAAAGCGTATGGCCTCGGGCAGGAAATGTACTTGGTGCGATCGCAATTTTGTCGACCGCCAACACGGCACTCATTTCGTTGATTGCAGACTCAAGGCTCGCATACAGCATGGGGCGCGACAACCAGATCCCTCGTGTGTTCGCAAGTTTGTTGCCAGATCGAGACACCCCCTGGGTGGCCGCCACGTTCATTTTCGCAATGTCGGAACTGCTCATACCAATTGGCAACGTGAAGATTCTCGCTGAACTGTCGTCATTGACGGCGCTCCTTGCCTTCCTTGCCGTCAACTTTGCCCTGATTATCCTGCGATACCGCCTTCCAGACCACGAACGTCCATTCCGTGTACCGTTTGCGGTCGGGCGGATGCCGGTCATTCCGGTTGTGGCAATCGTTTCGATCTTCCTGCTGATGGTCAATATCGATTGGGAAATTTACCTGGCAGGGTGTGGGGTGATTTTGCTGACCTGGCTCGCCTATTTGATACAGCAGCAGTGGCGGCATTGTTAAGCCGAAGGAACGGAGCGGCTTAGCAAATCGCGGTCGAGCCATAGGTAGTTTGGGCTTTGTTACCGCTATTGAAGCTGAACCAGCAAAGTGTGATGGTTGCAATTGTCCAAAAGGTTGATCGTTGAGTGCCAAATCTCGAAACAATTGCTCTGCTGTTGGTCGCCGGATGTATAAGTTGGACGATTAGCACTTTTTCAGGCGGGGCAGGCAGCATCATTCTACTTGCCGCAGTTACTCATCTCATCCGCGTGACAACGATCGCGCCTGTTATCACGATTGCCAGCCTGATGGCGAGCCCCACTCGAGTTTTGGCATCGTGGAGGCTTATTGCGTGGCCGGTCGTCCGCTGGTATCTGCCCGGCGCGATTTGGGGTGCCTTCGTTGGAAGTTGGATCTTTGCGCACGCGGGTGCTGCCTGGCTCAGCGTGATAGTGGGTCTTTTCCTGATCTCGACGCCCGTCCAATATCGCCTTGGCGGTCGCGCACGGTCATTTCCGATGCGACTTTATTGGTTCATCCCCGTTTCCCTCGCCGTCGGTCTCATCTCAGGGATCATTGGTGCGAGCAGTCTTGTTTCTTTGCCCTTCTATCTGAATTACGGCCTGACAAAGGAGCGCATGATCGCGACTGGCGCGTTCCATTCGCTCTTCATTCAGCTTACGAAGGTTGCAACTTACGGGTCACTCGGAGTGCTGACCGTCGGGTCGATTGTTGAAGGAATATCTGCAGGACTCGGCGCTGTGGTCGCAATCTTAATAACCCAGCGATGGCTCGATACGTTTAAAGAGATTTGGTTTCGCCGGCTCGCTCTTCTACTAATGTTCATAGGTGGCTTTTCGATATTATGGCGGAGCCGCGAATTCTTTTTTTAGTGCTGCCAAGTTTCTGACAAGTCCGGGTGACCACGCTGGCGGCCTGAGGGGCGGCGGGGCTGTTTCGTGCGCCCGAAGGTGACAAATGCTGCGGGTCATTCCCTTTTCGGCCCAATTCGGCATTACCCGCCATGGCGAGAATACCTGCAATTGATCGCCTTCAATCTTGAATGACCGCGCTTGCTCGGTACCAACCCATTCGGGACTCCACGCCACGTCAACTTTGGTTGCCCACTTTTCGCCTTCGATGCTGTACGTCCCGGTATAAGCAATGAGTGTATTCAAGAGTTCGGCGCGTTCCTGTTCAGTTTTCGCCGGCCCGCGCCCTTCGCCCGTCAGGATGAACAATACGCGGCCGTCTTGTGAGAAATTTGGGGTAGCCCGACGGTCGCTGTCCCATCACCGGCGCTTTCTCGCCCGTTTCCTGAACCTCAATCTGATAGGATACCAACCTCCAAAGGCCGACCACCTTGCTGCGATCGGCAGCGAAAACTCGGTCGACCGACGAAACAAAATGCGATGGCGAGTTCTAAGAAAGTCGGGCAGGCTGCGGAACGCTTACGGCGCCCCCAAAAAGAAACATCGGATCTGATCGCATCATCAACGTCTCACGTCAGAACTCACTTGGCCTGTCTCAGTCTCGCTCGTGCTTCAGGTCACCGCCCTTCTTGACTCGGAGATATTTTCCAATCGCGGCCTGGTTTGCGGTGATCCCAGTCGATACCAGGTCCCATCCGCTCCAGTGTACGGCGTTTCTGAGCCTCGTCGTTTGAAGGCCGATCCTGTGCCGAGGCATTTGAATTGACCTGAGGCTGCGCCGGCTGCGAAGCGCTTGGCGTTGGTTTTCCCTGGTCTTGAGCAAGCAAAGGACCGAGGCCAAGCGACATCAGCAGGACCGGTGTGAGGACAAGAGCGCGCATCGCGTGATCTCCTATCGCAATCATCGAGATTTGATGATGGTGCATCGTGAGACCTATCGGGTTGGTGCAGATTGATTTGGATCAGAAGCCCGCGGATTTGCGTCGGGAGCTGAAGATGCGCGGGTCGATTGCCAAGTGCCCAGAGGGGACCGTGTGTTCTGCCTGCGTATTTGATCGAGGTCAAAGTCCCGGGATCGGCGTCGAGTATGCATGAATTCTCGATGGCCTGCAGGGGCATGCTCCGATATGACCGAGACAATTCAGAACTTGCCGCTGGTCGCGCACCCGTCGGTGCCTCCGCAGCCGAGGCCATGCCCACCTCCGCCGTTACCCGTGGTCAATCTGCCCTCGTTCGAAACCGTCGATCGCGTCGGCCGCAGCATGATTGCGCGGTTCAGCGGAGGCATTTCGCCGCACGCGGAAGCCGACGCCTGGTTCGACTGGCTATCGCATTTTTCGCGCGCTCCGGGGCGGCAACTCGAACTTGTCGCCTTGGGCGCGGTGCTCGCCGCGAGGCTCGCCGCCCTCATGACTGGCAGCGCAGTACCTTTGCTGAGGCCAGAACCGATTGATCACCGCTTCGAGGACGAGGCCTGGCAAAAGCTTCCGTTTCTCTGGTGGCAGCAGGCCTTCCTTGCGCAAGAGGAGTGGTGGCGCAGCGCAACACGTCCGCTTCGAGGAATGAAGATTAGAGACGCTGAGCGGGTCGGATTCATGATCCATCAGTATCTCGACGCCTTCTCTCCATCCAATATGGCTTGGATGAATCCGGTGGTGATCGAGCATACGTTCAACGAAGGAGGCGCCAATCTCGGACGTGGCATGCGCAACTTTGCCGAAGACTGGGCGCGCGCCGTAACAATGACACCGCCGGAGCCGGACAAGAGCTTCCGGGTCGGCGAAAATATCGCGGCTACCGCTGGTCAGGTAATTTTCCGCAATGAACTGATGGAATTGATCCAGTATAGCCCAACCACGCCGGATGTTCTCGCAGAGCCAGTGCTGATCGTGCCAGCCTGGATCATGAAGTATTACGTGCTCGACCTCACGCCGCAGCATTCGCTAGTGCGGTATCTGGTCGATCGCGGCATCACGGTATTTATGATCTCCTGGCTCAACCCAACGCCTACCGATCGCGACGTCGCGCTCGATACCTACCGCACTGCAGGTATGATGGCCGCGCTCGCTGTGGTCAATGCCGTCGTGCCCGGCCGCAAGGTTCATGCCTGCGGCTATTGCCTCGGCGGGACGCTGCTTGCGATCGCTGCCGCCACTATGGCACGCGATGGCGACGATCGACTCAAGACAGTCACGCTGCTCGCGGGCCAGACCGACTTCAGCGAGGCGGGCGAACTGATGCTATTCGTGGACGAAAGTCAGATCGCCTTTCTCGAAGACATGATGTGGGATCAGGGCGTACTCGATTCATCGCAGATGAGTGCCGCATTTCGCGCGCTCCGAAGCGATGACCTGGTGTGGTCGAAGATGACCCGGAACTATCTCCTCGGCGAGCGGGAGCCGATCAGCGATCTCATGGCCTGGAATGCCGATTCAACCCGTTTGCCCTATCTCATGCATTCGCAATATCTGCGCGGCCTGTTCCTAGAAAACCGCCTCACCGCCGGCCGTTTTGCTGTCGAGGGGAGTGTTATCGCTCTGAAAGACCTGCGCGTCCCCATGTTCGTGGTGGGGACCGAGACCGATCACATCGCGCCCTGGCAATCGGTTTATAAGATACATCTCTTCACGGATAACGAGCTGACATTCCTGCTCACCAATGGCGGTCACAATACCGGAATTGCTTCAGAGCCGGGTCACAAGGGCCGGCACTATGACATTGCCAAGCGCAAAATCGGCGACCGCTATGTGGACGCCGCGACATGGCATTCGCGCGCGACCCGCGTCGATGGGTCGTGGTGGCCCGCATGGATATCTTGGCTCGTCGCCGGCAGTGATCCTCAGCGGACCGCGCCACCGAGCATCGGAGCACCGGCTCGCGGTGTTGTCCCGCTGTGCCCGGCGCCCGGTACATTCGTACTTCAGCGATAAGTATCGGGTGGCGCATCGCCTGTAACGGGCCGACCGAAGGAGCACCACAATGGATCGGGTCAAGATCAGCTACTTCACGGACGCGTTGTGCGTGTGGGCCTACGTCTCGCAAGTTCGCATGGATGAGTTGAAGGCCAACTTCAAAGACGCCGTCGAACTTGATTGTCGATATTTCCATGTGTTCGGTAACGTAGCGAACAAGATGGACACAACATGGCGGGAGCGCGGGGGCATGCCTGCCTATCGGCGGCATGTGCGCGAGATCGTGGAGAAGTTTGGACATGTCTTGCTTCACGAGCAGACATGGAAAACGGACGTACCCAGGTCCTCAATGCCGTCACATCTCTTCCTGTGCGCAATACGGCGTGTGGAGTTATCCGGCAGTTGCCGGCCTAGTTCCGGCGACCGCGCGGCTTGGGCGGTACGCGAGGCTTTCTTCCGCCAGGGTCGTGATATTTCAAATGGGAGGGTGCTCTTGGAAATCGCGGAGTCGATTGGGCTGCCCGCCGGCGAGATCGAAAATGATATCGCCACGGGGGCCGCACATGCGGCTCTGTCCGAAGATTTGGAGCTTGCCCGCACCCAATCGATCACTGCAAGCCCGACACTGTTGTTCAACGAGGGACGGCAGCGCCTTACGGGCAATGTTGGCTATCGCATTATCGAGGCCAATATCCGCGAACTGCTGGAGGGTGCGCCGGGGCAGTTGTCCTGGTGCTAAGCCGCTCCTATGGGCCAAACCAAACCAAACCAAACCAAACCAAAGAACCTGCTTGACAGAGATCAAGTCCAGGGAGGCTGAGAGGAATAATCATGACCCATAATCCGATTTGGGCCGTACACTGGAAGACTTATGATGTACGTTTATCGTCCAGGCTCCCATCTGCCCTCATGGCAGAACTGGATTCGAAACGTAGTTGCACTGGCGCTTATTGGACTGCCATCGGCCTCGGTGGCCCAGGATGAGGTGAAGCTGAGCCCCGAACAGGCGCGAAACCTAGCGGTTCAGACCGTTCATCCCGTTTTGAGCCCGACCGACAAGACGCTTCCCTATCCGGCCCAGATCGTGATCCCAACGCCACAATTGTGGGTGGTGAGCGCACCCGTGGCCGGCAGGGTGACCAACCTTTCGGTCGCGCGAGGCGAGCGGGTCAACCCCGGCCAGCCGCTCGCGGTCATGGAGAGTCCAAGTTTTGTGTCGCAGCAACGCGAGTATCTCAATGCGGTTGCGCAGGACCTTCTTGCCGCCCAACAGCTCAACCGAAACACTCAGCTTCTCCAGAGCAATGCGGTGCCACAACGTGTTTTCGACGCCAGCCAGACCGAATCCCGACTGGCAAGCATCGCTGTTGCGGAACGGCGGCAAATGCTTCGGCTCAGCGGTCTTTCCGATGAAGCACTCTCGAAGCTGACCAGCGAGGCTGCCATCAACTCGACCCTTTCGGTCGCTGCGCCGCAACCGGCAACCGTGGTCGAAATTATGGTTTCTCCAGGGCAGCGTGTGGAGCAATCGGCGCCACTCATCAAGGTCGCGCAGCTGTCTCCGCTGTGGGTCGAGATCGCGATCCCGGCGTCTAGCATTAAGGCTATCCGCCCAGGCGCGAAGGTGGAAATCGAAGGCTATGCAACGCCGGGGCAGGTGGTGCTGGTTTCGGAAACGGCTGATGCCGCGACTCAAACCATATTGGTACGGGCAGAGGTGCCGAATAGCGGCGAACTGCGGCCGGGGCAGACTACCGAGGCGCGCATCGGCTTTATGTCCTCGGCTGCAAACGCCTGGGAAATCCCCTACAGCGCACTGATACGACGTGGCGAAAAGTCCTGGGTATTCGTCGGGACCCAGGGCGGCTTCCGTCTCGTGCCGGTGATGCTGCTCGAGGAAGACCAGGATCATGTCGTGGTCTCGGGCGCGATCACGGACAAGGATGAAGTGGCCGTCAGCGGCATTTCCGCGTTGCGTGGGATCCTGCTGCGGCTCGGAGCCGGCTAATCATGCTCGAACGCTTGGTAGCATTTGCGCTGTCGCAGCGGCTGTTTGTCGCGCTTGGTGCGCTTCTCTTGATAGGCGCCGGACTCGTCTTCCTGCCGAGCCTGCCGATCGATGCGTTTCCTGATGTGTCGCCCGTCCAGGTGAAAGTCATCATTAAGGCGCCGGGTCTCACCCCAGAGGAGGTCGAGCAGCGGATCACGGTCCCGGTCGAGCTTGAACTGCTTGGATTGCCAAACAAGAAGATTCTTCGTTCGACGACGAAATACGCACTGGCCGACATCACGGTAGATTTTGAGGAAGGTACCGACATCTATTGGGCGCGCAACCAGGTCTCGGAGCGTCTCTCCAATATCGTGCGCGACCTGCCAGAGGGGGTAAGTGGCGGGCTGGCTCCGATCACGAGCCCGCTCGGCGAAGTGTTCATGTTCACCATCGACAGTCCAGATCTGTCGCTGGCGGAGCGGCGCAGTCTGCTCGATTGGGTGATCCGCCCGGCGCTGCGGACAGTTCCGGGAGTCGCCGACGTCAATGCGCTTGGCGGTTATGTCCGGGCGTTCGAAATCGTGCCACTCAGCGATGCGCTAGCGGCTCGCGGTATTTCGTACGAGCTGTTTCGGCGTGCGATCGAAGCAAACAGCCGCAACGACGGCGCAGGTCGCGTCAACCAGGGCGAAGACAGTGCCCTTGTGCGGATCGAGGGCAGCATCCATTCCATCGAAGATATCAGGCAGATCGTTGTCGGCGCCAAGGACGGCATTCCCATTCGGGTCAAGGATGTCGCCCGCGTTCAGGTGGGTTCGCTGACGCGCTACGGCGCCGTCACGGCCGATGGTCGCGGAGAGACGGTCGAGGGCCTCGTTCTTGGCCTTCGGGGCGCCAATGCCCGCCAGCTAGTCAGCGACGTGCGAGAACGCCTTGAAGAGCTCAAGTCTTCACTTCCCAAGAGCGTCAGCATCAACGTGTTTTACGACCGGAGCCGGCTAGTCGATCGCGCCGTCGGAACCGTCATTCGCGCTCTCAGCGAGGCGACGGTGCTAGTCATTGTGCTGTTGCTTTTGTTCCTCGGCAACTGGCGAGCCTCGCTGGTGATCGCCTTGAGCCTGCCGCTCGCGATCGTCATCGCGCTGATCATCATGCGGATGGTCGGAATGTCGGCGAACTTGATGAGTCTCGGTGGCCTTGCCATCGCTATCGGCATGCTGATCGACGCGTTGGTGGTGGTTGTCGAAAACGTGGTGGGGAATCTCGGCAAGGAGGCGCTGGGAAAGTCGACGCCGCTCGTCCATATCATTTTCCGCTCGGTCTGCGAGGTGCTGCAACCGGTCGCGTCAGGCGTGCTGATCATTATCATCGTGTTCGTGCCGCTGCTGACGCTGCAGGGACTTGAGGGAAAGCTGTTCATCCCCGTCGCGCTTGCCATCATCTTCGCGCTGGCTGGCTCGCTGCTGTTGGCGCTAACGGTCATCCCGGTAGCCACCTCGTTTGTTCTCAAATCAGCCTCGCACGGCGAGCCATGGTTGATCCGAGCTGCGTCGCGCCTGTACGCACCTGCGCTGGATTGGGCGTTGAGCAACGAGCGAAAGGTGATCATCGCTGCGGTGGCAGGCCTCGTTGCTGCGGGCTACGCTTATACCCAGCTCGGCAAGACGTTCCTGCCAACAATGGATGAAGGCGATACGATCGTCAGCGTCGAGGCACTACCATCCATCAATCTCGACGAGATGATCGCGATCAATACCAGGCTTCAGTCCGCGATTCTTGCGAAGGTGCCCGATGTCGCGGGAATAGTGGCCCGGACTGGGTCCGACGAGCTCGGCCTCGATCCGATGGGGCCCAACCAGACCGATACGTTCCTGGTTTTGAAACCCGTGAAAGAGAGGAAAACGGCCTATAAATCTGATCTGATCGAAGAGCTTCGGCACGTGTTGGCCGAATTCCCGGGATTGTCGCTCAGCTTCACGCAGCCGATCGACATGCGCGTGCAGGAAATGATCAGTGGTGTGCGAGGCGATGTCGCGGTGAAGATCTTCGGACCGGACATCCCTAAGCTCAACGACATCGCGAGCAAGCTAGTGGCCATTCTGTCCGGCATCGATGGCGCCGAAGACGTATACACCACTCTCAACGAGGGCGCGCAATATTATACGGTCGCCGTCAACCGGATGGAGGCGGGGCGTCTCGGCCTGACGGTGGACGCCATCGCCAACTCGCTGCGCACCCAGATCGAGGGCCGCACGATCGGCACGGTGCTGGAAGAAGGGCACCGTACTCCGATCCTGGTTCGCGGCAGCGAGACGACACGCGAAGCGCCGACGCTGCTGGCAAGCCTGCCGCTGACGCTTGCCTCAGGCCAACATGTCGCACTCTCGCAGGTTGCGCGCATTCGCCGGGTTGACGGTCCTGTCAAGATCGACCGTGAAGACGGAAACCGAATGAGCGTCGTTCGAGCCAATGTCCGCGGCCGCGATATGGTGGGCTTCGTTGAAGAGGCTCGGAAAAAGGTCACGGCAGAACTGCAGTTGCCGCAGAGTTATCGGCTCACCTGGGGCGGGCAATTCGAAAATCAGCAACGAGCTGCCGCACGTCTGTCGGTCGTGGTGCCGGTTGCCATCGGACTGATCTTCGTACTGCTCTTCACCACCTTCGGCTCGATGCGGCAGGCGCTGTTGGTGCTGGTCAACATTCCGTTCGCGCTCATCGGTGGTGTCTTTGCGCTGGTCCTGACAGGCGAATATCTCTCTGTTCCGGCGTCGGTCGGGTTTATCGCGTTGCTCGGCATAGCCGTGCTCAACGGCGTCGTGCTGGTCTCGTACTTCAATCAGCTCCGTGCGCACGGCGTGCCGGAGGGGCGCATTGTTGTGGAGGGAGCCAAGAGGAGGCTTAGACCCGTATTGATGACGGCCAGCATCACCGCGCTGGGGCTCGTCCCGCTGCTGTTTGCTACCGGCCCGGGATCGGAGATTCAGCGCCCGCTGGCTATCGTGGTGATTGGCGGTCTTGTTTCGTCAACGGTTTTGACTCTGATCCTCTTGCCGATCCTATATCGTCGGTTTGGTGGTCTCGCGAAGGAGGCCAAATGACTTCCGAGTACGTCTGTCTAACGCTGATCGCCGCTCGATCGCTCCGCGACGAGCTGTTCGATTATCTTGGCGAACAGCGCGATCTCGTGCCCGGCTTCACTGCCTCCGAGGCTGCGGGACACGGTCCCAATGTGCAGTTGGAGAGTCCGGCCGAGCGAGTCAAAGGTCATGCCGACGAGGTATTGGTGAGGACAGTTCTTCGAGCGCACGACGCCGCGAAACTGCTCGAGCGAATAAAGACGGCATTCGCCGGATCGAGGCTCGTCTACTGGATCATGCCGGTCACGGAATTTGGCGCGATCGACGTCCCCAATCGATGAACCTTCGCCGATTCTTTAGGGCATCGCCCGCTGAGCAGGCGGCCGGCTAATTCGCTAATCGGCCATTCGGGGTCAAGCGCTTTCAGACTATCCCCCTCTGCGGTGTCGATGTCACTCGCGGGCTCGTGCTTCTCTTCGGAATCGGCACCAAGGCCCTTCCATCATGGGATTCGAGGACGAGGTGGAACAATCTATACCGCGGCCTTGCCGTTAAAGAACGGCAGATCCAAGCGGACATGCGAACTCACCTCATCCATCGTCCCGCGAGCCCGGAAAGCGGAAGTACATTCAAAGGTTGGCGGCTCCGCGACGGGTCTTTGCGGACGTGACGCGCTGGACGTGAAGTCCTCGCAGCAGCCTATTGAAAGGTGGCACGGTGCCATTTTCAGAAGACCTAGCGCGGACGTGGTCTCATCGTTGCGCGGGGTGAACCGGCGACACCTTCATACCTTGGTAAATTGATGTCGGTTATTGGGGGGAACCCGGACGTGACGCGAACATGCCGGATTTGTCGCAAATTGACACGTTGCGGACGTCGCGAGATCGGACATACTCCGTGCCAGATGCTGTACGGAAGATGACTGTGGGTGCCTCTCTCTACGAACCAATCAACGTGCTTAAGCCGATTGGACCGGACATCGGAATAGTCGATGGACCATTCGAGTACCTGACTGTGGCTGGCGTCAGGTTGCCGCTGCCTTTCACCACACGGATGACGGTCGTGCGCCTTTCGACCGGTGATCTGTTCCTGCACTCGCCGATCAAATTTAATGAGGCACTAGCAAGCGAGTTGCGGCGGATCGGGACAATCCGACATCTCGTGTCACCCAACCAGTTTCACTACGCTCATATCGGAGAGTGGTCAAAAGCCTTTCCCGATGCGATCCCATGGGCTTCACCTCGTGTACGCCAAAGAGCGCGCTCTCGGCATATCGATGCCACGTTTGCGCGAGACCTCGACCTCAATCCGCCAGTAGAATGGCGGCAAGATCTCGACCAGACGCTTTTTCCCGGGGGGTACTTCAAAGAATTCATTTTCTTTCACGACAAATCGAAAACGCTGGTTCTCACAGACACTATCATTAACATCGAATTGGATAAGATGCCCGAGCCTTGGCGAACGGCGACAAAGGTCACTGGGATGTGCCATCCGCACGGACAAATATTCTTTGGCATGCGGCTGCCGCTATTACTGCAACAGCGAAAGGCTAAAGCGGCATTCGCCAAAATCCAATCTTGGCGACCTGAGCGCGTCGTGCTCAGCCATGGCCGGTGTTTCGAGTCTCATGGCAACGAAGTCATCAGGAGGATATTCGGAGGGGCGGCATCTTAGCTGCCAGAGCGATGAACATGTCCTACAGGCGGGCGTAGAAGCTCGTAGACGAGATCAATCATATCTGCAAACGCGCAGCCGTCGAGCAGTGGGAGGGCGGCAAGGATGGCGGCGGCGCACCAGCGTTCGATCTTTCGATAGCGCGCAGCCAATGACGCGCCGAACGGCGTGAGCCTTGCGCACAAAAAATGTACGCTTCGGGAGCAAAACCGGAAGTGACTAGCCAGTGTTCAAAACGGCGCTTTTGAGCCAAGGCGGACCGTAGCCCGCTTGCTATTTTCGCCTTTCATACGCCTTCTGTCTCGTGCTGCAAACTTGATCCAGCGCAAAACCTTCAATCGCTCGGGGGCCTAGAGTTTGTGGTTGGAGCCAGTTGTTGAGCCCGCTGGCCTTACAATGTTGTCGATCTGCCGCCATACCACTACGCGGCAATCTTCGAGAAGTTGACACAAACCGACACTTCATCAGCAGCGCACTAGAACTCAGTCAGGGAAGCGTGCTTCTAACCCGCTTGGCTAAACTTTCGTCGCTAGAGCCAAGACGCCGTAACGGGCAAAAAATGGGAACCAGAGGATCAATACCACTCGTGCGGAATTAGGGGGACGGGGGCTACTATGTTTCTGCGGAGGTTCGAGATGTACACGCGCGTTCTAGGACTAACGATAACTGCTGTCATTCTGGCGTGTGGCGCTGTTAGTGCGCCTGCACAGGACCGAATATTGCCCCAACCAGTTCAGCAACAAGCGCAATCCCAGCCCACAGGCGAAGGGTCCGGCATGACGGGGCGCGGAGGTATGATGGCGGGAGGCATGATGGGCGGGGGTGCGATGGGGCCGCCGCCGGTTATTTTGCGCGTCATGTTCGCACTGATCGACACCGATAACGATGGCACCATCTCATTGCAGGAATTTCAAGCGGCTCACGAACGAATTTTTAAGGCGATGGACACCAACAAAGATGGCAAACTTACGCTGGAGGAGATGCAAGCATTCATGCACGGGACTAGGTGATTGGTTCCGCGCGGCAGTCTGACGAGCAAGCAAAACCGCGTTCGCCGGTTAAGAAAGACCGGCATGCCCGAGTGGTAAGCGTGCCACCTTCCATGTCGCCCTAAGCCGACATGACCAAGCGCGCCTCGCACGTCCGCTTCGGAGCGCAGCGGACCTCGCCGCGTCCGAAGCTGAAACGACAGATTATAAGTACGCGCCCTAGCAGTCCCGCACCGAACGGTAGCACCAACTAGCCAGCGTTCGATCAGATTTCGCTATTCAACGATTGCAGTCCATGCAAACTTGGGGCGCTCAACAGAGGGAACGATGGTGGCAAGAGCGCGTGTACTGCCAGTTGGCTTGGACCCAGATATAGTTGACTACACCAAGTCGCCAGTGCCCGGGCTTACGGCGGCAAAGGTTCGCGCCGCTGTCGAAGCTGATAGCGCCAAATTGGAAACGCTCGGCTACAGCGTGAAGTCGCTGTACGTTGACGATGGCAAGACCGCAGAAGCGGTGCTCACGGACGCACTCACCACTAATACATACGACTGCATCATGATCGGTGCGGGTTTGCGTATTGTTCCGCCGTACTTCTTGTTCGAGAAGTTAATCAACATCGTGCACCGGCATGCCCCCGCTTCGACGAAGCTATGCTTCAACTCGAACCCCGCAGATATTGCTGAAGCTGTAAAGCGTTGGGTTTAGACGGCTGGGTCGGCATACCCACGACAAATCCAAGCGTAGGGCGAGGAGGGCGCTCTATTGTTGCACCTTTCTAGGCGCGTACTCATAAAATTGAGCTTTGGTGCGGCTTGCTCGATGTCCGCAATGCCCCGATAGCGACCAAGTTCTGCATCCCAGCGAAATGTCGCGATGTACTGGGCTCAAGCGGATGCGACTGGTTGTCGCAGACAGTGAAGACGGAAAGGTTGGCCGCATCGCGTCGCAAGCGTTGCGATGAAGTGGCGGCAAGTGAAACCCTCAAACGATCGTCGAGAGTGGGAGCATTTGACCTTGTTACCTTGCACAATGGCCGACAGCGCTACTCCTTCGACCAGACCATCGAGCTTTAGCTCTGGCAGGGAGCCAGCCGCCATGGTTTGATACTGTGGCAAAGGCCCACAGCTTCGTGACGGGCCGCGCAAGATGGTGAAGCTTGCTACCTTAGGTAGATTTATGCGTTGCGCGACTTGCGGAACGGAAAGCCAAGAGGGTAAGCGCTTTTGCGCAGATTGCGGGGTAGCGCTCGCACCCGCTGCTACCGGCGGCATTCCCTTGGGCACCACCTCCCAACTCTCGGAGTCCACAAGACACCTCAAAGGCGAACGGCGCCATTTAACCATCCTCTTCTGTGATCTCGTCAATTCGACCCGCCTTGCAGCTGAGCGTGATCCGGAGGAATGGCAAGGCATAGTCGGAGAGTATCGGCGGGCAGCGAGGGATGCCATTCTGCGTTTTGGAGGGTATGTCGCAAGGTATCTAGGCGATGGCCTTCTCGTCTACTTCGGTTGGCCGAATGCGAATGAAGATGATGGAGAGCGCGCGGTTCGTGCCGGGCTTGCGATCGTCGAAGCTATGGAGGCGTGGAACCGGCGCCTAGCTGGCGAGAGGGGCGTCGAGTTACTCGTTCGCATCGGAATCGACAGCGGCTCTGTGGTCATCGGCGAAGGCGGCAGCGGTGAAGTCGATGTCTTTGGTGATGCGCCAAATATTGCCTCGCGCGTTCAAGCAGTAAGCCCGCCCAACGCGGTCTTGATGACCAGCGCCGCGCATGATCTCGTGGTGGGTCGGTTTAAAGTTGAGGATTGTGGGGTGCATCGGTTCGCGGGTATCGAGCGTCCAGTCCAGCTCTACCGTGCCGTCCGGCCAAGTGGCGTCCGCCGGAGTTGGCGCCATAGCGAAGGTCATCGGCCAACGCCCTTCATCGGGCGTAATGCCGAACTCAACTTATTGCGGAGCAGCTGGATCAACGTATGCAAGGGCGCAGGGCAATTTGTACTGGTGACGGGCGAGCCTGGGATTGGCAAGTCGCGTTTGGTCGAGGAATTTCGCTCCCAGATCAAGGACGAAAACCACGTCTGGCTCGATTGCGCGGGCGAGCGTTTCTTCGAAAGTACCCCTTTCCACGTGGTCACCGACATGCTGGAACGAGGCTTTGGCTGGCGCGGGGACGAAATCAAGCAAGAACGCGTCGCCCAACTAGAGCGGGTGCTACAGCTCGTAGGACTGAAACTTGAGGAAGTCCTTCCCCTGATCGCGGGGATGTTCGATCTCCCGGCACCGCAGAAATATCCGCCATTGATATTCTCAGCCGATCAGCGGCGCGCGCGTTTGCTTGGCGCCCTTTGTGGTTGGGTGTTTGGTGCTGCCCGGCTGCAGCCCCTGGTGATCGCTGTCGAGGACTTGCATTGGGTTGATCCGTCAACCATCGAGTTGATGCAGTTGCTTGTCGAGCAAGCAGCTACCGCGCCGCTAATGCTGATAGGGACATCGCGGCCGGAATTTATGGCGCCGTGGCCGATGCGGCCTCATCATGCCAGGATCACGCTCAACCGTTTTAGCGACTACCAAATTCGCGAGATGGTCGCGGGCGTCGCCACGCACGCGCGGCTACTGAGCCACGTTGTCGATGCCGTCGTAAAAAGGTCGGACGGCGTGCCGTTGTTTGCGGAGGAGTTGGCCAGATTGCTTCTGGAGGGCGAGAGCCGATCGGAGACACGAGAGATTCCTGCGACGCTGCACGACTCGCTGAGGGCTCGGCTTGACCGGCTCGGCCACGCCAAGGAGATAGCCCAGCTCGCCTCAGTCGTCGGGCGCGAGTTCTCCTACGAATTGCTCCGGGCAATCTCGCCCATGCCGGGTGAGGAACTGCAATCGGGCCTCGCCAGGCTTGCCGATGCCGGGTTGATCTACGCTCGTGGTCTTCCACCGCAGGCGAATTACCGTTTCAAACACGCCTTGATCCAAGATGCGGCTTACGAAGCGTTGCTGAAGAGCAGGCGACGCGAACTTCACGCAGGCGTGGCGCGCATTATCACCGAGAGATTTGTTGCTCTCGCCGAGGCGCAGCCAGAAGTCATTGCGCTACACTGGACTCAGGCGGGTGAGGCGGAGCTCGCCGTTGCGGCGTGGAATAATGCCGCGAACCTTGCCTATGCACGGCGCGCGTTCAAGGAGGCGGAGACGGCTTACAGGCAGGCCTTGGCGATGCTCACGACTCTGCCGGATTCGTCCAAAAGGGATGCGAAGGAACTCGATCTCTGCAGCGGTCTTAATCGCGTGCTGCAACTGACCAAAGGCTATGCCGCGCCAGAGACGGTCGAAGCGGCGGCGCGGGCTCGATCCCTCGCCGAGAAATCTGGAAGCCTTTCTCAGCTCATTCGCCAAGAAGCCAAGATCTGGAGAGCAGTCATCACCGCGGGCGACTACGCCGGCGCGATCGCGCTCGCCGACCGCATCCTCGACCTTAGTCATGGCGATGGCGACCATCCGGCGCGTCTCGTGTTCGCGCTGAACGCCCAGATGCAGACTCGATTCTACACAGGCGACTTGCAGGCGGTCGAGGAGCACTACGAGCGGCTGAGCCCATTGATCGACACCGCCGTTGGGGAAAAGCAGGCGCCAGGCAACAACATCGTGGCCATTGGCATCGCGAGTCTCACGGCGTGGGTCCTCGGTCGGTCCGACAGCGCGCGCCAGCGCATGGCGCGCGCTGTCGCCTTCGCGCAGAAAAGTAAGAACCCGTACGACTTGGCGATGGCGCTGCATTTTCTGGCGAACCTGCATGCCAGCGCCGAGAGAGACCCGGACCGAACAGAGGAGACCGCGGCGCAATTGCTGGCCCTGTCGGAGAAAAATGGCTTCTCCTATGCCGCTAGTCTGGCGCTTGGGCCACTTGGTTGGGCACGGGCGCAAAAGGGAGCAGGCCGCGAAAGCGCCGCGTCGATGCGTCAGGCACTGGCGGACCAGATCGCTTCAGGAGCGCGTGTTAGCATCTGCCTCATGCTCAACAGGCTCGCGGAGGTGGAGGCGTTAAGCGCACCATCTAAAGCGCTTACAACAATCGAGGAAGCGCTTACCGCCAACCCCCAGGAACGCATTTACCGACCCCAAAGCCTCACGATCCGCGGGACATTGAAACACCGGCTGGGTGAAGGCACTTCGGCCGAAGCGGATTTTCGAGAGGCGATGAGCCTGGCGCAGACGATGAGCGCGAAGGCGTTTGAGTTGCGTGCGGCAACGGCTCTGGCTCGATTGCTGCAAACGCGGCGCGACCCGGTCGCCGCGCGTGGCGTTCTCGCACCGGTCTACGCCTTGTTCACCGAGGGCCATGACTTGTCCGACCTGAAAGAAGCCAGAGCATTGCTGGACCAACTGGGCCAGTGAGTCGACATTCCACCCACAGGGTCGCGGCGCTATCGGCGCGAGAGTTCCCTGGTGTGATCGACAAGAGCAAGCAACGTGGTGGGGTTCGCGGAGTGTAGACTGGCTTCCCATTTCGCGCTCGTCGCAAGATGATCCAAATGCAGCTCCGCGGCGGGCAACTGGGCCTGCATAGCGAGCGAAATACGCTCCAAATCCTCTGGCGATGGGTTCAGCTTACAAAACAGTCCCGCGATCTGCGCATCGCGAATCGCAAGGGCGGCGGGGAGCGTGAGTATGCCGTCTCTGAGGTCTTCCTCTCCACCTCCTCCCAGCGACTCGAGCCCCTTCACGTCGCCCACATCGTCGCAACCATGATAAAGCATGCCGAGCAGGTGACCGAATTTCCGCAGCCTGTCGTCGCGCGTGGCTAAACAGGCGCAGGTTTCGAACATTGAACCTGTGTCTTCGCTAGCGATATCTTCCCAGTCTTCCAGGTCTAGCGGCTGTCGACGCAGACGCCACTGCGCGCACTCCGCCACCCCTAGGCGCTTCAAGAGGTCGGAAAACAGCTGGACGTCATGCAGGTCTCCCGCCGACATCCGATAGCCATCGGCGGCGATATAACCTGATGCCATGAGTGCCGGCAGAAGGCCGAATTTGCGATGCAACGTCGCCTTGCCGCGCCGCTCGTCGGACTCATCGACGATATCGTCGATGATCAACGTTACATTGTGCATCATCTCAAGAACAGCGGCCGAGCGAATGATCGTGTCGGGGATGCGGTTATTCGAGACGGCTCGGTAGCAACCGAATATCGTTAGCGGCCTGAAGTACTTGGACTTGGCAACGAACTGCCATTCGAGCAGAGGCCGCATTTCACGGCTCGCCTGCCCGATCCAGTTATCGATGATGACCCGAAGGCGCTGAATCTCGTCGATGAAGCCTAGTTCAGCGATGATGTCTGTGCTCTTCGACTGTCGCATTCCTCCCGCTCCGACGATGGCCGCCGGCCTCATTCATTCCTTAGCGCGCCAGCGCCTTTGATATGGCCGCGGATTTCCAGCTTGATCATGGCTTGGTCTTTCGTTGGCCTGGTAGACGGCCTGGACCGCCTGCAAGGCCTGCCCGGCGAGAGCGGAGAGGGGCGCCCCGGGATTGCCTACTGCCGCCGTTTTGTCTCTGGAGCGCTGGCTCGCGGATACGTCCTGCAGCACATTACCCAAGAGTCCAAGCGCGCTGGTACCTAAGTCCAGGATCGTACCGACCAGGCCCACGCTGGATCGTCGCTCCTCCCCGCTGTCCAGCTCCTGCGGCGACGCCCCGATATCCAAGCTTACAGGCATATCGGCCGCTTGGACGCCCTCGACGGCACCAAGAGGTCCTCGGACTCTGGGATTGTGCGTGGTCAGCAACGTCGGCAAGGCCCGCGCTAACGTTCTAACCAAGTCAGCCAACCAGGAGTAATGCCATCCCGGATCGTCCTCTAGCGAGCAACTCCAGGCGCGTTCCCAAGCAACGATGTCGCCGGCGAGACGACTTGAGCGAAAGCCTCGCCCGCTCATTAGATCACCGATGGCCTGCGTGCCGCCTTGGGCGAGATGGGTAAAAATGCTCGACCAGATCTGCGCTACGATCGCCTGGGGCTGCAGATTGAGACCACCGAACGCCGATCCCGAGACGCGCGCAAATGCAGGGTCATTCTGGGCCTTCTCGAAGCCGTGCAATGTCGAGCGCCACCAGAACTCCCGAAAGTGCCAGTTGCGCATCATAACGGCGCAAAGGCCCAGGTAGAGCATTGCCGGATCGAAGTAGCTTCTAAAGTCACGGTCAAACCGCGACAGGAACGTGGCATCGAACCGGCCCTTTTCCAAGGCATCCAACACTGTCTGTAACGCAATCAGAGCCGACTCCATGCCTTGGGTGATGCCCTCGCCGGTCATTGGATCGACGAATGATCCGGCATCGCCGATGAGCAGTCCGCCGTCGAAATGGTTGCGGTCGATGCCGCCATACATCTTGACCACCCCTCCCACCGATCGGCTGGTCAGTCGCATATCTTTGCAACCCGGATGCCGAATCCGCAGCCTCTCGATGCTGTCCCTAAACGCCTTGGGGACGGATAAGTTGAAGCGGTCACAGCTTTCACTGAGCATCCCCACACCGACATTCGCGAGGCCACCCGGCATCGGAAAAATCCAGCCGTATCCAGGGACCTGGTCCTCGTCGAACCAGATTGTCGCTTCGCCGCCTTCGATGGAGACGCCCTCAACGTATCCTCTTTGCGAGATACCTATGTGACGCCGGTCCGTGCGCCTTAGCCCCGCGCTTCTGGCGACAGTGGATTCAGCACCGTCAGCTCCAATCACCAGGCGGGACCTGAGTTCGAAACCTCCCTTTTCGCCCCGCACATTGACTAACATGAGCGAGCCCTCGCGGCGCACATCGGTCGCCGCGCAGGCCTGAAACACCTGCGCGGAAGCGGTTTCGGCGCGTTGCAGCAGCAGCGTGTCTAGCTCGTACCGGGGAATGATGTAGCCGTGGGTCGGCAGGCCGTGCCCGCCCTCGTAGTATGGAATGTTGCCGTGATAGACGAGGCGGGGCCCGAAGTAGACCCGGTTCGTGGTGATCGGCAGGCGAGCCGGCGCAGCGAACGCCTGCTCGCAACCCATGGCCTCGAGGATCCTGAGGCCGGCGGGCTCGACAAAGTCACCGCATACTTTCTCGCGGGGAAACGTGGCGCGCTCCAGGACCGCGACCCGGACGCCGCGCCGGGCGAGTGACCAGGCCATCACAGATCCTGCGGGCCCTCCACCAACGACAACTACATCGAATATCCCGGCTGTGGCCATGAACGCTCCTGCCCGGAAACGACGCTACCACAAGGCTTTCCCAAGTGACATCTTTCCCAAGTGACAACCAGGTGTGGAGTCCCTGGAAAGCCGCGCGAAATGACTACCGAGGATGAGGTGCAGTGGATTCCCGATGTTGGCCAAACGGGCTCCGTCGAGACGCTAGAGCAGCGTGGTGAACTCGTCTCCCCCATAACCGCTCGAACACCAGCGCTGGTCCGATGCGACGGACTGCGATCCTGATTGCCGCATCATGTTGGCCATGCTCGGCACCCCAACCCTGGCCGCACGCACGCGCACCGGCCGCTCCAACTGACCGTTTGCCTGCACCTCGTCGAAACGCCCGGCGCCGGCGATCCCCTGCCGACGCGCTTGACCGCTACCGCGGACTCGCCCGACGGCCTAGCCGGACCCATCCAACGCGAATCAAATCAGGGCTTCGCAGGTGGGCTTGGCCCAAAGCGCTTGGAGCCAGGCAAGAGCCCGCTGCCCTCTTTGAAGGCGGACTTCAGGAGCGTGACCGTCCCGCTACGATCGGTCGTCACGTCCGGTGCCAATTGAGGCGATGGTTGAACTTTACGCAACTCGACTTCGACCGCGTTGAGCAGCCCACCGGCGACGGAAAGAAGACGCTGCGTCAGCGTACCGGACCCGCCACTTTTCAAACCGACGGTGGTCAGATAGTCGCCGGCAGCCAACAAACCGCGTGCCGCTAGTTGCAGTGGCGTAGAGCCTGTTTGCTCGCTTGGTGAAAGCGCTTCAACTCCGAGAGCCCCGATCGTCCCCCACCAATGGGTCGCGTATCTAAAAGGAATCAACGACAGCGCCACGGCGGGCGTAAGCAGGCCCCTTCCGACCTCTCCGTCAGCTAGCTTGTGGAGCCCGAAATTGATCGTAGACCAAGCGGTGGCGCTATAGGCGGCGGGAAGCAGCGCCAGCCTCATTGTCAACAGCTCTGCCCGGCTGTGTGCTGGCTGGGGGGCAATGGCGATATCGGAGTATCCCTGGATCGTCGTCTGCAGGGCTTTGGCAGCTTTCAGCCCGCTGACAACGGCTCCTTCAACGGTCGACATCTTGACGTCATTAATACAGAAGTCGCCGGCAAAAAAAACGTTTGGCAACTTTGAATAGTTGGCCACCGGTTGATAGCGACTGGAATCGACGTCGTTGAGGAATAACTGGCGAGAGTCATCCGCCTGAAACCACGATCTGTCGTAATCTACGTTGCTATTTGCGCTGTCGCCCCAGAACTCTCCAGGCATCACGGCCGGGAGAAAATTCTTCAGTTCCTTAACCATCATGTATGCCCATTCTTTGCCCTTCTCGGACGCGAGCGCAGACGCATCTGAAGCGGCCAGGACGAGGACGGTCGTAGGGTGATTTTCGAGGCTCGTCCAGAGTTGGGAGATGTCGAGGAAGGTGAGATAAGCGTTTGACTTGACTAACCCGACATGTTCGCGAGGTATGTTTGGCAGCTTTTCTTTGAAATACAGGTTCACCACCGGGATGCGCGCGGTGCGCAGTTGCCGCAGTTGCGACAATTCAGGTAAACGGTCGACAATTCGCTCGCCCATGGTCCCCTTCATCACCAATTTGGCCAGTTCGGGGGCCGGCACGGCCATTACGACATTGTCGTATCGCTCTTTGTGATCCTTTTCGGTCGCGACTTCACGCAGCGTGAGCCGCACCCGCTCACCCTCAAGCTCGGCCTCTGTGACCTCGATTCCCTGCTCGATCTTGCAACCTTCTATTACAAGCCTTTCGCGCCAGGGACCGATGAGCTTCTGCTCGAGGCTTCCCCGTAATAGCAAGGCGAACGGCCTTGAGTAGGGAAATCCGAGACAGTGCTTGACGAAATCCCTGTAGGCGTCGGCCGAGGTATCGCTGCCATGGATCGACCAGATTTCCATCAGAATCATGTCGTGCAAATTGACGCATTCTTCTGTGGCGTAACCACGCGAATACATGAAACCATTTACTGTTTGCCTCTCCAAGGGTCCCGATTGCTTAAATGATTGAGAAGCCAGATCCAACAGGGTGAACCCAACAAGGAACATGTCCGACGGGGACAGCACGCCGGACCTGAGGTCCTCGCATATGGCTAGCAGTGAACTCGGATTCTTCAGATCCTGGTAGATTGGGTCGGTCGTGGGAATGTTACGGTGCAGGACCTTGACACCCATTCGAAGCTCGAAGTTCTCACTCTGCTGGATTTTTAGGTCCTCTCGGAGGATTCGCCAGAAATTCTCATACCAGTCGCAGAATAAGTGAGGATAAACGTCATAGTAAAATCCATTGGCCTGCTTGGATGAAAGATTCCCCCCGAGCATGGGGCTCTTTTCATACAGCGTGACCTTGTATTTACGCTGGGCCAATCGCAGGGCGCAGGTCAGTCCTGCAATTCCGCCTCCGACAACGGCCACCCGCTTGTCATTGGGACCGGGCGCCTCATCTGCTTTCGATTGAGAGTCGACTGTAGTCATTTCAGCCTCCTGCTCGCTGGCGTTGGTGATTGAATAGTGGCCCTCGGAGCCTTGGATTCCTCCATTCGCAGCAAACAATTTTGACTGCAACGCTACCCGACCCCATGAGGGGTGAGGTAGCGTTGCAGTAAAAAAGTAAAGCAAAACCGCAAAGAAAAATAGTAGAGAGAAACAGAAAGAATATCGGCCTTTGCAAAGCTATTTTTTGCTGCTCCCAAGGCTATCTCGGAAGTCCCATCAGGACACTAGCTTCCAGGGGGTTGAGCGACGGATCTTTGCCGCCTACCCAAGATGGGTCGGCCCTCATTATTTGCCCAAAAGAACTATTCCCGGCGCAACCGATACGGAAATCAAGATCGGCAACATCCCGCCGTATAGCGGGCATTTGTCGGCCTACGGCGTCATCGGCATGACCGAGGCTGCCTATTTTCGCGAGATCAATGGCGAAGGCGGCATCAAGGGCCGCAAGATCAACTTCATCAGCTATTACGACAGCTACAGGCCGCCGAAATTTGGGACCTTGTGCCTAGACCAGAGGGGTCGCTGGCGATGTGCGCGCCGCCCCAACTCAACATCCGCACATGCCCCGTGGCGGAACGACGCAATGACCGTCGAAATATTGGAGGATCGTCAGAGATTGAAATAGATGCCGCTTACGCATCTAGCAGCCGCCCAGCTCCGTTCGGGGGCCTATTGCGTCCTGCCCCGGGCCGCCACAAAGTGCTACACTTTCCGCAACTATGACCTCCGCCAATCATCTTTTTTGCCGAATTGAAGCCGTCGGTCGTTGCAGGGAAAAATCTCATAGTCGAACGGTACTTGTTTGAGGAAAAAGGTGAAATTCATGGGCAGATTGTCAGGAAAAGTCGCCATCATAACAGGCGGCGCGAGCGGAATCGGACGTGGTACGGTCGAGCTTTTTGTCAAAGAAGGCGCGTCAGTGGTTGCGGCAGATCTGCAGGATGACAAAGGATCACGGCTAGTAGAAGACCTTGGGGGGGAAGTCAGCTACGTTCGAACAGATGTCTCAAATGAAGACGACGTCAAGGCGATGATTGCGCATACGGTCAACAAGTTCGGACGACTCGATTGTCTATTCAACAACGCGGGTATCCCTGGCCTCGGCGGACCGATTGCGAATATTCCGACAGAGGAATTCGATATGGTTATCGCAGTTTTGCTCCGTGGAGTGTTTCTTGGCATCAAGCACGCCGCACCGATCATGTGCCAGCAACGATCAGGCTCGATTATATCGACGGCTTCCATAGCGGGCATCCGCACGGGTTTCGGTTCACACGTTTACAGCGCGGCCAAGGCCGCGGTCATTCAACTTACCAAGTCGACCGCCCGCGAACTTGGCGAAAGTAACGTGCGGGTCAACTGCATATGCCCCGGCGGCATTGCGACCCCCATCCATGGGATAAGTTTGGGGCTCGCGACGCAGGTCGCGGATCAAACCATCGAGCCGATGAAAATGGTGCTCGAAACCGTTCAGCCGATACCACGGGCTGGGGTCCCGGCCGACATAGCTCAGGCGGCGCTATGGTTGGCGAGTGATGAGTCGAGCTTTGTGACTGGCCACGAACTAGTCGTTGACGGCGGTATCACACTTGGCAGGAAATGGTCCGAAGGCCGTGCCATGCGTCAGAACGTAATGGCGACTCTCGGGATTAGCGACAACAAATAGAACCCACGATGATAAGGAGTCTCTCATAGTCGTACAGGAACGTAAGCTTGTGCATACCGACATCAAGCCGGAAAATCTGCCGGAACGGGCAGCGCGTTACTTGGACGTACCGAACATGCCCTGGGAGCCGACCAAGTTCCCAAGCATCAGGATCAAGGTCCTCTATACGGATGACACCGGGATCACTACAGCCTTGTTCAAGCTCGAACCCGGCAAGGCCCTTCATGACGTAAGTCTCGTCGAGGTAAATATCAAGCAGCGCCTCTCTTTGGTCGCTCCGCGACCGCCAAATCTCTGAAAATTTATGAGTCCTCGATGTGTAGGTTTGGCCAAGGATTTGTCCTCACACCTTGACTTGCTGGCGGTTGACTTTACTCAGCGACCTTCGAAACGGGTGAGGGAACGATCCGGAAGTCGCGACCTTCTTTCAACCATGTGGCGCGCTCGTCGCGCAGCAGGGTGCGACGAACCTTGCCGGAATCGTCCCGCGGACTGACGTTGACGATCTCAAAGCTTTCCGGATGCTTGTAACGGCTAAGCTGGTCGGACAGGAAGACGGCCATGCCGTCGATCACCTTCTGTGCATCGGCGGCGCCGCCGGCGAGTTCGACAATAGCGTGGACGTGCTGCCCGAATTCGGGATCGGGCAGGCCAACGACGACGCAGGAGCGCACTTGGGGATGTGCCATCACTGCGGCTTCGATCTCCGCTGGATAGATATTGGCGCCACCGCGGAGAATCATATCTGCGAGCCGATCGCCAAGATAGAGATAGCCTTCGGCGTCGAGCCGACCGATATCACCGAGCGATTCCCAGCCATCGGGACGGCGCTTGGGCGTGGCGCCGAGGTAGTGATAGGTGCTTCCAGCGCCTTCGCTCGGCAAGAAATAGATTTCGCCGCTTTCGCCAGGGGCAACATCCTTACCATCTTCACCGATGATGCGCAGCGCTGAACCCTCGCCGATCTTGCCTACGGATCCTCTGTGCGCCAGCCATTCGACGCCCGATATGACGGTGGTGCCCTGGCGCTCGGTGCTGCCGTAGAGTTCCCAGATCTTTTCGGGGCCGAGCCACTCGATCCATTTCTCCTTCAGCCATGGCGGCATTGGTGCGGCCATATGGAAAACGATCTGGAGGCTCGACACATCGTAGCGGTTGCGTACTTCCTCCGGCAGAGACATGATCCGGTGCATCATGGTCGGCACGAAGTTGACCCACTGAATTTGATTGGCGGCGATAAGCCGCAAGGTTTCCTCTGCATCGAATTTCACCATCCCGGTAAGGCGACCGCCGGCAAAAAGCGCCGTGTGTGACAAGACGAAGGGTGCGTTGTGGTAGAGAGGGCCTGGGTTGAGCAACGCCACGCCCTGCCTGATTCCCAGAATTGGCGCGGCAGCGGTATCGACGACTGCGGGATTATGGTCGAGGATCACCTTGGGTCGTCCGGTCGACCCGCCGCTTGTCATCGCCTTCCAGTAACGCGCGATCGGACTGGACAGCGGCTCGTCGGAAAAGCCTTCGGGCGTAAAGTCGGCCGGCAAAGAATTCGGCGCATTCCAGTCGGCCTCGCCGCCTACCACCAAAGTGGGCTTGAGAGTGTCGAGCACCGCGGCGGCTTCGCCCCGTGGCAGTCGCCAGGACAGCGATGTCGGCGTCGCGCCGAGTTTCCAAACCGCAAAGCTGGTCTCGAAGAAGGCGTTGCTGTTGGGCAGGCCGATGGCGACAAAGTCACCAGCCTTTACGCCCTTGGCGGCAAAGGCACGGGCGCGCCGGTTGGCCCCGCGCTCCAGTTGCTCCCAGGTGAGCGCATCCGCGCCATGACTAATCGCAATATTGTCCTTTGGTTTGCGATCGGCGTACCAGCGGGGCACATCGGCCAAGGGGATCAGCATTGCAGGTCTCCCTGTCTCACGGCTTTTTTGTCTCAGCACAAATCGCGGCCGACCACCGTTGTATTTTTAACACGAACTCAGATGACGCTCTCAAAAAATGAAGCGTTGGCGTGGCTGACACGCAAAACCGACGTTTACCTAGCCGGGGTTTGAGAGCAGTTGCGACATCTTGGCCAGCAACAAAGCCTGTCCGGGCCGGTCGTTGACGGCAAGGCGTTCCCAGTCGTCAGGACCGCGAAGGTCGGCAAATAGGCCGCGAGGATCCACGTGGAAGTGCAAAAAACCCTTTCCGCGCCAGTAGAAGATGCCAAACTTCGACTCCTTGATACGCTTTTCGCGTCGGATCTTGTCGAGAAGACCGGCTATCGGAATCAAATCCTCCGCGTCTCTTCGGCCTCCGTTGCCGAATACAAATTTTGCCCAGACCCATAGTTTCGCCGATCGCGACACAACGCAAGCGAGTTATTTTCGCTTTCGAAGGAAAGCAGACATCTAGCCAACGTTTAAGGAGAGCCTGACGGCAATGAGCTGTCGTGCAGTTAATTGATGAAAACTGAGGAGGCGTCGCCGAGCGCACTTAACAATGTCGCCTGAGCCGACGTTGGGTAGTTACTGAACGCTAAATTTCCCAGCAGCAGCCTCTTGTTATACTAGGACTCGCTGAGCCTTAAATCGAAGCCCACGCCCACCGACCAACTATTCACACGCGCGACATTGTTGGACCGGACCGGTCTCAGAGGCGAACGGTTCGCACAAACTGAGCAGTCGACCGTGCAGGGTCGACGTCGCGGAGTTGTAGCAACATTGCGGGAGCGACAAATTGATCCTAGGCTGGCGCACGTTTCTCACGTCGGTGGACCAATGATCAGCCCCCTCGATCCTGTTATCGCCCAGATCATCCCGCTCTTACCGTTGCGCGATCCAGAAACGATGACGCCCCAAAGTGCCCGCGATGCGCTCCGCGCGCTCGCAGCGGCGCGCGCCGATAGTCCGCCGCCGCCGGTGGCAAGCATCGAAGAGACGGAGGCGCTTGGGGCAGACCCACGGCTTCCGGCGCGTGTCTATCGCGTCTCTCGGGAGAAATCGCCGACCGTGGTCTTTTTCTACGGCGGCGGCTGGGTCGCCGGCGACCTTGAAACGCATGACCGACAGGCTCGTTTGCTCGCAATCGAAACAGGTGCTGTCGTTATCTCCGTCGACTATCGACGACCGCCGGAAACGCGATTTCCTGGCGCATTCGAGGATGGTCTAGCCGCCGTGCGCGACGTTATCGCGCGCATCGCCGAATTCGGTGCTGGCAACAAGCGCGTGGGTGTGGCCGGGGACAGTGCTGGCGGTAATCTGGCAGCGGCCGTTGCCATCGCCTCCCGCGACGCTAGGATAGATCTCGCGGCGCAATTGCTCGTCTATCCCGTGACCGATGTCACCGGAAACTACGCCGACCCAAAGGAGAACGCGCGTTTTCCCTCGCGTACGGAAAACGCGGAAGGATATTTCCTGTCGCGGGCGGTGATGGAATGGTTCGCCGGGCACTACCTCAGCAACCCTAAGCAAGGCGACGACTGGCGCGTTTCACCTTTGCGCGCGAAGAGCCTTGCAGGGGTCGCGCCGGCGGTCGTTTGCACGGCGTGGTTTGATCCTTTGCGAGACGAGGGCGAGGCCTGCGCCGATGCGCTTGAGGGCGCTGGCGTGCTAACCAAGCGCCATCAGGGCGCGGGCCTGATCCACGGTTATTTCGGCTTGGGCGAAGCGTCCGAAGCTGCCCGGCTGGAAGCGCAGAGGGCACGCGCGAATTTCAAGGCCGTGCTCGAACGGGCGCGTAGGGCCTGCCCCGAAAATCCGTATTTCGCCAGACCCCGCTTTGGTCTGGCTTCAGCGGCTAGCATTGGGAGGGTCAAATGAGCGTTGCGCACCGCTTCGTTGAAACTAACGGCATTCGAATGCACGTTGCCGAGGCAGGATCGGGGACCCCTGTGCTGCTCTGCCATGGTTTTCCGGAATCTTGGTATTCGTGGCGTCATCAGCTGGATGCGCTGGCGAAAGAAGGGTTTCGCGCCATCGCACCCGATATGCGCGGCTACGGCCAGACAGACAAACCGGAAGCAATCGATCAATACACTCTTTTCCACCTAACGGGTGACATGATCGGCCTCCTCGATGCGATGAATATTGAGAAAGCCGCTGTTATCGGACACGACTGGGGAGCCCCAGTCGCTTGGCACTGCGTCCTGTTTCGTCCCGACCGTTTTCATGCGCTTGCCACGCTCAGCGTGCCCTTTCGGCCTAGAGCTCCCGCTCGCCCGACCTCACTGATGCCCAAGACGGATAACGCTCAATTTTATCAGCTTTATTTTCAAAAGCCCGGTGACGCGGAGGCCGAATTTGAAGCAAGTGTGGAACGCACACTGCGCCTCATGTTGTTTTACTCATCAGGCGATGCTCCGGCTGCGACCAATGGCGGAGCGGTGGGAATGGTGCCGATTGGACGTCCTTGGCTTGCCGACGTACCGCTGCCGCAAACTTTGCCGACATGGCTTTCTGAGACGGACGTACAATTCTACACGGGCGAGTTCAAACGCTCTGGCTTTCGCGGCGGGCTCAATTGGTATCGCAACATCGACCGCAATTGGGAACTTGCGGCTCCATGGAAAGACGCCAAGATTCAAGTTCCGACACTCTACATCGTCGGTGACCGCGACATGGTATATCGGTTCCCAGGAATGGACTCCCTGATTGCCAACCTCAAGAACTTCGTACCGAAACTTGACAAGACTGTTCTCCTTAGCGGCTGTGGCCACTGGACGCAGCAGGAACGCGCCGAGGAGGTCAACCGTGAGATCATTCGATTTTTGAAATCACTCAGTTGAGGTGGGCCTCATCGAACTCGCGTTACGCCACGATATTGACTTCGCCGCGCATCGGCTCCGGGCGTTTTTTCCAGAATCCGCGGTTTCGGCTTCGATCGCTACCGGGTCGAACGAGCGGCAATTTCGGCCATGTCCGCTATGCCTAGAAAGCGAGGGTGCTTGCTGCGGTGATATGCCTTTACCGGTCTATGGTGACGCACTTGACAGTCATTTCCTCACAACAACCTATCGAAAGGCGGCACTGTTTCGCTTCGGGAAATCTAGGGCGGACGTTGTCTCATCGTTGCGCGGGTGAAGCGGTGCCACCTTTACACCTTGCTGAGGTCGTGCCCTGATCGACCGCCTGGCGCTGGCTATGGCCAGCCAGGATCGGCGGAGGACTGCCGCACCTGCACGTCCTGAAGAAAATCCTCTGCCGTCACCACTCAACCCACCACGCCGATTTGCCGAGACTCGGGCTGCCCGAGACGCAGCCATTCCGCCAGTTTCGACCATCGCCGCCGACCCGAGATGCTGTGCACCGCGATGGCGACGGCCTTCTTTTGTCCGACCAACACGACCAGCCGCTTGCCGCGGGTAACGCCAGTGTAGAGAAGGTTGCGTTGCAACATGGTGTAGTGCTGCGTCATGACCGGAATGACCACGGCTGGGTATTCCGAGCCCTGGGATTTATGAATCGTGGCTGCATAGGCGGGCACCAGGGTATCGAGTTCGCCGAAGCCATAGGTGACTGAACGGCCGTCGAAGCTCGCGGTGAGTTCGCCGGCGTCGGCTCGCATCGGGGAGGAGATTGCCAGGGGTACCCGAACGCGTCTGGCGGTGATCGCAAATCAAAAGGTCCTGGCGTGGAACATTTGAAATTCTGGTCGCGAAGCCACCGGCATCCCTCGCGTCAGCCGCTCCAGGTATCAGAAGCTCGCGTCGGTTGAAGGAGATAGCCGAAGAGCTTCGGGAAAGCGGCCACACACGCACGCAAAGGCCGCCGAGGCTTCCCTCGGCGGCTCGTGCAGTTGCGTTTTGCGTGGAGGTGCGCTGCGATTTGGACGCACTACCTTCAATGAGGCGGCAGGTGGCGTTGCCAATGTTCAAGCTAAACCGCCAGTTTATGTCGTGGGTGAAATCAGTGTGACGAACGGCTAGCTCGCATAGGACAGCAGCGTTGGCTTGATTAGCATCAGCGCCAATCACACATGTTGATCGGGGATCGTTAGCCCTACCACCGGCACCGTCGCCAAGGCGTTACCGAAGAACCCTAGGGCCCCCCGAACCCGAAAGCGACGAAACTCGGTCCCGAAATAGATGAAGCACCGGCTTGATGTAGTTGATCAGTTCGCCTCGTTTCCGAACTCGTGCTGCCGAGAAGCGTTGCCGGGCAGAATATATCCACCGCCCGAAGGAGCGTATCGGGTGCCCGTGTTGTAGCGGTGACAGAACTGCGTGAAACGTTCTTCGCCAAATCCATCCACATAGGTGATGAGCCCCCAAAGGTACCAATACTGAAGTTGCGAGATTTGTCGTGGGGGGCCACCCCTGACCACTTTCGCGTCAATGGATAGAATGCCCGCAGGCACCAACTGACTTTCACCGACGGTTGGTGGTCTCCAATCAGGATCGTTGCTATCGGTCATGTCGATAAACCAACGCACGTTGGTCGCTGGAAGTCGGCCAACGTTTCGGATCACAATGTGACCAACGAGACCATTTCCAATCTGGGCGATATCGCGGCCTTTGGTGCTGACGTATGCACGCTGAAGCACCCGCGTATCCAATGATTGGCGCTCTCCCATGTCTCGCGTGACGCGCCAAAGCGCTTGGGTCGAATACCACAGGAACGCCGTAAACACGGCGAGCAAGAAGTTAAAGATAACTAGCAACCAATCGCTTAACTTGACGGGTGCGATTTCGGCCTCGCGGAAAAATGTTGGAAACATAATCGCGCCTACACCGAAAGCAGCGACCATTAGCAGACATCCAATTAGGATTTCAGGCGGGCGACGCATTACTTCGACCTTGCTGCCAGCTCGACGGCGGCAGAATGCCCCAGAGCGCCAGATCGGCGCAAGCTGCTACCAGTTACGGTTGGATACCCGTGAAGCCGGAATTCTAGCCGATGCCGTCGATGCCGCCGTCGCTGCCAACCAGAAGATCAGGCGCGTCCCGGTTGTTAAGATGGTTCACTGACGGCGGGAAATTCCCGGTTTAAAACCGCAACGAAACCCTTCATAAAGTCCGCAAGCTCGTCGAACGTCAGATTGTAACCCTTGCTCTCAATGCCATCGTTGGTCAGCCAAATGGGGAGCGTGGCATCGGCGCGAAGGCCGCCACGCTGTTTGATCTCCCGTCTATGTGCTTCGATGCAACGTAAAGCTCTCGGAGCCTTTCCCGGGGACCGTCATCGCCTCCCTTAAAGTATTGCTGACCTGCGGTCCCCAAAGATCGTGAGCAAGCACCCCGGCGTGGTCGGTCGCTGCTAGACACTGCTCGATGCACCATAGAGCACGGAAGCGCAGTCCCTCAGCTTACCGCGCGGGATGCTAGTGTATGAAATCAGATTTTTCCGGGCGTCAGCGTAGCCGACGAAAGCGGCATCGATCCAACGGAAGAGATTTGTCAGACGGCGGATTTGAATTTGTGGTCGGGGACTGACGAACGCCTGGTTCAAGACTACTCCCGCGAACGGAACTTCGGGAAATTCAAATTGCGGCATCCCGCACGTCGTCAGTGACGACAACTTCGGAGCGACAAAAGTATCCAACGCATGGTTCGATAGGGGCATCGCCAGTCACTTGGTCATCTTTTCTAGGAGCTGATGCTTGAATGTATGATTGGGCGGCCCAAGCATCCGCCAAGCCCTTTCGCAAAACTGCGAGGGATTTTTCGCGTAGCCGTCCTTGGCGTTGGCTTCACCAAGAAGCATCGCGTCTTTCCACTCCTGCCCCATCACCTGCTCTTTGCTGACCCCGACGTGTACGTTGGCGAAGATCGATCCCTCGACGATCCGAAACCTCGGACATTTTTCTGCGGCGAATATCGCGGTGTCCACGGCCATCGCTACGACGATCTGATCGCGACTAAGCACTTCGAGCAAAAAATCAATCTCGCTGACCGTGGCGACTAGCTCCAGGAGATATCGTGCTAACAAGAAAGTTGAAACGGGATTTTTTAAGCTAACCGCTGATAGATATCCATCGACCGTGTGTATTCGGTCGGGCCCCAGCCGCTGCTGCAGGTCATGGCCGGCCTAACGAGTGGTTGATGCGGGGCGCGGCACTCGCGATGTCAAAAAGACGCGTACCGATTGCGAAAGAGAGGTCCGCTTCGGGTCAAAAACAGACCTGATGGCCCCCAAATGCGACTTCCGCTACACCCTCGGAAGCGGACATCGAGCGTTACGCGGCGTACCGAACCGTCGACCGATCGGTCGGCCGCAGATGATCGCGCGCCCGGCGGATATCGGGGGCGCATTTTTCGTACGATTGCTTCCGGCTTGAGGCTGACCCAGCCGAACTCGTAGGTATCGAGCGCTTCCTTGGCAGCATTGGCGACCATCTCGCAAGCTCGCGCGACGATCGCCGGCCCGAGGTCATGCATGTCGTGCTCGATCGCCTTCAACTTCGCAACGAATCCAATAAGAGTGAAAACTTGTGTCATCGGCGAAATTTCTCGATTTTGCGGCGCTTCGTGAACGCCAACCGCTTTCGCCAATTGTTTCTGGGTAAGGCCCGCGAGAATACGCACTGCCTGCAATTGCCTCCCAGTGACGATGTTCGACATGATCAGCCTCCGTTCATTTACCGCTGGAAGGCAAATTGGCTTTTCTAGGTTTGCCCCTTTGACGTCACATCTGCTGACGTATCACGGCTCATCCTCATCTGGAGGCCGTCCGGATGACAAACTATCCGCCATCACGCTTGCGGTAGATCATCTTCATCCGTAATCGCCATACGTGCTGCGGCGATATCTGCCTCACTTAGCGTGACCTGGACGACGTGTTCACGTTCGTAAATTTCATCGATTGCGCTAAGCAGCCTGTCCTTATTTTGTGCCAACATTAACTCGGGCTTTTTCGCAACAATCCGCCCTGCGATTTGAGCCTGGATCATCCCGATCGTACCGGGCCTGATGTCATTTGCTTCACCTCGCAAATGCTTCAGAATTTCAAGGTAGAAACGCCCTTTATGCTCGTTCGCGATCCTCTCCTGATAAGCATCCCATTCCTGCTGCGTATCAAAGCCCCAAAACTGCGGCTGGTACTCAGACACGATGTCGGTATCGAATGCTTCTGCAATTGATGCCAAGATGCCACCTGGGGCATTGCATCCATAACGCGAGAGGCCCGCGACGTTTCCGTCATCCCCGATGTATACCCAGACGAAATTGCGACCATCCGAAAGACATCTTCGTGTTTCGTTGGTTTCATCTGGTTTCAGGTGTTCGTGGACTTTGAATCTTCCCAGACGGCCATCGAATAGGTCAGAAGCGCGAATTTTCTTCAGCGGTTTGTAATCTGTTGACATCAAGAACACTCCTTTTCGGCTCGAATTTTCGTTTGAAACTTGCCAGCAGGTACCGGTAGAACCAGAGCCACGAGCCTGGCGACAGCCTGGGCCTTTCCGGTCTCGTACCAGGCGAGTCAGCAGCGCGAATGCAGCCAGACGCGGTCGTTGGGTTCGGTGCCATAGGGCAGCAGCGGATCGTGGGTGTGCTCTCGACCGCCGCATCCGAGACAACGTCGGGCCGGCGAGTGCGCTGGATTGCGGTTCAGCCATTCGACGACGCAGCAGGCAAAGGCCTGGGCTTCCGCCTGCGCACACGGCAAGCTGCCATCGAACTCAACGATCCCCTTCCTGCATCATACGATTGCGAGCCTCTCCCAGCCGCGCCAGCCGAAAGCGACAGCGTCTGCAGCCGATACTTCGACGACGCGATCTTCCGGCACGTTCACGGCGCTGCCGTCGATCAAATAAAGTGTTGAGATTCCGTCAGGGACGCGGACGCGCTCCTTGGCACCTGCGAATGCTGGAGAGATCTTGTAGCCGAACTCGGGCGCGTTATTGGGAATGGCCGCCAATGCCGACCCCTCGGCCTCGGCGAGGCGGCGGTAGTATTCGAGCCAGTTTTCGGCGGAACTTGGCTTGGCCGCCGCGAACTGGGCGATGACGCCAGCGCAGACGTTAGCGGCGTCCTCGTGTCCACGCGCATCGATCTTATCGTGCCCGCCACTTCCGGGCCTGCGTTCCAGCGCCGCGAACTCGTCAATTACGAACTTCAGATCGGGCAGCCGAACTCGGCCGCTCGTCAACATCGGCAATGTGGCGAGGTAAAGTTTCGATTTGTCGAACTCGCTAATGCGATGGCCAACACCATGTCGCAAAAGCTCGGCGCGGAGGTAGCCACTTGAAAAGCCATCGGAGATTATTTCATCACACCGATACGCTTTTGCGAGCGCTGCTACTTCGCCAGTGATTTCAGATGCATTAAAAGGCGGCATCCACCGGCGGCAGCAGTCGATCACGACGACATCGCCTTCACGATGCCCGATAGCAACCGCGAACCGGTCACCGTCGCCGCTTGAAGCAATACCGCTCGCAGCATCGCAGAACGCGACGTACGTGAACTGGGGTGATGGCGGCCTTTCCGTGATCCCTTCGTCGACGGCCTGAATCAGCAGCTCGCGGTTGATAAAGCCGGTGGCGTCGGCTCGAAATTGCCCGAGATACTCGGCGGCAGCGGCTACCGCGTCGCGTTCCAGCGCACGGATGACGACACGCTCGGGCAGCGATGGGTTGAGATCGCGACTGGCGCCCTGCACGACGACGATGCGCGGGTCGCCGTCAGGGCCGTAGTGACGTTCGTACAGCTCGAACAGCTCGCCCTTTTCGGCATAAGGCGAAGAAAGCACCACCAACATGCCGCCGGTGGTTGCCAAGCTCGGTCGGAGCGCATTCAGTACCGCGCTATCGGTGTGTACCCCCTCCGAGGGCCAGAAGGCGAGTTCGTCTGCCAGAATAGCGACCGAGGTCACGCCGCGCACCGACCTGAAGCTGCTCGGCATGACCGTGATGTCGACGCCGTTCGTTAGCGAGATGGTGTCCTGCGTCCGCTGCCCGGCCTTCATGACGCGCAACATCGGGGAGGACTCGATGATGCCATCGATATAGTTCAGGCTGATGGTTGCCTGTTTCTGGTTTTGCGCCAGACAGAGGGCAACGGCCCTCTCGCCGACGTTCAGAACGGTGCTCCAATCGATGAGGCAGGCCAAAAAGACCAGCAGCACGGCGCCAGCCAGCGTTTTGCCACCCCGTCTGCCGACGATCGCAATGAACTCCTCAGCGACCTCCAACGGCTCCTGTGCACGCTTGGTGAGGGACTGGAAGGCTCGGCGTTCCTTACGGGTGAGAGCTTCGCCCGCGATCGCGGTCAACAGTGCCCGCCATGCCAGCCAGGTGTCGCCCTCATCGCGGGAGAAGGCGCTGCCCAGGATGGCAGGGTCTTGGAGCGCCTGACGCATCGTAACAAGCTTCTTCACTTGGCGGACTCCAAAAGGCCGCCCGTGGCGGTGGTCTCAATGTCGGCGTTGTCGATGACGTCGGTCTCATCGTCATCGTCCGCTGGAGGCACAAAGGGACGCGCAGCGAGCTGAGCCTGCAGCGTCGGTGGAGCGGTCGGTGCTGCCGGTGCCGGCCGCAAGCCGGTTGCTCGGATGACCTGAACGATAGTTTTGCGTTCGTCGGCGTCGCTTCGGCCATCCGCGCGCAGCCGACGCGCCCGGACCACGGTAGCGGCCAAAGTTTCGACAGCGATGATATCGAGGGCGGCTGGCTCGCGGCCAAGGCCAGCGAGCAGCGCTGCCTCTAGCGGCGCCCGCTCGGCGGCGGCCTCTCTGGCCAGCTCGATCATGCGGGCTCTGCCGCTCTTGAGCGGCGGTCGCGGATCGTCTGGGCCTTGGTCCGAACTCATAACACTGCCCCGGGCCCACTTGCCTCCATTGGGCAGTGGGTTTGATGTGTCTGACTCTTGCCGGTCGCGCGAACGCGCGGTGTCGGCCAATGGCCGACTATAGGCGTCGCGGGGTTAACACCGAGTTAGCGTTCACCGCCGCTTCCGTGCTGGTTCTTTGCTGGTTCCGGGAGCGGAGACCGGCCAGGCTACAGTCGTGAAATCATTGAAATGTCGACGGCATAGCTCTTGGCTATCTCGGCCAAGGTCTCGCCAGCGCTGCGGCGCTTGATGGCCTCCTTGCGTTGGAACTCCGAAAGCTTTGGCTTGCGGCCGAACTTCACGCCATTGGCCATGGCGCGCTTCCGGCCGTCACCGGTGCGTTCGCGGATCAGATCGCGCTCAAACTCGGCTATTGCGGCCAGCAACGTCGACAGCAGCCGGCCCTGCGATGAGGACGTATCCCAGAGCGGGTCACCCAGCGACCGGAACGATGCGCCGGCCTTGCTGATGGCCTCGATCAGATCGAGCAGCTCGCGGGTGCTGCGGCCGAGGCGATCCAGCTTGGTCACCACCACCACGTCGCCGGCCTTCAGGGAAGCCATCAGCTTCGCCAGTTGCGGCCGATCGGCCCTGGTGCCGCTGATTTTCTCCCGGAAGATCGGCTCGGCACCGGCGGCCTTCAGGGCCTCCAGCTGCCCGGTGAGGTGCTGGTCTTGCGTCGATACGCGGGCGTATCCAATGATACCCATTTTCGTGCTCCATTTTGCAAGTAAGTTCTGCAAAATGTATCCCATTGATTTTGCTCGTCCAGCGATTTCTTGTGAAACTTACAAGTTTCACAAACTGGAAGGGAGGTGCGCCGCGCCGGGTGTGATGCATGCTCGACGCCGCACTGGCCAGTGCGGGGATGGTGCCCCGAGCACGGCCGGGGCGGATCATATATTCCGCCGGGGCAGTTGAACATTCCGGGCTTGCGAGGACACTCATGAATATGCCGGCGACGAGTTGCCGGAAATCCGGCAACTGGCGGTGGTGTAGAAATTCCTACACCTTGGCGCCGATCGGCAGGCCGCCGGGATGGTCGGGATGGTCGTTTGGCCATTTTGACCACGCGGGGGATCGGTAGGAAAATAATCCTACAGGCGTCTGCCTGTCCCCCCGATCGCGGAAGCGGCGTTTCCAGCCGGGTTTGTCGGTTCAGTCACAAATCGTCCTCCTCGTATCCATTGACGGTGTCTAAGATCCGGACCAACCGTTCCCTGGTCGCGACCATCGTTTCGACACTGCGCCGGATGCTCATTAGATCGCTCCGGCCCTCCTTGGCGCGCGCCAGGATATCAGGGATCGGCGGGCGCTTCGTGCCACCGAAGTGATTCCATGAGGCCCGATCTGCCAAGATTGCCTTGATGGCCTTGGCGAATGCCGACATCGGAATCCACTGAGGCGTGTCCCTAGGGTCGGAGGTTTCGCGCCAGACATCCGACAACGTATAGGCCAACATCTCCAGGTAGGCGTCTACGCCGTCATCGCCCCTGATGCCGAGCACGTCTAACATAATCCTCGATGCGAATATCTGATACTCGCCCGACGGCGGCTTGACGAGGATGGCCTGATCAAGCGCCTTGTGGGTCGCCGTGATCTCGGCGAGCGGCGGCAGCTTGTCCAGGATCGCAACGGCCCGCGCTCGTGATGCCGGTCAGTCGACGTTGTCGCCGAGAGCCACCA
>Ga0207021_1016_pt2 | contig 47560 bp, 49 predicted proteins | sample Alteio_BWMinCont_49_FD_153496 | JGI IMG/M metagenome (GOLD analysis project Ga0207021, IMG submission 153496) | Enriched cells from forest soil in Barre Woods Harvard Forest LTER site, Petersham, Massachusetts, United States -... | ecosystem: Environmental > Terrestrial > Soil > Temperate forest >... | reverse complement strand
TGTCAGCCTATTCGGCTCTCAATGCTTGCATCGGATCGAGGCGCGATGCTCGCCATGCGGGAACGATGCATGCGAACGCAGCCACCGCGAGCAGCGTTGCGGCAACTGTGGCAAAGACCGCCGGATCGAGCGGCTTGATCTGATAGAGCAAGTCACGCATCAGCTGGCCGGCCTCCAGGCCTGCAGCAAGTCCTAAGACAAGACCGAAGATCGCGGGCCGCATTCCATCCAGCAACATCTTCCGCATGACGTGTTCGCGCTTTGCGCCCAGCGCGATGCGGATGCCGATCTCGGTCGTACGCTGCGCAGCGACGTACGACATCACGCCGAACAGTCCCACCGCCGCAAGAACCAGCGACAGCGAGGCAAAAGCGACGAGCAGCGTAGTGTTGAAGCTCTGGTTCAGGGTCGTTTTGCCGAGCAGCTGGTTCATCGTGAGAATGTCCGAGACGGGAAGATCGGGATCCATCTCGGAGACGATACGCTGCACCGGAAGAGCGAACTGCTCCAGGTCGTGGCTGGAGCGAATGACAAGCGTGCCGACGGTCTCTACGCCCGCGTCCAGCGGAAAATATTGCACTGGCCGCGGCGTTTCGCCGATTGCATAGCGGGTATCGCCCACAATTCCAACAATGACGGCATCTTGCCCGCGTACGTGGAGGTGCTTGCCGAGCGGATCTTCACCGGGGAAGTATTGGCTGGCGAAGGATTGGCTGATGACAGCTTCGTTGGCGGCATCCAGTCGCTTACCGCCGTCAAAGGTGCGCCCGCGCAGGATCGGAATGCCCATGGCGCCGAAGTACCTCGGATCGGTCCAGCAGTATAAGGCAGTCAGACCACTGCCGTGCGGCAAGGGCGGATGCTCCACGATGGTGAAGGTTCGATCTGACCCGAAGCCCTGCCCAGGGACAGAGGTCGCAAAGCCAGCCGCGTCCACTCCGGGCAGAGCACGCACGCGCTCGAGCAGCGCGTCGTAGAAGTTGGCTCGTTGGGCGGGCGTCGCATAGCGGGCATCAGGGATTCCCAGATGCATCGTGATCACGTTTTGCGTGAGACAGCCCATGTCGGCGGAGCGCAGCCGTTCATAGCTTTTAAGCAGCAGCCCGGCGCCAATGAGCAAAATCACAGTCAGTCCGACTTCGAGCGAAAGAAGCACCTTGCGCAGCGTCGCCTGCGCACTGCCCCCGCTTACCGAACGTGATGCCTCATGCAGCGCGCCGAGAATGCGCTTGTCGCTGGTGCTAAGCGCAGCAATGAGTCCGGAAAACAGCGCGCACAGCATGATAACGCCGACGGTAAACGCCGCCACCGCGCCGTCGATATGGATGGATTCGACGCGGTTCATGTCGTGGCGAGTTCTCGTCAGCCATTGAAGCGCGGCGAAAGCAAGCAAAAGTCCCAGCGCGCCGCCGCCGGCCGAAAGCAGCAAGCACTCCATCAGCCGCTCGCGCATCAGACGCAGCCAGCCTCCGCCCAGTGCGGTGCGGATAGCCAGCTCTTTGCGCCGTGCCGCCGCGCGCGCCACCAGCAGATTGGCCACGTTGAGGCAGGCGATGAGCAAAAGGCAGCAGGTCGCCCCCAGCAACACATAGAGTGGCTTCTTGATTTCGCCAACCATGTGCTCCAGCAGGGGACGGCTCTTGGCACTTCGAAACACGAATGGGTCGTTTAGGTGCGCATTGTGAATGCGCTGGGAGATGATGCTCAAATCGGCTACGCCCTGCGCTGCGCTGACTCCCGGCTTCAGCCGCCCCACAACGCGAAACATGTGCTGGTTGAACGCGGTCATCTGTTCCTCGGGCATGTCGTGGTAAACCGGTGTCAATATCTGCGTGGACGGGGAAGGAAAATCGAACCAGGCGGGCATAACGCCGATAACGGTGTATGGCTGGGCGTCGAGCTCGATCGTCTGGTTCAGGATGGCAGGATCACCGCCAAAGCGACGCTTCCACAGACCCCAGCTCAGCAACACCGTGCCGTTGGCTGCGGGACTGTCATCGGACTGCATAAAATCGCGGCCCAGCGCGGGCTGCACCCCCAGCGTGCGGAGCAGGTCCCATGAAAACAACGCGCTATTCAGCTTCTCCGGCAATTGTCCGTTCGAACCGGAAAGCCCCACCCGGATACTCTGCGCGAGCGCGAGGCTGCTGTAGCTGCGGTTCTCCTTCTTCCACTCGGCGTACATGCCGCCGGCAACCACGTTGCGGGCCGTGTCCTCTTCCTGAAGGCCCGCCTCATAGAGCATCACGAGGCGATCCGGATCCTGGAATGGCAAGGGCTTGAGCAAAATGCCACGCACTACCGTGAACAGCGCGACGTTAGCGCCAATGCCCAGCGCCATCACCAGGATGGCGATCACGGTAAAACCGGGGGTGCGACGAAGCGTGCGCAGGCTCAAGTGCAGATCGCGTGCATGGGATTCAAACCAGTTCCAGGACCAGATGGCGCGAGTCTGTTCACGAATAAGAGTAGGATTGCCAAAGGCGCGCAAGGCTGCGTGGCGAGCTTCTTCGGGGGTCAGGCCGCGGTCGCGTTGCTCTTCTTCTTCCAATTCCAGATCGGAACTCAGCTCCCGCTCCAGGTCGACGTCCCGCTTCCGCAATTGCCACCATTTCATCTCAGCTCTCCTCGGCGGCGGGCCACATCACGCGTGCGACAGCTTCCGCCATCTGCTTCCATTGCGACTCTTCGACCACGAGCTGCCTCCTGCCTTTATCCGTCAAGCGGTAGTATTTGAATTCGCGATTTCGGTCCGGTGCAGTCTCCCATTTGGAGACAACCCATCCTCGCCGTTCCAGGCGGTGCAGCGCCGGATAGAGCGAACCATGCTGCATCCGCAGAAAATCGCTCGTGGTCCTCTGAATGTGCTTCCCAATCTGATGGCCATGAGCAGGTCCATAGAGAAGCGTCCTCAAGATAAGCATGTCGAGCGTTCCCTGGAGGAGCCCGACTCGTTGCTGCGCTTGCTTTGCTACAGAAGAGATTCTACCCTCGATCTGGCGAGGATGGTAGACACTCGACTATCGATTGTCAACGGGACAAAGCAAGGTGTGGATTCTCGAATGACGACTTCACCGCAAAGCGCTCATCGAGCTTTTGTTTGGGGCTTCCGGACGGATTAGTAACGAAAAGCGCGCCAGCCTTCTGCGATACGCCATTTCCGAATTACTGGAGCCTAGCCGACATTTCGTTACTGATCGGAGTGTAATCCCCAAAAATCGGCAGCGGCGCCAGCCCGCTGTTCCGAAAGGGATCTGCCGGAATATCGATGCCACAGCCCTTATGGAACATCGAAAGCCTTGAAAATCTTTCGCAAATCGTCCCGAGAGGGCATCATAGGAGCGAATCGTATGCCACTGAAAACACGAGCCGTAATAAAGACCGCGCGAGTGTTCCATAAGGTGTGGGTTTAGATACAAACACCCCTCACAGCTCTGATCGATCTATGAAGGATTCTGAAAGGAATTGGCTCTGGAGCGTGGAGAGCCTGTGAGCCGATGTGAACACATTCTCCGTCGTTCTTGCCTTTGACATTCTGTCGGAGTATATTCGCGCCTAATCTCCGGGGTCGGCTCCCCGCGGGCTACCGGATTCCCTGGGCAAAGACGGTTTTGGACAGTCTTGAGGAGAGGTCTATGGCTGAGCTCACTGGGGGAAATGCCCTTCCTGCAAGTCCCGTTCAAGGTACAGATCAAAGCAGTGCCGGAGTAACCGGCCAGTCGAACACGGGCCCCGGAGTCTGGGGCCAGAGTATCGGACTCGTACCGCCTACTCCACCCGGGGTGCAACGTTCCGGGCCGGACACCCAACCCGGAACCGATGGTGTTCTGGGCGAGGGAAATAACGGTGTTCGCGGCGTCTCCGGTGCCGATAATCCAAAACCATCGGGACTTGATCTGGGGCTAACGCCCGCACCTTTGGGCGCGGGAGTCTGGGGGACAAACAGCGCTGGCGGCCCAGGCGTGTACGGCGCCAGCAAGTCGGGAGACGGCGTTCGCGGCGATGGAGTGAACGGAGTGTGGGGCCAATCGTCGGATGCGTCCGGCAGCGGCGTTTATGGACAGAACGCCTCCACCGGCGCGGGAGTCACGGGGATCAATCTGGCCGGCACAGGTGTGAGCGGGCAGAGCCTATCGGGTGCAGGTGTGAGCGGAACGAGCGCCACGGGCACTGCAATCGAGGGTACTAGCAAGGACGGTCTTGCCGGCAAGTTTACGGGAAAAGTCGAGATCGATGGCAATCTGACGATCAGCGGCGACATAACAACCGTGAATACCGTGACCGTACAGAAGGACGTCGTTTTGACGGGAGCCGATTGTGCAGAGCAGTTCGATGCGCATGACATGAACGCACCGGAACCCGGAACGATCGTCGTGATCGACGATGACGGGAAATTGCGCGAGTGCCGCGAGGCCTACGACAAGCGCGTCGCCGGGGTTGTTTCCGGTGCAGGGGAATACCGACCTGCGATTGTGCTCGATCGACGAGAATCTGCGGAGAACCGGATCTCCGTCGCCCTGGTTGGGAAGGTGTACTGCAAAGTCGATGCCGATCCCGCTCCGATTGCTGTAGGTGATTTGCTGACGACCTCTACGCGTCCTGGATTTGGCATGAAGGCGGGCGACGCCACTCAGGCTTTTGGTGCAGTGATCGGAAAGGCGCTTCGGCCGCTCCGGGAGGGCCAGGGTGTAATTCCGATTCTGGTCGCGTTGCAATAAGGTGTGATTCCGATTCTGGCGGCGTCGCAGTAAGAGGACCCTCTGCGCATAAATGGCTCGAATAACAGGCGGCGTCGTATCGGAGATATAGCGTGCTAACGGCAAAACAAGCCATGGTTCTAGCTACTCTGAATCGCTTACCGCCTTGGAAGCTCTCGCTGTTCGGTCTCTGGGACACCAACAAACCGCTGTCGATGCGATCTGCGATCGCCAAGTTGGAGGCGCGCAAGGTCTATTGCTGCGTGCAGGTTCGTGATGCAACGATTGTTTCAGTCCTCAAAGAGAACGCGAAGAATCCCGCACATATGGCGAAGCTGTGGTCGGATGCGCAGCCGTCACGAGCGACACTCGAAAGTTTAAGCCAAATCTACGACATTGTGTACATCTCCCGGGACTGGAGAACGGTCATTATCGCGGGAACGATCGGTTCCTTAGCAAGGCCTCAGCCAGCGCCAACGGAGAAGACACTTAGCGCGCGAGGAGAGCCCTCAACTGGCACAGTAGCACAGGGTGGCATCGGGGTTTTCACCGTCGCTGCGGGCATTTTTGCAGTGGTTGAGTCTGGCGGTACGGTAGCTCTCATTCTTGGTTTAGGGGAAATAGCCGGAGGTTCATTCGAGGTAACCCACACGATATTGGACCTCTCGAATGCCCCCGAACCTACTTCCGGGGTCAACTATATGCCGGACCCTGACACGACTGCGGAAATCACCCTTCCCCCGGTTACGCTTATCGGTGATCCCACTCAGACGCCACCTTGGGACGTCCCACTTGCCCCTATCTGGTCAGTCCAGGAAATACCAACAGTAACTATCTATGGCCAAATACCTGATGATTTGACGACGGACAACGTCATCACCTTACCCACGGTAGAAATAACCGGTCTTTCCCAAAGTCCGCCTGACATCCCTCCCACGCCGCCATCACCACCGACGCCACCGGGAGGGCCGCCCCCGCCACCTCCTGGCGGCCCACCCACGCCGCCTAGTGGCCCGCCGACGCCGCCGAACGGCCCGCCGACGCCGCCGAACGGCCCGCCCACTCCTCCTCCTCCTCCTCCTCCTGACGACGATGACGATGATGACGACGATGACGATGACGATGACGACGAAGAAGACGACGACGGATGAAGGGCCACGATGTTGAAGGGGTCATGATCGGGTGACTGGCGAAGGGCCGAAGCTAGGTAGTTCGAGCGTGTTCGGCAGTTCGAGTGCCTCGAAAACAACGCGACGCTCGGGAGAGTGGTGAATGCAAAGGGATGCCGACCGTTCAAACGCCGAGATTTATCGATCCGGGCGGCTCGCCATCGTAGGCAGCGGAATCGCCGCTATTGCTCATTTAACGTTGGAGACGATCGGATACATCCAGGAAGCCGCGTTGTCTTTTATCACGCCAACAGTGGCGTGACTGCAGCGCACATCCATGAACTGAACGCCAATGCGATCGATCTGTATGAATACTACGGGGAAGGAAAACTGCGGAACATAACTTATGTACAGATGGCCGAGCTTATGTTACGGGAGGTACGGCGCGGCCGATCGGTAGTTGGCCTTTTCCACGGACCCCCGGGTTACTTTGTCAAATCCGGGCGGCGTGCCTTGGCAATCGCCGAGATGGAAGGCTTCGAGACTGTATTGCTTCCGGGCATCTCTGCGACTGACTGCCTTTTCTCCGACCTGAGAATCGATCCAGGCGTGATTGGCGTCCAGATAATGAAGGCCGGGCATGTTCTACGGGAGAATGTTTCCCTGGCCACTGACAATCATGTTGTGCTGATTCAGATAGGTTCGGTCGGCGACAATACTTTTTCCTTTACCGGCTTCAAGCACACGAAGTTCGACCGGTACTTCGACAAGCTAATCTCCATCTATGGGGATGAGCATGACTCCGTTTATTATGTTGCCTCGATCTTCCCCGGACCGGATCCCGTGATCCTTGTGCGAAGGCTGGGAGAATACCGCCTTCAGCAGACACAGGACACGGTGCATGCGGCGACATTATATCTGCCGCCCGCGGGCGTGCGTGTTGATTCGCTCAGGGCTCTTCAGGCATTCGAAAACAAGGCCCCATATGGCAAGTTCGAACTGGACGCGATTGCAGCACTCGATACACATGAAACTCCTCCCGGATTCAAAAAACGCGGCGCCTCAAAGCCGATGGTGCGGGCCATAGTTGAGCTTGGGACCAGCCCCGCAGCCGCGCGCACATTTCGACGAAATCCGGATGAATTCTTCGTGCGGCACCGCGATCTCAACAACAAGGAGCGCGAGGCGCTCTTAAGTCGCGAAACAGGAAGAATGAGGTCCGTGACCACAACGGTTTCGCCGTGCAGCGATGAGAGCAGTGCACCGCGATGATCGATCTCAAGCTGCCGCTTTTCCGAACCAAAGGCGTTGCTGACTCTTGGCCCCGAGCCCGTGAAGCGCGTGACCGATACGAAGACTTCATGGGTGATTGGCGATCGCACTCGTTCCAAGCGCGCATCAATGCTGGGGTTATTGGCACCTGCCGAATGTGTCTACTGCTATTTGCGCACGGACCCGGAGAAGGTGATCGGCAGAGAACTTGTGGATGACTTTGTGAAGCATCTGGCAGCGTTTGGTGCCACGGAACTTGCCGGCGCCGCGCCTCTCTCGCCGTGGTTAACCCTTCACTTGAACGGTATGCGGCACGAAGTACACAATGACAGCGAGAACGGCACGTACGGCTATCTCTATTCGCTAACCTCCTCGGTGGATACCTTCACGGGAGGGGAGACGTGTGTTGCGCGCAAAGCAGCCTTCAGAGGGCCTCGAGCCGCGACAGTTTAAAGTGTGGCGAGGCTATTTTTACGTCATCCCGCCGCTATTCAACCAGCTTCTTCTCTTCGATGACCGGCTTGCGCACATGGTTCCGGTGGTTCAAGGCACGATGAATCCGGTTCATGGGAGGCTATGCCTTACAGGGCATGTGCGATGAGCTTTATCAACTACATCTCTAATGAGGTGGGAGTTGCGGTCATCAACTTGCCAGTCGGTATGGTGATCGTCGTGGTCTTTTCGAGTGCCGATTTCCCATGCACACGTACCAAGGCGTTAGACGGATGAAACTTAAGTGCTTTTGAGGTGAAGTGGGCATGGGATCGCATCCGGCACGTTATGGTGACGGGTGCGTCGGCGTTGACTCCTGCTGCGATGTCATCGAGTACGGCCGCGAAGGCGCTGAGCATTGTAGCGACGGGTAAGTAGGAGCGGTCGCTCTTGTAGTAATCTCCTGCTGAATCTGGAGGCGAGGGGTTGTTTGTATCTAAGCCCACACCTTTTGAAACGGCCGGATTCTCCCGATTGAGGCGTTGATTAGACGGAGTTTAGGAAGGCGGTCTTCGGGACCCTTTTGAAACGGCAGGATCTCACCTGGCCAGACTCTGGAGTGCGGAACTCGCGGAATGCTCGGAGAATTCCAAACTACTGCCAATTACAGGATAGGTCCTCGGACGCGCTTGTGTTTCCCTAATCTCCGTTTGTCGCTACTCTTTCTAACGGTTAGGGCTGGAGAATCCCCAACGCGGCCATGCTCCTCTAGTGCCGGTTTCCAGATTCCGGAAAGGGAGATGCCGGGTGAGGATTGCCACCCGTTGCATCGTGGCCGCCTGGCTGGAGACCGAACTGGGTATCCGGTGTACCGGAGCGAATTTGTTGACACCCTGTTGACACGGAAAATACACTTGCGCGCGAGCGGATCGCCGGTTTTATATAAGCTATTGATTTATTTGATGTTGTATGGTGCTCCCAGAGAGATTCGAACTCCCGACCTATTGATTCGTAGTCAGTGGATGAGGATTTACTCTCATCTACCCTGATGTGCTCAAGAGTGCTTAAACAAAGGGCACGAGAGGCATTGAACGGTCGATATCGTTACTCCGGTCTACCCGCATAAAGCATACAGGGTCCCCACCGAAGTCCCCACAGTTTCTCGCTTGCCGCGTGCCGTCCGAACTCCTCACGGATCACCAAAGCGGGTGGCCTTTTTTGTTGCCCGCAGTGTCGGGTCGTCTGGAGTTTCATCGAGATGAACCCTAATATTTGCGATCTTAGCGGCCCGGCTTTACGCGAAGTGAGTACAAAGGGCGATCATTGAGCGGGTCAGGCAAAATAAAAGTTGCTGGTCAGGCACTGTACGCCGCTAGCCAGCGGTTATAGCCTGCGCGAGCGTGGTCCTTCAGAACCCATCCTTGGTCGACCACTCTGATCGTGTAGTTAAAGGAACGAAGCAGCGTGATGCATTTGGCCTCCTTCTCAGCGCCGTGGACTTCGATGATCAAGGAGGGTCGATGATTCGCGAGCGTCTCCGTCGCTCCTTCAAGGGCTGCGTCTTCCGCTCCCTCGATATCGATCTTGATTACGTCCGGGACGAATAGCTCGTGTGCGGCCTTATCAATCGTAATTAACCCGTTTCCGTTTTCTGCGCCTACATATGCTTCGACCACGTCAATAGAGAGGTCCGGGTTTTGTGCGAAAACCTTTCGCATCTCTTCGGCCGAGTCGTGTTCGCACTCGAAAGCTGCTACCCGTGCCCCTGACGTTTTGGCCATCATCAACGCATGATAGCCGCCTTGACCTCCGATGTCGAAACCAGTCGATCCGGACTTCAGCATTCTCCTGAAATGAGGGGTCAGTTCGTACTCAAAGACTCCCAGGTAGGCCCTCAGATCAGATCGGAAGTCCACAGCCATGACACCTCCCCTGGCTAAGCCACGCGTGATCTTTCGATATCGCTTGTCTTTTGGCAGCACTTCCTTCAGACCACGTACGAGCGGACGAATCATTGCTTGTTCCTCCATCTCCCACATTAGCGGCTTCCGCAGCGGAATTCCACAATAACTTTCAGGTCGCCGGGGTCTCCTCAAGGCTGCGCGCATATACTTACGTAAGAGCTGAACTTCATTCGCTCTGACCAGAAATCTCGCGCCACACAGCGTTATATTGACCCATTGACCCGGTTGATGAGCATTCTGCGATATTGCTAACAGATCGTAATAGTCAGTTGGACGGCCACAGTGGTGATTTTGCCCCCGTCCAGCAAAATAAGAGCAAGCCTAGAGGGGGCCAAGCAACGGGATTCGGGGCCAACCAAAAAGCGCGACGCGGGTGTGCGCGTGGGGGGGAGAGTCAGCTAGGCGAGGATGCGGCGAGAATGCGAGCCACCGTCTTCGGGTGCCGCTGACCGCCGCGCGGGGCATCGTGACCAAGCTTCTTCAGCTCCGCGCCGATCTCGACAAAAGTCAGCCCATCGTGGCGCAGCGCCTTGGCGGTGGTGGCCAAGGGAGCGTTGCGCTCTTTCACGTTCCTCTGCCGCGCGGCTACGGCGAGCTGAGCCACGCTCCCGGGTTCCAGAGCACGTTCGTCCTTTCTCCCGTCTTCTTGTCTCTCAGGTAGCGGTCCCCAACCCAGCTTCTTCTTGCTGCGCGCCAGAGCCTCACGGATGCGTGTGGAGATCATCTTGGCTTCGTGCTCCGCCATGGCCGCCATGATGTGAATGTGGAGAGGGCTGGCTTCGGGAAGGTCGCAGGCATAGAAATCCACCTTGGTCTCCATCAACTGGGCAATGAAGAGAACGTTGCGGGCCAGACGGTCGAGCTTGGCGATTACCAGCCGCGCCTTACGTGCTTTGGACATGGCAAGGTCTTTTTGAATCTCGGGGCGCTTGTTGATCCTGCCCGATTCGATCTCCGTGAACTCGTGCACCAGCTTCCGCTGCCAGCGACGATCATCGATGTAGCTCTTCACGGACGCTTTCTGCGCGGCGAGGCCGAGGCCCGACTGACCTTGGCGCTGGGTGCTGACCTGTAAGATTTAGTCCCCCATCTTTCTGGCAGTTGAAAGGGGAATTGATTGGCTTGGGACATCATCATCGCCATCTTTCTGGCGATCCTCACCATCGTCATTGCTTATTTGGGATTTGATCTAACTGTCCGCCCCCTTGGCGAATCGACTCGGAGAAAGCGAGTTTACCAAGTTAGCTTTGTAGTCTGCGGAGTCCTCACGGTTGTCCTCGTTTATGTGCAGGCCTTCAGAGCTTCAAGGGCCCAATCACAGGCCGATGATCTGCTCAGTCAGATTAGTGCAAACACAAAACCGCGGGATGGATTTCTTCAACGAGAAACTAAGATTGTGAGGCCTGGCACGGAAGTTTTGGAAGCAGGAAAGCAGTTCGATTTGCAGTACAACTTCTACGATCGTGGCGGACTGCCCGTGTATGACGCCAGAGTTTGGATTTGGCCACAGGTCCTCGAAAGTGCCTCGAACCCGATCAGCATGTGCTAGAGGTCTTCAAGAAATCCGTACGGGCAAAGTCTCAGTCGCTATTTTCTAATGCTGCCGGGAGCGTTGGGGTTAACGAAGGCATCTGGCAGGACAGCGTGACCGCGCCCTTGACTGTCGACCAGATTCGACGGCTTCAGGCTGGTACGTCCAAGCTCTTCGTCCTCACTGGCGCGACATGGCGGACAGAAGCCAATGAATCTTCAGAGATCCATGAATCTTATTGGTGTGAATGGATCACGTCTATCGGAGAAGCGAAGAACGTGTTAAAGGTGCCGTGGCACAACTGCGAATGAAAAGATGGACATTTCCATCCGACCCTACAAGATCAGCAGCTTGCGGACTTGCTGTCGTCGAGGTTTGTGGGAACGTCTAAGACTGCGGTAGGTGAATCTGGGCGGGCCGCTCGGGCTCCACAGGCGCCTTGGCCATTTGGCGATACGCGAGAAGCACCAGCAGGGCGAGCAGCGCCACGGCTAGCGCTCGGTTCAGGATGCGGTCCGCCTTCTGCTGCGCCTTGCGCTGTTCATGCAGCACCAGAAGCGCTTTCAACTGTTCTTTCGGGATCATGGCTTATGGGCCCGTTAGCTTCGGTTGAGGGGCATTTTACTCTTTGACGATCATCAAAAGCTCATCTGTGCGACCGTCGCACAGCCTCTGCCTGCGTCCGGGCAGCTCATTGGACCGTCGCACTCACCGGTGCCGCGCGCTGCATCCTGGCGAACGCCAGGCGCTCTGACTCGCCGTCTCGTTCAAGGAACTGAATCCAGTCCTGGAGCTCGCCTGGATCTGCCAAGGCCGGAATCCCCATCGCGATCGTGCGAATCTGCTCTGACCAGACGCGCGGCTTCGGGGTTGGGGGAGGCGCAGTGGCTTGCATGACCTTTTCGGCTTCCTCAGCGTAGTAGTTGAGCAAACCATTGCAGTGCTGACGGGCCATCCAGTTCAATGCCTGGGTCACTGAATCGACGGAATCGTCGTGCGCACCGGCTGGAAAGACGCAGAGCTCATAGAGCAGATCGGTCAGCCACGATGCCGAGGCTGGAAGGAACACCTTCCCCGCTTCGACCAGGGGACTTGCTGAGTAAGCCCGCGCGAGTTTGTCTTTGTCGACCTTGATCGCCAGAATAGGGAAGCGGGAGCCCTGCTTGAGCTCTTGGATCAGGCTTTGGCCTGACGCCTTGTCTTCGACGAGAATTGCAGATGGTTTCCACTCTGCAGCCAGCGCCGCGACCTGCCTCTTGAGCTGTGGAAACTCAACGCGGCCCCGCCAGGCATGAAGCAGGTAATATCCCGTCTTCGTCTCTCCCCATGTCGTACAGACTGAAAAATCGTGCTCGGCGCCTGTTTTGAAGGCAGTGTCCCAGCTCTGGACAATGCGACGGAACTGCGGAAGCTCGGAATAACGCTGCCACCATTCTCTCTTGAAGACTTCGCCCTCCGCGGCTGTGGGACGCTGCTGATAGAGAGCAGCCCAAGTCGCACCGCCGACGCCAGTCCTGATACCTTCGAGCGTCTTGATCGGGTACTGCTCCGGCCAGAGCGCTTCGCCTTCTTTCCGGCCGTCTCCGTCTGCCTCTGCGATTGCCGGCAGATTGAGCACTTCCCAGTTTTCCTCGGGACGCTCTCTGAGTAGCCAGCCGGCGAGGTCGTCATGATGCCAGCGCGTCTGAATGAGAACGACAGCGCCTCCGGGTTGCAAGCGGGTGAAGGCAGTGCTCGAGTACCAGTCTTTAAGCGTGCGTCGGATGTTTCGCTGCGCGCCTCTTCCATGTCCTTGATTGGATCATCGATCAGCAGAAGGTCAGCACCGCGGCCCGTGATCGCAGCACCGCGACCCACCGCGTAATAGGCGCCCCCGGCCGAAGTCATGAACCGCTTCATGGAATTCGAGTCTTCGGCGATCTGAAGTTCAGGAAAGACCGCGTGCGTGTAAGGGTCGTTGACGAAGTTGCGTACATTGCGCCCGAAGTCGTCAGAAAGGTCCTGGCTGTAGGTCGCAGTGATGATCGACCGTCCAGGGTTGCGGCCGAGAAAAAAGGCTGGGAAGATCTGCGTCGAAAGCAGGCTCTTTCCGTGCCGCGGAGGCATGAACACCATCAGGCGCTTGATCTCGCCACGCTCGACGGCCTCGAGCTTCGCGATCAGCTTCGAATGGTGCCGGGCCACATCGAAATGCGGATAGATAAGCGGCGCGTATCCGCTGAGGCTCCTGCGAGCCAGGGCGAGAACTTCGTTGTGGTCTGTGCGCCCTTTACTGGACTTTGCCATCGATCACCGATCCTAGAAGTTCATGGTGCTTTGTGTACGACCGGGCGATCCGTTCTGCTTCTTCCTGAGAGATGTGGACGTGGATCACTCTTTTCAATTCCTTCGGCTTAAGTTCATCGCGAAGCTAGGCTAGTTCGACCGCAACTTTTATGCGTTGGGCCAACGCAGCCACGCATGAAGCTGAATTGCCGCGACGGAAGGCCATAGCCTGGACTTCCTTCAGTTGCTCGTCCAGGGCGCAGAGATGCTCCACAGTCGCTGAGATTGCCGCCGGCCGTGATTCAGTAATCGACCTGGTCAGCGTCATGTGGTCTTTGCGGTGACGATAAAGATTCGATTCGGGCAGGCCGAACTCGCGTGAGATCTCCGGGACGGAACGCCCGCTCGCGAGTTCCCGGTCTATTTCCTCACGACGTCGATCTGTGCACACTCGGCAGATTCTTGCCATTCTCTAATCCTCGGTTCGACTCAAAAAGTGGAGGGAGGCCGCAACGCACTCCCTCCCTTTGTAGGAGCGGCCCAGGTACTGCTCCGTTGATGACCCGAGTGGAAGGAAGCCCCCGCCAGGTGACTCGGCTGACGAGAAATGGCCACTCGGGTCAACCTCGTTAAAAGCCTGCCTTCTTGCGCAGATGGTCCGGCCAGCGCTGCTGTTCGAGGAAGAAAGCCTTGCCGGCGTTCCGCGCATTTTGCTCCGCTTGCTTGAGGGCGAGTTGAGCTGCCTGCACGGCTGCTTTCGCGTCATCCATACTTCTGGCGGAGGTCTTTGAACCGGTCGCACTCGATTTGCCACTGCTGTTCACGGGCCGCCTCCGCGCGCTGCTCGCTTCGACTCATAGCATCACGGTACTTTTGGGGATCTGCTGTCTCGCCTTTGGCCTGCAGCCTGCATTCGGAATTGAATTGCGCTGTAACGGCCGAGAGCGTCTTCTCCTGGGCCTCTAGTTCGTTCTGCGCCTTTGATGTGGGGATATCACCGGCAGGGTCCCCACAAAGTCCCCCACAATGATGAGGGATGTCCACTTGTGTTTTTACATAAGTCTTTTAGAATGATGGTGCGCCCAGAGAGATTCGAACTCCCGACCTATTGATTCGTAGTCAATCGCTCTATCCAGCTGAGCTATGGGCGCACAAAATGAAGGCTGACTGCGAACTCATCTAAAGATATCAAGTTGCGCGCCGGCACGCAAACCAAAAGCGCTGACTTTGCAGCATGAATTGCATGGTGCGTCGTCTGCGAAAACCAGAACGATCATGCCAAAATGCTCATGTATACTCTGCTAGTCGACGCTTGGCATCGGCCCTGGAACATTCCCGCGGGAGATACAAACCATTCATGGCGACAACCCGGTCATGGAAGACGCGCCTATACGATGCGTATGTCTCGAGCGGTCAGGCAGGACAGCAAAGTGAATCGATAAACAAGCCTGAGGAGTTGTTCCGCCCGCGCGCGGCATACCTGGGCCATCTCATTGCGCGCTATATTCCGCAAGATCGCGAATCGCGCATCGTCGATCTTGGCTGCGGGCACGGCACGTTCCTGTACTTTCTGTCTCGTGCCGGATATACGCGGATCGCCGGAATCGACACCTCGCAACAGCAGATCGAACTGGCCCATCGACTGGGCATCTCACAGGCGGAACTGGGCGACGTGGCGGAATTTCTTGCGCGCCGCGAAGATGGGTCGCTCGATGCTGTATTGCTCATGGATGTCATCGAGCACCTAACGCGGCAGGAACTCTTCGACCTGCTGGACTCGGTTTATCGCGTGCTCGTTCCCGGTGGTGTCTGCCTCGTCCACGTCCCCAATGCCGAAGGCCTTTACGGAATGCGCATCCGCTACGGCGACTTCACACATGAGCTCGCCTTCACCGCGAAATCTGCGAATCAGATACTTCGCACTGTCGGTTTTCGTACGGTTGAAGCCTATGAAGATAAGCCAGTCATTCATGGAGTAAAGAGCATCGTCCGCCGCGTTTTGTGGGACTGCCTTACGCTATACGATCGGTTGTTGCTTTTCGCGGAAACGGGTTCAAGGGGAGCGATTCTGTCGCAGAATCTCCTCATCCGCGCGATCAAATAGATCTATTTACTCGCAGCGGGCGCGGCCACTGTGGCCTCAACGGGAGGCTGCAGTGGAATCAACGAAAGTTCCTCGACGAGGTCTAAGCCAGCCCTGCGCAGCAGTTCCGCGACAATAGGTTTGGTCAGACGCGTCGCGTCGTATTCCACGAGAATCGTCTTGCGTTCCTGATCCATCTGGAAGCGACGAATGCCGTATACCTCGCGCGCCTTGCCCAGTGCGAACATGCCTGTCTCGGTGGGGTGCTGCTCGTAGCGGTAGAGAACCTCAAGCTGCGTCATGACCAGATGATAGCAGCCTAAAGATTTCGCAGATAGTTCTTGATCTCGGGACTCGTCCAGTCCTGCGCGCCAATAAACTTGCGCCGGATTCGACCCTTTGGATCGATGATGTAAGTTTCCGGCGGCCGCGTGCTTCCGAATGCCAGATTGCTCTTTTGCGAGGCGTCGCGGATGGTCAACAAATCGATATGGTTGTCGGCGACAAATTGGCGGTAGGAGCTGTCGTCGTCGTTAAAGTCCACAGCAAGCACGACAATCTCCGGCATCTGCTTTTGCAATCTGATCAGCGAGGGCATTTCTTCGACGCAAGGGGTGCACCAGGAGGCCCAGAAATTCAGCACCACAGTCTTTCCGCGGTATCGATCCAGGCTGACCGTCTGCCGCGCGTCGTGAACGAGTGATCCTCGCAGCGGCGAGGCTCACTCGGGCAACTGCAATCTCAGGGAGATAAAGCAACCGCTCCGGCCGCTCTTTGATATACAAATGCAAACAACATGATCGATCGCAGAGTATTCCTGAAATCCGCCGCATTGAGCTCGCTGCTCACGGTTGCCCCCGATGCCTTTCACCAGTCAGATGCCTTCGCCCAAACCGAAAATCCGGCCGAAAAGCCCACGCTTCCTCCCGCAATTGCAGATCTCAAGAGCCGTAAGGAAGAGGCGCACCCGATCTCACCAGCAGAGCGCGGAGCGCGCCAGCAGCGGGCGCGTGAACTGATGAGCGACTACAAGATCGACGCTGTTCTGATGGTCGGAGGCACATCTCTGCGCTATTTCACCGGTATCGGATGGGGCAACAGCGAGCGTTTCTCGGGCTTTGTGCTCCCGCGCAAAGGAGATGCTTTCTGCATCTCGCCTGCATTTGAGGAAGAACGGCTGCGCGAGCAGATGAAGCTCTTTCCCGATGGCGACCGGGTTCGCATTCTCATTTGGCAGGAAGATGAGGACCCTTACCCGCTGCTTGCCCGCGGTCTGCGCGACGCCGGGTTTGCGACCGGCATGATCGGCATAGAAGAACGCACCAGCTTTGTGTTCGTGGATGGCCTAGCCAAAGCCAGTCCCGCGTACACGCTGACCAGCGCTACTCCTGTTACCGCAGGCTGCAGAAGCATCAAGAGCGAGCATGAGCTGGCGCTGATGAAGCTCGCAAACGAGATCACGCTGACGGCGTATGAAGCGACCTGGAAGAGCATCCACGACGGCGTAACCACGCACGAATTGCGTGATCTCATCATGCGCGCTTATGCGCAGCAGGGATTTCCGCAGGGAGAAGCGAGCGTGCAGACGGGTGAGTTCACCGCGCAACCTCATGGTTCGATTCAGCCGCAGGTCATTCGCGAAGGTGCGATAGTAATGATCGATGATGGCTGCCTCGTCGAGGGATATCAGGCGGACATCACGCGCACGCTGGTTCTCGGTAAGCCCACCGACAAGATGAAAGCGGTTTTTGAAGTTGTGCACAAGGCGCAGGCGATGGCGCTCGGTGCGGCCCGGCCGGGCGTAGACTGCCAGAGCATCGACGCGGCGGCGCGCAAGGTGATTGATGACGCCGGTTTTGGGACGGGCTATGCGCACTTCACACATCGCGTGGGACATGGGATCGGCATGGATATGCACGAATGGCCATACCTGGTAAAAGGCAACCGTCAGAAGACCGCTGCGCGCATGACCTTTTCTGACGAGCCTGGGATCTATCTTCGCGGCGAGTTCGGCGTGCGACTTGAAGACGACATGCACATTACCGAAAACGGAGCTGAGCTATTCACTCCGCAGTCGCCGTCTCTCGATGATCCATTCGGACAGGCGTAGCTACAGGTTCCGCAGATAGTTCTCGATCTCGGAACTCGTCCAATCCTGCGCGCCGATGAACTTGCGCCTGATCCGCCCCTGTGCGTCGATGATGTAGGTCTCCGGCGGACGCGTCGTTCCAAACGCCAGGTTGCTTTTCTGGGAGGCGTCGCGGATGGTCAGCAGGTCGATGTGGTTGTCTGTGATGAACTGGCGGTAAGAGCTCTCCTCGTCGTTGAAGTCAACGGCGACCACGACAATCTGCGGCATCTGTTTCTGCAGGTTGATCAACGAAGGCAGCTCTTCAATGCAAGGCGCACACCAGGAGGCCCAGAAGTTCAGCACGACGGTCTTCCCGCGGTATCGATCCAGGCTGACCGTCTGTCCCTCGTCGTGCACGGAGAAATCGGGCGCGATCATGCCCACCTGCGCGGGATGATCGCCGCGATCGCACCCCGTTCCAGCCGCGGCCGCGATCAGCAAAGTACAAACAGCAAAGATAACCCCGGTGAGGCGGAATCCGTTCTTCAAGAAGCTCACGTTCTTATAATAAAAGACCACCGTGGACTCCGCGCCCGATCCAGCTATCCCGCTTAAGCTTTCAGTCATTATTCCCGCCCGCAACGAAGAAGACTGCCTCGGTGATTGTCTTCGCTCGCTTGTCAGCCAGTCGGAGGACGCTTGGCAGCTCGGTCGCGACTGGGAGGTCCTCGTTGTCGACGACCACTCGACCGACCGGACGCATGCCATCGCCGCCAGCTTTCCCGGCGTGACAGTCATGCAGGCTCCTGCGCTGGAGAAGGGCTGGACTGGCAAGGCCAATGCAGTCTGGGCCGGAGCCCAGGCCGCGCGCGGAGAATGGCTCCTCTTCACCGATGCCGATACCGTGCACGAGCCCGGTCATCTCAGCCTTGCCATCGTCGAGGCTGAGCGCCATGGCGTGGCCATGCTCTCCTATTCGCCCCGCCAGATTGTCAGCGGCTTCTGGCAGCGTGCGCTCATGCCGCTGGTCTTCAGCGAACTCGCCGTGAGCTACCCGCCTGCCCAGGTCTCCGATCCGGAATCGCGCCTTGCCGCCGCCAACGGGCAGTTTCATCTCATCCGCCGCGAAGCTTATTTCCGCATTGGCGGCCACGAAGCCGTTAAAGACGCCGTTCTCGAAGATGTGGAACTGGCCAACATCGTCAAGCGCCGTAAGCTCGGTCTGCGCTTCCGCTATGCTCCCGAAGCCGTGTCCACACGCATGTACCGCAGCTTTGGCGCCATGTTTGAGGGCTGGACCAAGAATCTTGCCTTGCTCTTCGGCAATCCCATTGCACTTGCGGCATGGCGCGTCCTCGATCTGCTGCTGCTCGTTGGCCTGCCTGTGCTCACCTGGGTCATGTATCAGCGGAATCTGCTGCCCATTCTGCTTTTCGCGCTTGTGCTCATCTGGGCGCGCAACCTCTGGCGCTTCTACCGCCGCGTTGCCAAATCCAATTTTCCGTTTGCAGACTGCCTGCTTGCGCCGCTCGCCCTGCCGCTCTTCGCCATTCTTCTTTACAGAAGCTGGTTCAATCACACCATAACGAAGCGCGTCGCCTGGAAGGGGCGTGACTACGTAAGTCACAACCGCTGAAACTCGCACCCTGCTTCACTCATCTATCATTTAGACGATGATCCTACTTACTCGCAAAGCCGAATTTTCCGCCTCGCACTATTACTGGAACGACGCGTGGTCGAAGGAAGTGAACGAGCGCGTCTTCGGAAAATGCTCGAACCGAAACGGCCACGGCCACAATTACACGCTCGAGGTCACGGTCTCCGGGGAAATCGATCCCGTCTCGGGCTTCGTCGTAGACCTCAAAGATCTAAAGGGCGTCCTCGAACGCGAAGTTGTGAGCATCTACGATCATCGCCATCTCAACCTTGAGGTACCCGAGTTCAAGAGCACCATTCCCACCACGGAGAATATTGCCATCGCCATCTGGCAACGCCTCGATGGCAAGATTCCCGGAGCGAAGCTGCATCGTGTACGCGTCTACGAGCTTCCCGATCTTTTCGCCGACTACTACGGTGAGTTATGAGAGCCTGTTTCGGACGCCGCTACCACCTCAGCGCCTCGCATCGACTGCACTCCGCCGCGTTCACTGAGGCGGAGAACCGTGCAACCTACGGCAAATGCAACAACCCGTACGGACACGGTCATAACTACGTGATCGAAGTCATCGTTGGCGGCGAAGTAGATCCGGCGACCGGCATGGTCTGCGACATGGTGGAACTCGATTCATGCGTGCAGAAAGAAGTCCTCGATCGCTTCGATCAGACCAATCTCAATACGCATGCGTGCTTCCAGCACACCGTGCCGACAACGGAGAATTTCAATATCGAAGTGCATCGCCTGCTGCAGGCCGCATTCCAGCAGGCAGAATTCGTCGCAGAACTAATTTCGGTGCGCGTAGAAGAGACATCGAATAATTCCTTCGAATATCCAGTTCCGGCGCACCACCAACACTACCAGATTACGCAACACGAAAAGGCGGGCCCAGTATGAAGAACAACCACCGCGCGACTACGGTGCTGACTGAAGAGATCATCGGCGAAACCGGCCTCGAAGATGTCTCCACCCAGGACATCTACCGCGAAATCATCCGCCGCGTCGATGCTGATCCCACTCGTGACGGACTCATTCGCACTCCCGAGCGTATGGAGAAAGCTCTTGCATTTCTCACTAAGGGCTACAACGAAGACGCCAATGCTATCCTCCACGACGCGCTCTTCGATGTCGATTATGACGAGATGGTCATCGTCAAGGACATCGAGATGTACTCGCTCTGCGAGCACCACATGCTGCCATTTTTTGGGAAGGTACACGTCGCTTATATCCCGAACGGCAAAGTCATCGGACTCAGCAAAATCCCTCGTCTGGTCGAAGTCTTCGCGCGCCGTCTGCAAGTGCAGGAGCGCCTTACCCGCCAGATCGCCGACGCCATCCAGGACGCGATCGCCCCACAGGGTGTTGGTGTCGTCATTGAAGCTCGTCACCTCTGCATGATGATGCGCGGCGTCGAGAAACAGAATTCTTCTACCGTCACCTCAGCCATGGTCGGCGTCTTCCAGAAGCAGAACACGCGGGCGGAGTTTCTGTCGCTCGTCCGTGAGCGCACGTCGAGCAACTTCTGATTGGCCGATCGCTAAGTTTTGCGCCGAAGGCGCGCCCGCCCGTGCGGTCAGCACTTATAGTTAAGAGCGTGAACGGGCTCCTTATCGTCGACAAGCCATCCGGCATGACCTCGCACGACGTCGTCGCTCGACTGCGCCGGGCCACAGGAGAGAAAGCCATCGGCCATCTCGGCACGCTTGATCCTATGGCTAAGGGGGTGCTGCCCCTGCTGCTTGGAAAGTACACACGTCTTGCGCAGTTCTACGGCGCGCACGAGAAGGCTTATACCGGGACCATCCGCTTTGGCTTCTCTACCGACACCTACGACGCCGATGGCACGCCAACCTCTGAACCCACGCATCCCTCCTTCACGCTCGAAGAGCTTCGTGCTGCTGCTGCGCGATATTCCGGCGAGATAGACCAGCTTCCGCCGCCTATTTCCGCCAAGAAAATCGACGGCAAGCCGGCTTACAAGATTGCCCGCTCGGGAGAGACACCAAAACTCAAAACCGCGCGTGTTTACATCGCGGAGTTCACGATCCAATCGCTCGACGGGGAACTCGCCGCCTTCCACATGCGTATCTCTGCTGGTGGATACGTTCGTTCCGTTGCCCACGAGCTTGGCCAGGTCCTCTGTTGTAGAGCGCATCTTGCCACTCTGCGCCGCACCGCCTCCGGCCCGTTCAGCATCGAACAAGCCATTTCACTCGCTGATATCGAGACTCTCGCCCGCGAAGGCCAGCTCGCGGCGCGCCTGCCGCACCCGCGCACGCTGCTGCCTGAGCTTCCCTCTGTCACCGCGGACGAGCAGACGGTCGCCCGCCTGCGCAACGGCATGCAGATCAACCTGCCGGACTTCACGCAGGCTCCGCTGGTCAAGGTTTTCCACGGTCAAAGCGAACTGGTCGCCATCGGCAAGCGCATTGCCGGCACGCTCTTCCAGCCGACCATCGTTCTCATCTGAGCTATTTTTTCAGCAGCGGCTTCAACAGCGCGAACACATCTTCGGCCACGATGGCATTCCCCTTGGCCGTTGCGTGAATCCCGTCCTGCTGCAAACCGCCGGGGATATCGTACACGTGGATCAAGAGAAACGGCAGCAGCGGCACGTGGTATTTCTTTGCGGCGAGCGTGAAGGTCTCGTTGACGTCGCGAACATAGTCCTGCCCATAGTCGGGTGGCAGCGTGATCCCCGCGAGCACCACCTTCACGCCCGCATTCTTCAGGGTCGAAATGATCAGGTCGAGATTCGCCCGCGTCGCGGTGATCGGCAGCCCGCGCAATCCGTCATTGCCGCCAAACTCCACGACGGCAATCTCCGGATGCGCCGCCAGCACGTCTTTCAGACGGTTTACGCCGTCTTTCGTAGTATTGCCGCTCACGCCTTTCTTGACCACGCGATAAGGATAGCCGCGCGAATCCAAAAGGGTCTGCAGATAATCTGGATAACCATGACCTGGATCGGCGCCGTACCCAGCCGTGAGACTATCGCCAAAGCACACAATCACGGGCCGGGAATCGTGGGCCTGTGCCATCAAAAGTGGCACGCATGAGAATAAAACCAGAATCAGCCAGCAGAATCGGCGCTTCACGCCTGAATTGTAGCCTGAGGAGAACCGCCAACAGAGGGAACCGAGCATGATCGAAGTACGCAGCCTGAAAAAATCCATTCGCAACGGCACCCGCACCGTGGATATTCTGCGCGGGATCGATCTCCTCATTCCGCAAGGGCAGTTCGTCGCCATCATGGGCGCGTCGGGTAGTGGTAAAAGTACGTTGCTAGGTTTGCTTGCCGGACTCGACTCGCCCAGCGAAGGCGAAGTGCTGCTCGACGGCGTCGATATCAGCCATCTTGAAGAAGACCGCCTCGCCGAAGTGCGTGGTATCAAAATCGGATTCGTCTTTCAGTCCTATCAGCTCATCCCCACGCTCACCGCGCTCGAAAATGTTCTGCTGCCGCATGAGCTGAACGCCCGCGGCGACGGCCGCGCCAAAGCTACCGCGTTACTCACCAGTGTCGGACTCGCCGACCGTCTCCACCACTACCCCGTCCAGCTTTCCGGCGGAGAACAGCAGCGCGTCGCTCTTGCCCGCGCCTTTGTTCTCGACCCGCCCATCGTCCTCGCCGACGAGCCTACCGGCAACCTCGACTCTGTCAACGGCGAGCATGTTCTCGACCTGCTTACGGGACGCCAGCGCGAAGCCCGCACCACGCTCGTCATGGTCACCCACGATCCCGATGTCGCCGCCCGCGCTGATCGACAGATTCATCTCCGCGACGGCCTCATGGTCGCTGACGAGCTGACGGCGCATACCCCGAAAAAGCAGGCAACCGAGGTAGCTGGATGACCACCATCACCAAGCCCGCGCTCCCGTGGTCGACCGCCGCACGCATCGCCTGGCGCGAGCTGCGGGCCTCGCGCGCAAAGTTCGTCTTCGTCCTGCTCTCCGTCGCTATCGGAGTCGCCGCTCTCACCGGCGTGCGCGGCTTCAGCCAGTCGTTCCAAAAAGCGCTGCTCGGCGACGCGCGCGGCATTATGGCGGCCGATCTTTCCGCGCGCATGTTTCGCCTGGCCACGGCCAAAGAAGAGCAGCAGCTCGACGCGCTCGCCACTAAAGGCGTTGAACGCACCAGCGTCACCGAGACCGTCTCCATGGCTTCGGTCCAGGGCGATCCTGTACCGCTGCTCGTCTCGCTCAAGGCCGTCGATCCCGCCGTTTATCCCTACTACGGAAACATCGTCCTCAGCCCCGCCGGCAGCCTGCGCAACGCCCTCACCGATTCAACGGTTCTCGTCGACGACAATCTGCTCGTCCGCCTCGATGCCAAAGTCGGCGATATGCTCAAGATCGGAACCCTGCACTTCCGTATCGCCGCCGTCATCCTACGCGAGCCCGACCGCATGACCGCCGGAGTCGGCCTCGGGCCACGTGTCATGATCACGCGCCACGCGCTGCTTCAGACAGGCCTGCTCGGCCTCGGCAGTCGCGCCAGCGAGCGTTATCTTTTCAAGATCGATGGGCCGAAAAACAGGGGCGAATCGCAGGACATTGCTACCCTCCGCCCCGATCTGGAGAAAATTCTGCCCGACGCCCAGGTCATGGATTTCCGTGAGACCAGCCCCGAGCTCACTCGCGGTCTCGACAGCGCCACCGGACTCCTCAGCCTGATCTGCCTCGTCGCCATGGTGCTCGGAGCCATCGGCGTTGCCATGGCCATGCGCGCCCATCTGCAGCAGCGCATCGAAATCCTCGCCATCATGAAGTCCATCGGAGCCCGCTCCTCCGACATTCTCCGCATCTATCTGTTGCAGACCATCTTCTTGGGCCTTGTTGGAGGTCTCATCGGCGTCGCCTTCGGCCTCGGTGTGGAGTACGTCTTTCCCTCGCTGCTCGGATCGCTCCTGCCGCTGCGTCCGCCGCTCGCGCTCGCTATCAAGCCCGTTGGCGCTGCGCTCGCCACGGGAGTCCTCACTACTGTTCTCTTCTGCCTGCCGCCACTGCTCGACGTGCGCCGCGTCCGCCCCATTGCTGTGCTGCGCAAGATGGTCGAGACCAGCGAAGGCAGTCCGTCTCCGTGGTCGAGCAGCTCACGTCCTGGCAAGCTTCAGCGAATTCTGCTGGGCGCAGAGTTCCTTGTTGGCCTCGCACTCCTTGCTACCTGGATTATCGGATTGCGGCATCACAGGTTTTCGTGGTCGATCAAGGCACTCGCAGTCGATGTCGTCGTCATCATTGCGACGGTCTTTTACGGATGGTGGGCGCCGAAATTTCGCGACCGCAAACTCCAGTGGCTCTCGATGATCGTAATCGTGGCCGGACTCGCCGGAATCGCCACCGCGCTCTCCGACTCCTGGATGATTGGGAGGTGGTTCGCCGCCATGCTCTGCGCCACGCTGCTCGTCATTCTCGGCCTGTCAGCGCTCACCCTGCGCACGCTGCGCGCGTTTCTCGACAGGACGCGCCTGCATCTGCCCTCTGCGCTGCGCCACGGGCTCGCGAATCTCTACCGCCCCGGCAACCAGTCCTCCGCCGTGCTCGCCTCTCTCGGCGCGGGAGTCATGCTCATCCTTGCCGTCTTCCTCATGCAGAGCGCCATCGTGCGCGAGATGCACAACGACGTCTCCGCCGACACGCCGAATATCTTCCTCGTTGATATCGCGCCCGAAGAGCTCTCCGGCGTAAAGTCGCTCCTCGCCAAACAGACTGGGGTGCAGGGCCAACTTGAGACCATTCCCATGATCTCCTCGCGCATCACCAGTATTGATGGCGTTCCCGTCGACCAACTTCAAGTGAAGAATTACCCGAAGCGCTTGCTTCGATCCGCATCCATCACCTGGTCGGAAGCTATCCCGCGCGGTACCAAAATCACCCAGGGCCAATGGTGGAAGAATTCCGGCGATCCCAGCCTTGCCGTCGTCGATCGAGTCGCTCAACGCCTGCATCTCCACATCGGCTCGGAAGTCGATTTCTACGTCAACGACCGGACGATTGCCACGAAGGTATCCGCGATCTACAAGGTCGACGGTGAGCACGCGTTCGCGCGCAGCGAGTTCATCCTCGCGCCGGGCCTGCTCCGCGACACGCCCGCCACCTGGTACGGGGCCGTTCATGTCGCGCCCGCCCGCATCGCCCTGCTGGAGCGCGTGCTGTTCGCGGCGTATCCAACCATCACCGTGATCAACCTCGCCGACATCCTCCAAACCATCCAGGATGTCGCCGGCCACATCATCCTCGTTATCCGCTTTCTCGCCGGATTCTCCATACTCTCCGGCGCCATTATCCTTGCATCCAGCGTGGCCAGCACGCGCTTTCGCAGGATCCGGGAAGTCGTCGTCCTCAAAACACTGGGAGCCACCCGCAACCGCATCGCGCAGGTCTTCAGCATCGAGTTCATTGTGCTCGGCCTGCTATCGGGAGCCGTCGGCGTCGTCTTCGCTAACCTGCTCGCCCGCGTACTGCTGCACCGGATGGAAGTCGCCTGGCAAGCCGACTATCTCAGCTCCTCTTTCACGGTATTTGCGACCGCCGTTCTTGCCGTCGCCACCGGCTGGGTCGCCAGCTTCCGCATTCTGGGGCAGAAGCCGCTGGAAGTGCTTAGAGAAGAATAGGTAATGACATGGTATAGTCATTATCATCACGATCAGGCGCCAAATGCCCAAAGAAGCCGTCTTTACCCTGAAGCTTGAATCCGACTTACGCGATGATTTCCTAGCGGAAGCCGCGTCGGCGCATCGTCCAGCCTCGCAGTTGGTGCGCGAATTCATGCGGGAGTTTATTCAGAGACAGCGCGAGGTGAGGGAGCATGATCTATGGTTTCGCTCGCAGATTCAAGCCGCTTTAGACGATCCTCGTCCTGGAATTTCGAATGACGATATGAAGGCGAAGACCCGTGCCTTGATCGATCGAATTGCGGCGGGGAAGTCAAGGCTTGAAGATTGAATGGGGTCCCAAAGCCGCCGCCGATCTGATGGAATTATTCGAATATATTGCAGCCGACAACATCGAAGCTGCTAATCGTGTCCGCGAGCAAATCTTCAACCAAACTGATATGCTCGCTGAACATTTCACAAATGGGTCGTCTCGGTCGAGTCCGTGGTACGCGCGAGTTGGTTATTAAAGGAACACCTTACATCGTCGGTTATCGGCTGCAGGAAATGTGGTGATAATTCTCCGGGTATTGCATGGCGCTCGACGCTGGCCACGAAAAATGTAAACAGGCTAGTTCCGCGCCGCCGTCTGTGTCTGTCCGCCCTGCGCCTGACTGCTGTTGTTCAGCAGCAGATGGACCGCGTCCTGATAGCTCATTTGCGGGCGCACCGGCTCGAAATCGCTTGCGTCTTCCGTCGTCTCGATATCCAGCGACTTGATCATCAGAATCTTTCCTTGGAGGCGCAATCGCATGTGGGTGGTCTCCCAGTGACCCTCGCCCACATCCTTTTGCTCGACGACAATTGTTCCGCCCTGGTACAGCTTGCCGAGGATGCCCCATCCGAAATTCACATCGGCGATCAGGTGGGCGTCCAGCTTTACCATGCGCTCCTGGCGCTGATCGATCCACAACTCGCCTTCCATGCCGTGATACACCTCACCCTCGCGGTCCGGCGGAGTGAAATTGGGATTGGGCCTGAAGCTCAGCCGGTAGCACGGCCCGTTAGGCCCTTCGACCGTGCCTTCGTAGTGGTAGAGGAAAGCATTGGGGAGCAGCCGGATCATCTCGTTGGCTCTATCGCTGTCTTCCTGTTCCTTCTTGTGCCGGTGTGCCTGGATCTCTGGATGCGCGAGCAGGTTGTTCAGCCGGTCGACCTCCGCCTGCTCGGCTTCAGATGAGAGCGGTTTATCGCCGGTCGAGATCAGGCGCGCAACGTCGCCGTCTTTGGTCTCGACGATCTCTTTGGTCGTGACCTTCCCGTCGTCAATCTTATGCAGCTTGTATCGATAGGGATGGCCATTGCCCGTGCCGAGTTCGTTATGCGATGCCCGCTGCACGAGTGGCACCGGATTGGCAGCCACATCTTCATTCGGCGCCTGCGCTCTCGCCAGACCGCTCAGGCAGATCGGCAGCAGCAAAAGGCTCGCCACTGAATATCCAAATCGCGCCAATGGGTCCCCATTTCTCATTTGCAACGTTTTCATCCCCTATCATGGATGAAAACACAACAGAGGGCATAAAAATCTTAGACGCCGGATGTGCCCCCTAAGTTTGGCTGGCGGAACCCAACCCTCTTCCAGTCGGGCCGCGAAATGCATACAATTTCATCATGATGCATGTTGTACCCTCCAGGAAGTCTCCCCGGGCCATCTTCGCCGTTTGTCTCTTCGCCGTCAGCCTTTCCGCAATGCTTTTCGCACAGGACGAGACGAAGCGGGGACGGAAATACACGCCGCCGCCGCCGACCTCGAAAATCACCGTCACCGTGATCAAGGCTACCAGCGGCAAACCAGTCGAGAACGCCGCAGTTATCTTTCATCCCATGAAAAATGGCAAGGATGAAGGCAATCTCGAACTCAAGACCAACGAAGAGGGCAAAGCCATCATCGATGTCATTCCCATCGGCGATACGGTGCGGCTGCAGGTGATCGCCAGCGGATTTCAGACCTTCGGCGACGATTACGAGATCACCACCGACAGCAAAGAAATCACGGTGAAAATGAAGCATCCCGATCGCCAGTATTCGATCTACGAAAAGAACGACCCAAATAAGGAGCACGGCGGCGCCGACCCCGCTCCGGATCAGAGCTCCCAAGCTGAGCAGAAGCCGCAGGGCGACGCCTCGAAGCCACCCCAACGCTGATAGCGAAAAGCCAGTCACCCCTCCAGACGGTATTTCGTCTCTGCCAGCCGGTACAGAGGTCTCCACACCAGGCGGTTGATGGTGACCACCATGAGCGCCATGATGATCGTCGCCATGAGCAGGATAGGGAAGTTGCCCTGATTGCTCGCTGCACTGATCTGTGCGCCCAGCCCCTGGGTGATGAGTGTCTTGTTCTGCAGTTGAAAGTATTCGGCGACAATCGAGGCGTTCCACGCCCCGCCTGAAGCCGTAATCAGTCCGGTGATGAGAAAGGGGAAGATCCCGGGCAGAATCACCGTCGTCCAGCGCTGCAGGCTGGTGAAGTGAAAGAGATCCGAGACCTCTTTCAGGTCCGACGGAATCGCCATCGCTCCCGCAATCACGTTGAACAGGATGTACCACTGGGTTCCCAGCATCATCAGCGCAATTGAGCCGATACCCAGTCCCAGTCCCAGTCTCATCAACGCCACAAGGATCACCGGGAAGAGCGCCGTCGCTGGAAAGGATGCCGCGATCTGGGCCAGCGGCTGCGTAATATTCGCCAGGCGAGGATTGAAGCCGATCGCCACACCCACAGGAATCGTCCAGACCGACGCCAGTAGCAATGAGACATTTACCCGCAGGAATGTTGCCCCTGCGCCTTCAAGTAACGAGATGAATTCGCGGCCATGAATCTGTCGCAATAGCAGCAGGGCGTGAAAGGCTGCAAAGCCGACGACTACCAGACTCGCCAGCCCCACGATAACGTAGACGAGGGTATTACCGCGGCCGGAAACCTCAGGCGGCTTGCCGAGCGCGATCTTGCGCTCGTTTCTCCGTGCAATGCCTTCGTATATACGCTCGCTCAACGGCGCAAGGGTATGCCGCTGGATGATTCCGATCACATTCGAGTTGCGCAGTATGTGCAGGATCGGCGAAGTAACGCGGTCCTCGCTTTCAACGGTTTCGAATTTAAACTTATCCGACCATGCAATAAGGGGCCGCCACAACAGCTGGTCGGTCAGCACGACGATCAGCATCATCGTGATCAGGCCGTAGATCATGGCGTGGTAATCGCCGTTCGAAGCGGCGGTCTGCAGATAGGAACCCAGCCCCGGCAGGCGAAAGTTCCGACTGCCCACGGGGAACATCTCGCAGACCATCAGGAAGAACCAGCCGCTCGCCACCGAGACCATCGAGTTCCATACCAGGCCGATCGTCGCGTAGGGCAGTTCCAGCTGAAAGAGCCGCTGCAGCGCCGAGAAGCGATTGATGGTGCAGGCTTCATGCAGCTCTCGAGGAATGCTCTTCAGCGAGGAGTAGAAGCTGAAGGCCATATTCCACACTTCGCCGGTAAAAATCAGAAGAATCGCGCCCAGCTCGATGCCCAGCTGCCGCGAAGGAATGAGCGACATCATGGCCAGCATCACGGCGGGCAGAAAACTGAGCACTGGAATGGACTGCAGAATATCCAAAGTCGCGATCATCAGCGCTTCCACGCGCTTGTTGTACGCGGCGATATAGCCGTAGCCGATAGCGAAGACCAGGCTGAGCAGGTACGCAACAAAAATTCGCACCGTGGAGTAGAAAGCATAAAGCGGCAGGTGCGATGGCGAGCGGTAGATTTCCACCTCGGGCACCGCACCGCTGAACCAGAATTTCGCCACCCACAGGATTGCATAGAAGCCCGCCAGCAGACCGGCGGCGACGGTCAGATCGAGAAAAAACGGCCAGGTCCTTTCGACCACCAGCGCGCGCGCGAATGTGTAGCGGTTCTTCACTCGGCCTGCGCTCCCTCCACGGTTTCCGCAGTCACTTCCGTTTCCGGCAGAATGAAGCGGCGTCGCGCGGCGTCGAAGTCGAACAGCTCTGCGTAACGGCCCCAGTTGATGGCCGTGTCGAGCTGCCGCTGCGTCTCCTCTTCACTGAACTGCTCATCGAGCATGTCCAGAAAGAACTCCTCCGGAACGGTATGGTCGCTCTTGTTGTTGAGTGCGCGCGTGATCTGACGCAGCAGCAGAACATGATCAAGTGCAGCCTTGCGGAAGAGTTCCTTCTGCTTCAGAATTTCCGATTCGGCGAACTCGCGCCCTTCCGGAGTGATGACCACGTCGCCTTCACCCACGCGCAGGAATCCGAGAATCTGGGCTGCCTCCATGATCGGCAACAGGTCGTCGATCTCAAACGCGAGTTCGTCGGCCAGCTTGTAAATGTCCGCGCGGCCGGTCGACTGGTCGCTGAGGTCGATCACAATTTCGAGCAGGCCTGCTATGCCCCCCGGACGCGCATGCGGCAGCATCTCGTAGTGCATCTGCCGCTGATCGCGCACCTTGCGGCCGCTCTCAAGATCGGGCATCGCCGCCGGAGCCACGTCCGGCTTGGTCAGCACTTTGTAGATGTAGTCGACCAGTTGCATGAAGGGCTGACCCTTGCGGTCGCGGGGATGCGCGAGCGTCACCTTGAAGTCCGTGCGGACGTGCCCGGGATTGCGTCCCAACACGATGATCCGATCGGCCAGCAAGACGGCTTCCTCGATGTTGTGGGTGACCAGGAAGATGGCTTGCGTGGGGATGGTCTTCTTCTGCCACAACTCCAGCAGTTCGCTGCGCAGATTCTCGGCAGTAAGCACATCCAGCGCCGAAAACGGCTCGTCCATGAACAAGACTTCAGGTTCCACCACCAGGGCGCGCGCAAAGCCAACCCGCTGCCGCATGCCGCCCGACAATTCCTTCGGATACGCCGCCTGAAAGCCATCCAGACCAACCGTGTCCAGGATCTTCAGGCTGCGCTCCCTGCGTTTCGGTGGAGCCATTCCCGCAGCCTTGAGCGGCGCCTCGACGTTCTCGAGCACCGTGAGCCAGGGGAAGAGGGCAAAGCTCTGGAAAACGATCGAAACATGGATGCGGACTGTGGAAATTGGCTTGCCGTGCCAGTAGACCTCGCCGGCCGAAGGATGTGACAGCCCCGCCAGCATGCGCAGCAGCGTCGATTTCCCCGATCCTGAAGGACCGAGCAGCGCAACGATCTCTCCCGGCACAATGGACAGATCAGTCGCAGCGATTACCTGGATGCGGTTTTCGCTCGGTTGTGCATAGAATTTTTCCACCTGTTGCGCGCGAATGATCGGTTCGGTCATCAACGTTCCGCCTGAAAATCAACTGTAATGTCTGAACAGAGGTGAATGGGTCTCCGGAGGTTAAGCCCTCAGGTTATCCGGCGCCTGCCGCGAAACTTTCGCGGGATATTCGAAGTTGCGAGGATTGTGAGAGGATGAAGCATCCTCACATGAAGAGCGTATCATCCTACTATCGATTCTTACGGAATCCTTATCCTTATACTTAGTCTAACCTCGGGCAGTGGCCCGACCCGGAAGTCTGCCGCTCGTAGATTGCCTCAAAATATCTCCGAAAGAAAGCGATGTGAAGGAACGAATGTCCGAGACCCAGGTGAAACCCAAAGTGCTGGTCGCCGACGACGAGCGTGTCATTGCCGATACCCTTGCAATCATTCTGAACCAGAGCGGATTTGAAGCCACTGCTGTATACACCGGCGAAAATGCCGTCGAGGCAGCGCGCACTCTCAAGCCCGACATGCTCATCAGTGATGTCATCATGACCGATCTCAACGGCATCGATGCCGCAATCCGGATCCGCGAACTACTGCCAGCATGCAAGATTCTGCTCTTCTCCGGGCAGGCCGCCACCGCCGACCTGCTTGACCGCGCCCGCGGACAGGGGCACGAGTTTGAGATCCTCGCCAAGCCCGTTCATCCCCAGGATCTACTTGCAAAATTGCGCAGCTGAACCAGCCTGACGGCTGATGGCTACTGGAACATTCGCTGGTCGTATTGGAAGGGCCTAGGTTCGTCAATCTGAACCTTTTTAAACTCATGGTGCCTGGGATTCAGAAGAACATTCCATTCGCCTTCGACCGTTGCGGAAGGCACGACTAGCGCCACTGATCTTTGCGATTTGACCCATTCCGTGCCGAGCTGCTGAAGAAGCTTATTATCCGTTCTTCGCCAGCCATGAGGCAGCTCAGCGATCTCCACTCGTTCGCCTGCCAGGTTGTCCGGCACTTCGGCCATAAGAGAAACCATGCCCATCGGAGCTTCACTGGGATCGAGGTGCACAAAATATTCAATCGCAGCCAGGGCGAGAGAGGAAGACGTGTACACCATTGGCGTTCCGGCGAAATTCCAACGCGCATCGAAAAGCCTGGCTCCCTCTCCGGAAAAGGCAGAATGAGCATACTTCGCTTTGGAGATGCGCCAGACCCGCATCAGCTATACAGACCGTACTCGATGCGGCCCAGGACCTGCTCGACGCTGCGAACCCCGATGTCCGTGTCCAGGCGGTCGATCGGTCTGTCGCCTTCCAGGGCGCGATTGGCTGTCTGAAGCCATCGGCTTGCCCTTTCCATGTTGCCGAGTGTTTCTTTTGCGAGAGCCAGTACGCGGGCAAGCCGGACAACACGATCCGACTCAGCTGCCGTCAGGCGGCCGTTGGAAGTGGCACGCCTGGTAAGCGTCCGCTCCGAAATTCCGAGCAGTTTTGCGATGGCCCCGCGTTGAGTCGATAATTCCTGTGCCAGCTTATCGAGAGAATCAACCGAAAGCCCTGCGCGCGTTGCCCTTGCCAGGTCGGAAGATGTCTCAATCTTTTGCCTCAAGGCCCTTCTGCCGCCGAGTACTTCTGCGATAGCCGCGATCGTCATGGACGCCACCTGGCATCCATTATCTCGCCAGATGGCGGAACAGGCAAATCGTGCCAGAGAACCTGGCTGATTAAACACCTACCCCTTACAATCTGTTCCGTCCCTCAAGGGCCCGCGTCATGGTCACCTCATCGGCGTACTCGATGTCGCTTCCCGCCGGAACCCCTGTGGCAATCCGGCTGATCACCACGCTTCCCGGTCTCAGCAGATCTGCCAGGTAATGCGCCGTCGCTTCGCCTTCGACCGTAGGCGAAGTGGCCAGGATCACCTCATCCACCTCGCCCCGTTCCACACGTTCGAACAGGCTGCTGGTGCGCAGATGCTCCGGACCCACCCCGTGCAGCGGCGAGAGCGTACCGTGCAGCACGTGAAACACGCCGTTATAGCCGCGCGTCTTTTCGATAGTGGCGATGTTCGTCGGCTCCTCCACCACGCACACCAGCCGCTGGTTGCGTGTGGGGCTCGCACAGTAGAGACAGGGGTCGACGTCGGTAATGTTGTTGCAGATCGAGCAGAGCCTCAGGCGCGCCTTCACATCGCGCACCGCATCGGCCAGTGCAACGGCGTCTTCTCCGCTCGACCGTAGAATGTGAAAAGCCAGCCGTTGCGCGCTTTTTGTGCCTATGCCCGGCAGCTTGCGCAGCTCCTCGATCAACCGCGCCATGGGTTCCGCGAATCGTGACAAAAGGTTTTCCTGATTACAGCGTGTTGTAAACGACGGTGACGAACATGTCCGGCGTCATTCTTCCTGAGCTCCATGCGCTGTCCAGGTCCGTCGTCGGCTTCGCGGCAATAACCTGGTCGAGCGTCTGGCCGGCAATCTTCAGTTTCTCGATTCGGTTGGCCACGGTGGAGAGCATATCCCGGTACTTCTGCAGCGCGCGCTTGTCGCCCAGCGGTCCGTGCCCCGAAACAATCTTCGTCCGGTCGTCCGCGATGGCCAGTACCTGGTCCACGCCCTGAATCATCCCGTTCATCGTGCCGCCCGTGCTGTCATCGATCAGCGGATACATGCCGTTGAACCACAGATCGCCTGTGTGGATCACGTTGCCGTTCACAAAGTGAACGAAGATATCCGAATCCGTGTGGGCATTCGGTGCGTGGACCATATCCAGCTCATCGTTGTCGAAGTAAAGTTTCTCGTTGTCGACGAAGGTCAGTTGCGGCAATCCGCCGGTGGGCGAAGCAGGGAATTCGAGATTGAGAATCTTGACCTTCTGCGGAGTCGACAGGCGCAGCCGTGTGTTCTCCTGCGCGATGATGAAGGCCCCTGCATCGTGCAGCGCTGCGTTCCCATCTGTGTGGTCGAAGTGCCAGTGCGTATTAAGCAGCAGCTTCAGAGGACTTCCGTTCAGCTTTCCCAACGCCTGCACAATCGCCCGCGAAGCGGTCGCCATGCTGGAATCGATCAGCAACTTCCCGTCCGGGCCGATCTGCGCCACCATGTTGCCCCCCACGCCCTGCAGCAGAAAAATCGTGTCGGTAAGCTTCGTTGTCTTGATCGGAGTCGTTGCTCCGGCAGTCCGCATCGACTGCATCAGGCTGTTCGGCGGCGGGGATGGGGTCGCAGGTTGCTGGTCCAGCAGCGACGCAATCGCCGCTCGCCGCAGCGCCAGCGTCCCCGCTGCCATTGCCGAACCCCTCAGGAATCCCCGTCGTGTGATCATTGCTGCCCGTGGTCGACACTCTTCGAGTGAACGTTCAGAACAAACCTTCCGGCAGATTCAGCCCGCCGAGCATCCCCTGCATACTGGACTTCAAGAGGTCCTCGGCGCGTCGCCCCGCTTCGTTGAAAGCTGCTGTAATCAGGTCTTCGAGCATCTCCAGATCCGTGGTCGAACCGCTCAGGCTGGCAACCGCAGCCGGATCGATCGTCACCTTCAGAACCTCTTTCTTCCCATTCATCCTTACCGTGACAGCGCCGCCTCCCGACGACGCCTCGACGACCGACTGGCTCAGCTTCAGCTGCATCTGTTCCTGCATCTGCTTCGCCTGGCCCAGCATTTCCTGAATCTTTAGTGGATTCACCCTCGACTCCGTTTCTACTTCAGACGCTTCCTACTTCTTCTCGCGAAGATCCAGCACGCTGCGCACTTCCGCCTGAAACAACTCCTGCGCCTGCCGCACCAGTGGGTTGTCAAGCGCCTTCGCCTGAATGCTACCCACAGGTCCAGCCTGCTGTTTCGATGCAAGCCGCGGACCACCCGATGCGCCATCCCCACCATTTCCGCCTTCGCCCGCCAAAACCACCAGCTTGCGAGTCACCCCGATTGCACGCAGCGCCTCGCGGCAAATCTTCTCGGCCTCTGGGTTCATGGTGAGCGAAAGCATTTTCTTTCCCATGCCGACCTCGACCTCAATTGATTCCCCGTTTTGACGCTCACCGTTTTCACGCCACTTTCCCGCGCCCAGCAGGACGGACGCCGTATTATGCCCCTCGCGCTCCAGCGCCGCGCACACCGCGTCGCGAATGTGGTCCAGACTTGCCGCTTCAGCGTCGGCCGCCGGCTCCGTTGCCAACGCCAACGCGCCCGCCGTTGTTTCTTCAGCACGCTCCGCCACACCAGCCACCGGAGCCTTGACTGCCGTTGCCTCCACCGCGCCCGCAGCCGTCTCCAGCGGCGTAAGAGCACGCGGGGCCGGCGTTGCTGTTACCGCCGCCGGGGTTGTAACTGTTCTCGAAGCGGCTTCCGAACTCGTCGCTTCGCTTGTGATCTTTCGATTCCGGTCCGCCTCAAAGGGAGAGAAGGCCGGCTTGACCGCCTCCGGAGTCCGCGGTGTGACAGGCGTTCGTACCGGCTGTGTCTCACCCGAACCGGATCGGGGCGTACCAATAGAAGAAGCCGGCGGGGACGAAGACCGTGAAGGCTGCGAACTCCCCATTTTGCTCAGCAGATCTTCCACCGGTAGCAGTCGCTCGAGATGTACCAGCTTGATCAGCCCCAGCTCCAGGTGAAAACGCTGCTCCTGCCGATAATTCAGCTCGTCGAAGGTGCGCAGCATCACCTGCAGAAACCGCGTCAGGTCTTCCTCGGAAAACAGCACCGCTGAGCGCGCGGCCCGCGCCCTCTCGTCTGGAGAGATTTGCAGCAGCTCCGAATTTTCCCCCGCAATCCGCGCCATCAGCACATTCCGCAGGTACCGCACAAACTGCCGCGCCATCTGTGACGGGCTGTTGCCGGCATTCAGCAGCCGATTCAGCTCGTCGATAACAACTGCCGTCTGGCCCTCGCCGATCGATTCCAGCAGCCGCTCGAAGACTGCATTGGGCACCGTGCCCATCAACTCGCGAATCTGCTCGGCATCGAGCTTTGGCTTGCCATCTTCAACCGGAGCCGACGCAATCGCCTGGTCCATGATCGACAGGGCGTCGCGCATCGACCCATCGCCCGCCTCAGCCAGCAGCGCCAGAGCCGCGTTTTCCGCCGCAATGTTCTCCTTGCCGGCAATCTCGCGCAACTGGGCGAGAATGTCGTCGAACTTTACTGCGTGGAAGCTGAAATGCTGGCAGCGCGAGCGAATCGTCTGCGGAATATCTTCCGGCTGTGTCGTCGCCATCATGAAGACGACGTGCTCGGGAGGCTCCTCCAGCGTCTTGAGCATCGCGTTGAACGCGGCATCGGTGATCTGGTGCGCTTCGTCCAGAATGTAGATCTTGTACTTGTCCCGCGCCGGCCTGTACCGCGCCGCGTCGCGCAACTCGCGCATCTCGTCGATTCCGCGATTTGTGGCGGCGTCGATCTCGATCACGTCGACGGCGTTCCCGGCGCGAATCTCCGTGCACGAGTCGCACACTCCACAAGGCTCCGGCGTCGGCCGCTGGGCTGACCCTGTCGCCGTCCGGCAATTCAGCGCCATCGCCAGAATGCGCGCGATGGTCGTCTTACCGATCCCGCGATGTCCGGAAAAGATGTATCCGTGCGCCACCCGCCCCTGCGAAAGCGCATTCAGCAGCGTGCGCGTAACGTGATCCTGCCCGGCCACATCGGAAAAACGCTGCGGGCGATACTTGCGAGCTAAAACCTGGTAAGCCATGCGATGAAAGTCTGATTGTATCGGGTGCGGAGGATCATCGCACGCGCCGGACGCCCGCCCTTCTGACGCTATGTGGAAAGCTCCGTCATGGTAGGTAAAATGATGCGCACTTACCCAGCTGCCAATCCGTTCGAAAATCACTCATACTGGTGCCATGCCCGTCTTGATCGACGCCCTCCACTACCGTCTCGCTACACTCGCCGATATTCCGCGTCTCCACGCGCTCATCGAGCGCTCAGTGCGCGAACTTCAGGCGCGGGATTACACTCCCGCCCAGCTCGACGGAGCCCTCGGAAGCTACCTCGGTGTCGACACCCAGCTGATCGCTGACGGGACGTATTTTGTCGTGGAAGCCCCCGACGCGAATCCCGAAGCGTCGTTTATCGCCAGTGGAGGCTGGTCCCGCCGCAAAACCCTCTGCGGCGGCGATCGGCGCCCCGGACGCGACGACAGCCCTCTCGATCCGGCCGCGGAAGCTGCAAAAATCCGCGCCTTCTACGTGCATCCGGACTGGGCACGCCGAGGCATCGGAACCAAAATACTTGAGCTATGCGAAAACGCCGCTGGCTCCGAAGGCTTCACGCGCTTTGAAATGGGGGCCACACTCACCGGAGTGCACCTCTACGCCCGCCACGGATACATCGAGGTGGAACGCCTCGGCATGCCGCTCCCCAATGGCGAATCGCTCCCCATCGTCCGCATGACGAAAGGGATTTAGCGAACCTTCTGGGAGGGGGAAGGATCCCCCGAGCCAAAAGCTGAGCTGTAAGCCCTGCGATCTACTTCTTCACCAGATCTCCGCTCTCGTCCCGCAGCTCTATCGGACCCAGATTCAGCTTCTGGAGATCGCTCTCGATCTTCGCCCGGTCGCCGACCGCCATCAGAATGAAGTTGTCCGGATGCACATAATCGATTGCCGTCTTCTCTACCTCATCCGGCGTCAGCTTCTGATACTCACCCGGCAGTGTCTGGTAATAGGTGACCGGCAAGCTGTAAGTGAAGATCTCGCTCATCAGCCCCGTCGTCGCCTGAACCGTCTCGAACTGTCCAGGCAGCGACCGGAGCGCATTGTCCTCTGCCAGCTTCAGCTCGGCAGCCGTTGGCGGATCGGTGCGGATGCGGTTCAGCTCGGCAAAAAGCTCCTTTGCCGCCGGAGCCGTCACATCTGTCCGCACCTCTGCGCCGCCAAAGAACGTGCCTCCGTCGCGATAGAAGAAGAAGCCCGAAAAGCCGCCGTAGGTATACCCGTTCTTCTCGCGCAGATTCATGTTGATACGGCTCGAGAACAATCCGCCCAGCACGCTGTTCATCACGTTCAGAGCTACATAATCCTTCGTCGCGCGTGCTGGACCCTGCCCGAACGCAACCAGCACCGTTTGCGGGGCGCCGGGCTTATCCACGATCACGATCTTCCGCGCTGGCGGCGGAGGCGGGGCAGGCACGTGAATCTCAGCGCTCTTGCCGCTCGAGGACCAGCCGCCGAAATACTTCTCGCCAAGCTTTCTGGCGTCGGCCTCCGTGATATCTCCCGCCAGCACCAGCGCCGCACCCTGCGGTGAGTAGTATGTGGACCAGAAGCCCGCCAGATCATCGCGAGTGATGTCCTTCACCGCTTCAGTCGTGCCGATGTCGCGATATCCATATGGATAGTCCCCGTAAAGCGTCTTCATACCGACGCGCAACGTCGCAGCTACGGGCTGATCGCCCTCCTGCAGGATTGCTGTCAGCCGCTGCTTGCGGATGCGCTCAACCTCCGCGCTCTGGAACGCCGGATGCAACGTCACGTCGGAGAGCAGCGTCATTGCCCCATCCACACTGTTGCTTAACGCGCGTATATTCGCGAATGCCGCGTCCATGGTTGCGCCGGATGCAAGAGCGGCCCCGATGCTGGCCGTATCGTCCGCCAGTTGCGTGGCCGATCGCTCAGTCGTACCCTCCGTCAACATTCGAGCCGTAAAGCTGGCCAGCCCCGGCTTGCCCGTCGGATTCGCATCGCTCCCCGCTAGATTTGTCAGCGTCGCACCGATCACCGGCAGCGAATGGTCCTCCACCAGATACACCTTCAGCCCATTCGCAAGGGCGAATGTTTTCGGAACGGGCAGGTGCAGCTCCGGCTCGTTGCCCGGAGCCGGTGGAGTCTTGCGCCAGTCCTGCTGCGCCTCGAACTCCGGCGTGTATGGATTGGTCACCTTGACATTCGCATCGGTGTCCGCCGGGCTCCGGGGTACATCCTCCGTAACCTTCTTGCCGGGCACTGTGATGGCGACCACCCGTTGCGTCGTGGCAAAATTATCCTGACCTATCTTCTGCACCGAGGCGACGGTTGCGTTCTGAAACCGCGCAATATCCTTGGGCAGATAAGCAGGATCTCCGACATATTGGTTGTACCGGTCCATAGTGTCGGCGATGCCGCCGAATCCGCCCAGGCGTTGCAGCCCCGAGATCTTGTTCGTCAGAACTTCATTCCGCGCCTCGTTCACTTCCGCCTCAGTCGGACCGGCGCTGCGCAGCGATTCGATCTCCTTGTCGATTGCCGCCTCCAGGTCTTCTACCTTCACTCCTGGCCGCGCGGTGATATCGCACTGCGTAACAGATGCCAGCTTGAGCGAATTGTTCTCGCAGCTGACTGACTGCGCGACCTGCTGCTCGTAGACAAGCTTTCGGTACAGCCGGCTCGACTTGCCACCTCCCAGAATCGAAACGAAGAGGTCGGTCTCGGCGTCGCCTGGCTGATAGGCCAGCGGTGTCAGCCACGCCAGCGAGACTCGTGGCAGCTGAACCGTATCGGTGATAGTGACGCGTCTTTCTGAGGTGATGGCCGGAGTCGTCACCGTCACCTTGTCAACTGGTGGCCCCTTGGGAATCGGCCCGAAATACTTCTCCAGCAGCGCTCTCAGCTTCGCGGGATCAAAATCTCCGGCAATCGCGATGCTCGCGTTGTTCGGCGTGTAGTAGTGCTCGAAGAAGTCGCGCACGTCATTCAGGCGCGCCGCCTCTACATCCGCGTGCGACCCGATCACAGCCGCGTGGTAAGGATGATCTTTCGGAAAGAGCTGGTGATAGATCTCTTCATCGGCCAGGTCATAGGGCTGCCCCTCGTCCTGCCTCAGCTCGTTGCGCACCACATCGCGCTGGTTGGTAAGCTTGGCACGATCCAGAGTCTCCAGCAGAAATCCCATGCGATCGCTCTCCAGCCAGAGTGCCAGCTCGAGTTGGTTGCTGGGCATGGTCTCGAAATAATTCGTGCGGTCGAAGTCCGTCGTGCCGTTGATATCCGTCGCGCCCGCGCCTTCCACGTAGCGGATATGCGCCTTTTCACCTACGTGCTCCGATCCCTCGAACATCATGTGCTCGAAGAGGTGGGCAAATCCCGTGCGTCCCGCCTTTTCATTCACCGGTCCCACGTGGTACCAGAGATCCACCGCCACCAGAGGCAGCTTGTGGTTCTCATAGGTCAACACTTGCAAACCATTGGCGAGTGTATATTTCTCGACCTTCAGTTCCGGCACCTTCAGCGGCTTGCTGGGAGGCAGGTCCGCCGCGACTGCAAGGGTGCAAGCCAAAACCACCACCGCCGCAGCAGCAAGCCGCAGGCGTGGAATCAGTGAATTCCTCATTTGTAGATCTCCTTGGAGCAAGCGTCGAAGGTTCAGCAATTGAATGCAGTGAAAGGCAACCACGCAAATCATATACGTTCCGCTCGCCCCGTCTGTTCACCGCACTGCAAGAGCCTCCGCCTCTTGCACCCGCCGCGCCGCGTCCGATACAGTTGAGCCGCAGTGCTCAATCTCAAAACCCTTAACGACATTCTTTTCACCATCGCCGCCAACAACAGCGAGCGCGCCATCCTCGTGCAGGACGCAGCCGGCGCCTGGCATCCGATCTCCGGAGCCCGGACCTATCAGCGGGTCCGCGCCGTTGCCGAAGTGTTCACCTCCTGGGGTATCCGTAAGGGCGACCGCATCGCCATCCTCGGAGAAAATCGCTGGGAGTGGGCCGTGGCCGACTTCGCGACTCTCGCTCTCGGAGCCGTCGACGTACCGATCTATCCCACGCTCACAGCTGATCAGACCGCGGTTCTTCTCGCCGATTCCGGCGTGCGCATCGCCGTCGTTTCCACCCGCGCCCAATACGACAAGGTCGCGCAAACCCGCGCGCAAACCGGCGTCGAGCGAATCGTCCTCATGGACGACGAGGGAGTTGCCGACGCTGTTCTCTTCTCCTCGCTGATGGGCGAGGCGGACAAGAAAACAGACAGGGACGCCGGCTTCGACCGCGGCGCTTATGACGTTCAGCCTGAAGACCTCGCCACGCTCATCTACACATCCGGCACCACCGGCGAGCCGAAGGGAGTGATGCTCACCCACGGCAACATCGCCTCCAACATCAACTACTCCACAGCTGAATTTGGCTTCCTCCCGACCGATTCCTGCATTTCGTTTCTGCCGCTTTCGCACATCACCGCAAGACATCTCGACTACGCCCTTTACGCGCAGAACGTCACCGTCGCCTACTGCCCGGCATTCGACAAGCTACCCACCGCTCTCACCTCCGTCCGTCCGACCATCATGGTCGCTGTGCCCCGCGTTTACGAAAAAGTCAGGCAGGAAGTCGAACGCCGCGCTTCGCTTTCCCCGGTCAAGCAGCGCTTGCTCAAGTGGGCCGTCTCTACCGGCAGCAAGAATAAGGAGGCGGTCGCACAGGGTCAGAACCCCGGCTCATTGGCCTGGAAATCGGCCAACGCTCTCGTCTATAAGAAGATCCGTGGAGGCTTTGGCGGCCGGGTGCGCTATTACATCGCAGGCGGCGCACCCCTGGGTCTCGACACCGCTCACTGGTTCTCCAGTGTCGGCGTTCGCATACTCGAAGGCTATGGCCTCACGGAAACCTCGCCCGTCCTCGCCATCAACACCCCTCGGCACAATCGCATGGGATCGGTCGGCGAGCCACTGCCCAACGTTGCCTGTCGTTTCGCCGAAGACGGCGAGCTGCTCGTGAAGGGTCCCAACGTTTTCGAGGGCTATTGGAGGCAGCCCCCGCACTCACGCGAGAATTTCGACGATCAGGGCTTCTTTCGCACCGGAGACATCGGTCACCTCGACGCTAACGGATTCCTCTACATCACCGACCGCAAAAGAGAATTGCTGAAGACCTCCGGCGGCAAGCTCATCGCCCCTCAGCCGATTGAAAACAAGCTCAAGGCCAATCTCCTCGTCGCGCAGGTAGCGCTCGTCGGCGACCGCCACAAGTTTGCCTCCGCTCTCATCTCACCGAACTTTGCCGCCCTCGAGGCGTGGGCCCCCCAGCAGGGAATCGCCGCCCCTACCCGCCGCGACCTCGTCGCCGACCCGCGCGTTGTCGCGCAATACCAGGCCATCATTGAACGGGTGAACGACAGCCTCGCTCATTTCGAAACCATCAAGCGCTTTGTCCTCGTGCCCGACGAATGGTCCCTCGAGGCGGGCGAGCTCACGCCAAGTTTGAAGCTCAAACGCCGTGTCATCCTCCAGAAGTACGCCAGCGAAATCGCCGCGCTCTATGCCGACGAATCCGTCGCGCACGGCTGAACCCATATTGTTGACAGAAATTTGTTGTTTGATCACATTGCTCCGCCTGCTACGTGGGGCTATACTTAACTTACGCTCGTACCCGAGTGGGTCTAACATCGCACGTAATGCTCCAAAGCACTGCCTGCCGCTACACCTTCCTCGAAATTTTCAAGCGAATTATCAACACCAAAAGGAACACAAAGGAACACCAATCATGGAACAGGGTATTGTCAAGTGGTTCAACGACGCAAAGGGCTTTGGATTCATCACTCGCGATAGCAACAACGAAGACATCTTCGTTCACTTCTCGGCGATCAACGCCAATGGCTTCCGCAGCCTTCAGGAAGCGCAGCGCGTTCAGTTCAACGTCGTGCGCGGCCCCAAGGGCCTCCAGGCAGAGAACGTTCAGCCTGTCGGCTGAATCAGAAGTAAAGTAGCAATCGGGAGACCCCTGGTCTCCCGATTTTCTTTCTGCACTAAGCTCCAAAACTTGTCTCCCATCGGACAGCATTATCCGATTCCGGACACTCTGTCCCTGAATCATTCGCGCTGCCCCATCTTTATCCTCATTTCGTCAAGCACTTAGAATGGGCTTTCGTTGGCCGGTTACGTGCTTCTCCTACCGGCGGAGCTGCCCATGCACAAATTTTTGCAAGACCTTCGCTTCTCGATACGCCAGCTGCGCAAGAGCCCGGGCTTTGCCCTTACCACCATCCTCACCCTGGCTCTCGGAATAGGCGCCACTACCGGCATCTTCAGCCTGGTTAACGCGGTTCTTCTTCGGCCGCTTCCGTTCCCTGAGCCTGACCGGCTTATGTCCGTTCAGCACGAGAGCCACAGGACGGAAGTCATCGCTCCGCAAAGCCTCAGCTATCCTGACTTCTTCGACTCGCGCCGCCAAAATCACTCGTTCAGTGCGTTGGCTTCCTATCGCGATGCAACGAGTACCCTCACCAACGCAGGAACTGCTCAAGTCCTCCAGGGCGAGATAGTCTCCGCCGACTTCTTCCGCGTTCTTGGGATTCGCCCGGTGCTCGGCCGCGATTTTCTTCTCCCCGACGAGCAGCCTCACCAGAACACCGCCATGCTCAGCCACCAATTGTGGCAGACGGTCTTCAGCTCCCGTCCCGATATCGTCGGCCAGACCATCACGCTCGATGGCGCCGCATACACCGTTGCCGGAGTCATGCCCGAGAGCTTCAGTTTTCCCTATGAGAATCCCGCACGGCAGGTGTGGATTACCCTCGCCACCGATGCCTTCGATCCCGACGGAGACACTCCGCTGACCGCGCAGCGCGGCGCCGACATGCTCGACGTCATCGGACGCCTCAAGCCCGGCGTCACTCCCGATCAGGCCCGCGCCGACCTGAGCCTCATCGATCGCAACCTCGCTGCACAATACCCCGAATCCAACAAGTTCTACACGTCAGCCCAGGTAAAGCCTGAACTCGAAGCCCTCATCGGAGACACCCGCCCTGCTCTGCGCATTCTCTTCGCCGCTGTTTCGCTGGTGCTGCTCATCGCATGCGCAAACGTCGCTGGACTCCTGCTCGCTCGCGCCTCCCGCCGCCGTGCCGAGATTGCCCTCCGCGCCGCCCTGGGAGCCAGCCGCGCCGAAATCGTTCGTCAGGTGCTCGTCGAATCCCTGCTGCTCTCGTTCCTCGGAGGCGCGCTCGGTCTTGCCCTCTCCACGCTGTTCCTCCAGGGCATGGTGCGCTTCGTTCCGCAGAACCTGCCCCGCCTCGACGGTGCCGCTGTCGACTCCACTGTGCTTGCCTTTACCGTGCTCGCCTCCGTTCTCACCGGCCTGCTCTTCGGAGTCGTCCCCGCGCTCCGCATGTCTCGCCTTGATCCGTCGCTCGCACTTCGCGACGGCACACGCAGCGTGACCGCCGGACGAGGCCAGCACCGCCTGCACAGTACCCTGGTCATTGCGGAAACCGCCATTGGCCTCGTGCTTCTCATCGCCTCAGGACTCTTCATCCGCAGCTTCGTGCGCGTGCTCTCCGTCGATCCCGGCTTCGACCGGCACAATGTCCTCACCGCCGATCTCAGTTTTCCCTCAGGTAAGGGATACGCCACGAAGGTCGCCCAGTTTTACGACCAGCTTCTACCCCAGGTTGCAGCGCTTCCCGGAGTGAAATCGGCCGCCGCCGGTTGGCCTCTGCCGTTCTCCGGCTCCCATATCGGTGTCAGCTTTGATATCGAAGGCCGCCCGACAGCAAAGGGTGACGAACCCACCTCCGACGTCGACATCGTCACACCGAACTTCTTCAACACGCTTCGCATTCCCATCCTGCGCGGCCACGATTTCGCGGATTCAGATACATCCCAGCGCGTAGTGATCGTAAGCGAGAGCTTTGCGAAGAAGTTCTTCCCCAACGAGAATCCCATCGGCAAGCACATCAAGCCCGGCTTGAGCGATGGAGCCCATCCGGTAGCCATGTCTGAGATCATCGCCGTGGTCGGCGACGTGAAGCAGCGCAGCCTGACCAAGGACGCACGCCCGACCTTCTACCTTGCGCTGGCCCAGTGCGGCATCACCGCGCCAACTCTAGTCCTCCGCTCCAGCGGCGATCCCACTGCGCTCACTACACCGCTACGCTTGCTCGTCAGCTCGATGAATCGCGACGTCCCGCTCTATCACGTCCACACGCTCGATGATCTGGTCGCTGCCGCCGCTTCAAACCCGCGCTTCACTACACTTCTGCTCTCGTCCTTCGCCGTCATGGCGCTGCTGCTCTCCGCCATCGGACTCTACGCCGTTCTGTCCTACATGGTGGCCCAGCGCACCAATGAAATGGGCCTCCGCATGGCTCTCGGAGCGCAGCGCGGCGATCTTCTCATTCTTATCCTCAAGCGAGGCCTTACCCTTGCCAGCATTGGCCTCGTCGTCGGGCTGGCCGCGTCGGCGCTGCTTACGCGCTTCATCTCGAGCCAGATCTACGGCATCCCCGCCTTCGATCCGGTCACTTACATTGTTGTGACTGGATTACTCATTTCCATCTCGCTACTCGCCAGCGCCGCGCCCGCCTGGCGAGCCGCACGGGTCGACCCCATGAAGACCCTGCGCGAGCAATAAGGTGGGAAACATGAGCGCCTCATCGCCCACAGGAGCCAACGTCAAGCAGGTCGTTCCGTTCTTCTGTATTTCTGACATGGAGCGGTCGTTCCGCTACTACGTCGACGGCCTGGGATTTACCCGGACAAACCAGTGGGTCGTCGACGGAGAGATTCGCTGGTGCTGGCTTGAACTCGGAGGCGCTGCGCTCATGTTGCAGACCTGCGCAAAGAAAATGCTGGACTCGATGCCGCCCGGCGGGAAACTTGGCCTGGGCGTCTCTCTATGGTTCCAATGCGAAGACGCCATCGCTTTCTACCACGACGTCAAATCGCGCGGCATCGAAGCATCCGAACCGCAGGTAGGCAACGGTCTGTGGGACACGATGCTATCCGACCCGGACGGCTATTTCCTGCATTTCGAAAGTCCCACCGACGTACCGGAAGAAACAAAGCTCTCCGAAGTCCAGCTCTAAACAGCGTCACGATTCGCATGGAAGAGCGGGTGCGCCATCCGTTCGCGTTCTTGGCGAAAGGGTGGGACGCGCAGTCCTACTTTACCCGGAATGCCTTCACGGCAATCGCATTCGGCCTCTGGCCCGCGGGCAGCATGGTGAACAGCGAACCCGCGCGTACCGCGCCGTTCGAGGCATAGCTCTGTGTTCGCACCACCGAGACATCGCCCGATCTCGCATCCACGGCGAGCACCAGGAAGCCATTCGACGAAAATGCCAGCGCATCGGGACCGCCGCCAACGTGCACAGTATTGATCAACCTCCTGAGGTTGCTGAAGTCGTCGATCGAATACACGCCGATCGAGTCAGCGTTGAAGTTGCTGACCCACAACAGCGAATTGTCCGCGCTCACCACGCCGCCCGACGGATGCGCGCCGACCAGGTAAGCTCCGCCCACCTCGTTCGTCCCGGTTGCAATTTCCGAGATCGAGTCGCTGTCGAAGTTCGAGACAAAGATCTCGCCTCCATCCGGCTTCAGAGCCAGATGCACCGGAGTCTTGCCCACATCCAGAAAGCTCAGCAGTCGATCCGCATGTTCGCTGTCGATCGGACTCGACCACCGAGCCAATCCGACCGACATCACCTGGTGCCCGCCCGAGCAGGCCACAAATGCCTTCGACGAATCCGGCAGAATCACCGCATCCGTGGCCTGCGGACAGCCGGCAAACACCGCCCGCACCTTAAACTTCCCGGGATCGATCACCGAAACGCTGCCGCTCATGCGATTCGTGACCACCAGGCTGCCGCCGTCCGGCGAAATGTTTGCCAGCCCCGGAGCCTCGCCCACGCCAATCGCGCCAATCTCCCGCCGTTTATCAAGATCGATCACCGAAACGTTGTTCGATCCGGAATTGGCGACATAAGCCCGGCGGCCCGAGCTGTCCACATCGATGAAATAGGGCTTGCGGTGCACCGGAATTGTCGCGACCACCCGATTCTTCTCGGCGTCGATCACACTCACGCTGCCGCTACCGGAGTTGACTACATACACCTCATTGCGCGCGGGATTCGCTGCCACGCCTGTCGGCTCCGCGCCCACGGCCAGGACTCGATCCTGCCGCAAATTCACCAGATCCAGAACCGTAGTCGTATTGCTGCCGCCATTCGTGACATAGGCGAACTCGCGATAGTCGGCGGGATACTGAGGAAAATGTTGGCGTCTGCAACCGCCCAGAATCAGCGGCAGCGCCAGGCAGGCAAGAAAAAGGCGGCGCAATCGCGGCCGACCATCCTTGCTGGTTGAGATCGCTCCGACCCGGGTGCCCCATCCTTTCGCGTTCTTTGCGAAAGGGTGGGAGACCACAGCTTTCCACTGAAAGGAGTTGTGACGCATTCTAACGAGCGCCAGCAGATCCCGCTCCCACAGCCTCCGTAAGCTCGATCCCACGCGGAACATTGCGCCGCAGCACCGCCGCGATCTGGCTGGCCTCGTCCATCAGTTGGACAAACTGCTCGGGATAGATCGACTGCGCCCCATCCGAAAGAGCCTTATCCGGCTGGTGATGCACCTCGACAATCAGCCCGTCCGCACCCACCGCAACTGCAGCGCGGCCCATGGGAATAACCTTGTTCCGCTTGCCCGTGCCATGACTCGGATCGACCAGGATCGGCAGATGGCTCAGGCGCTGCACGGCGGGCACGATGCTCAGGTCGAGCGTGTTGCGGGTGTGATCGGCAAACGTCCGCACGCCGCGCTCGCACAGAATCACCTGGTAATTACCTTCGCTCATCACGTATTCGGCAGCCATTAGAAACTCTTCCAGCGTCGCCGCCATATCGCTGTCCGCCGCCTTGCCCTGGACCGCTCCGCCCGGATAGTATGCGCCC
>Ga0207021_1014_pt1 | contig 49061 bp, 46 predicted proteins | sample Alteio_BWMinCont_49_FD_153496 | JGI IMG/M metagenome (GOLD analysis project Ga0207021, IMG submission 153496) | Enriched cells from forest soil in Barre Woods Harvard Forest LTER site, Petersham, Massachusetts, United States -... | ecosystem: Environmental > Terrestrial > Soil > Temperate forest >... | reverse complement strand
AAACAGGTCGCACGGCCTGGGAGTGCACGCTCAAACAGTGGGGCTGAATGCCCTGACAACAATGGCTCGGCATCGAGCCAATGGGAAAGATTTTTCTCTTGACATTCCCTTTTATAGGACTTGTCTGTGTAGTCGGCAAATCGGACAGATGACAGGACTCTGTAGCAAGGGATGGGAGTCACCTGATCCGAAAAATCGGCGTATACTGACGTGTTTGAGACCGGATCGACAGCGTATTTAGCCAGCTTGCTGCCGCCAGGGATGAGCGTGATGCTGAGAAGTTTATCGTTCTGCCTGCTGATCGGTTTAGCGCTTGGAGTTTGGGCGCAAACGTCAAACCCATCCCGTCAATCGCAATCTATCGCTGTTCCCACGCTCGTGGAGGAACGTTCCGGGGAGATTGCCTTTGGTCTCTCGGCGGCTGATTTCTCGGTTAAGGACGAAGGCGTTGAACAGCGAGTGGAGCTCGAGCCCGACATAGAACTAAGGCCGATCTCGCTTCTAGTCGTGATACAGACCGGGCATACCACAGCCTCCCAGTTGAGCCGGATCGCGCGCCTCGACGAATTGCTCGACGCTATACTCACTGACCCAAGCGATCAGGCAGCCGTGATTACATTTGATGGCTCCCCGCATCTGATTCAGAACTTCACAACCGACTCCGATACGATTGCGGCAGCTCTCAGACCGACGGCGTCAGGGAACAGCCGCGCCGTGCTCTTCGATGCATTGCACACATCGGTTCGCACCTTTCAAAAGACGCCGGCGGCGAACCAGCGGATTATTTTGCTAATTTCAGGTGAGCACGATCATGGCAGTAATGCATCGGATACCGGCTCTTTGGTCCGCGAAATCTCGTCAAACAATGTGTCGATCTACAGCCTGTCGTTCTCGACATCACGGAGCGAGCTTCTGAGAAGCCTCGGACTGCGGAATCCGGCCTCGATGTTTGCGAGCGCAATGCAGCGGAACGCTGGGGACGCTCTGGCGCAGCTTACGGGTGGCGATTTCTACCGCTTCGACTCAGAAAAGCAATTCGAAGATCGTGTCAGCGAGATCGCAAATCACATCCACAACCGCTACAGTCTCAGATTTCACCCGATCGACCCTCAACCGGGTTTCCATTCGTTACAGGTTGAGTTACGGAATGTGAAGGCAAATGTCGTGGCCGCCCGCGGCGGATACTGGTCCTCTCCAGAAGGCAATCCGAGTCCTGAGGGGGGAGAAAAATGAACACAGGGGTAGCCATTGCCAGCATAGAGAGCGCACTCCTCTCTGCGCCACATGACAACTTCCCTGTCAGTTCACACGAGAAGATTTCTGCAGCGGCGGCGCTTTCAAAGCAGGGGAGCCAAGTGTCCCAGGACGATGAATCCTGGAGACCACGACCGCGGCTCCTGGCCGCCGCGCTTATCGGCCTGGCAGTTGCTGTCACCCTCTGGGGACTTGGATATAAGCTGTCTCTCTATCATTTCGGCGCAAGCTCTGCCAGTCCCACACCTCTAGCCAAACTGTGGATCGAACCGCGAAATTCGGCCCCATTGCCTGTGATTCTCGCAAAGATTCAATCCCGTCCGGGGCCAGATCTTTCTTCCTTTGTACTGTCCGAACCGCAAAGGATCAGCTTCGCCGGCTTTGAGGCTTATTCTCGAACTCGCTGCACAAACATCGTCCGTTTCCTCGCTCCGCACCGGGCACTGCGCTCTCCTCCTGTCACAATCCTTCGCTGATCAGACCGTGCCTACCCGACCGGCCACAACGTTTCCGTGGCCTTTGCTCGAAGGCATATGCGCTATCGGTACGAAACTCGCGCGAGGAGCAGATCATGAATTACATTTGGATTCTCCTGGGCATGATCCTGGGTTCCCTCTTATATACCGCCTACCAGCTATTGAAATCTGAGGCGCAAAAGCGCGCTGATTGGCATGCCGGCCCACGGTCTCCTACCCCAATCAGCACCGCTGCTTTTCTCCAGAAGGCAAAACGCTCTGCGAAATGGATCAGCATGCAAGAACTCAGGGAATTGCTTGCAAAAGAGGAAGGTGTAACTGTAATCGACCTAAGAGCGGACGGCGTCCACCAACCGATCGCGTCAGTGATCAAGGATTCCCTGTGCATCGCACCGGATCATCTGGTTGATGTGCTGGCATGGATTCCAGCGGAGAACAGCGTTGTCCTGTTAGGCCCGTCGGAGTTTCACATTTCGATTGCCACCACGATCCGCAGTAATGTTGGGTTCGCACCGGTGTATGTCCTAAAAGATCGCCGTCTTGACGTTGGGGCTGCGTGAAATTCGCGCTAGTTCGGCCCGCATTCAGCAACTGCTCCAGTTGCGTCACGGTGATACGTTTTGCCGCCCTTCCCCGTTTCGTGCGCGGCTTGTCTTCCGTGTTCATGAAATGCTGTGGGTGAACGGAAGTTACACGTTCCAGGCACTTGGGTTGCAACCCTCGATGGATGCGGCATCGGCGCATGATTTGGGATGGAGTATTTCCACATGACCGCCATCCTCGGCGTTGGATATTTGAATCACGATTCTTTGCGCTATGCCTACCTCGATCGCGGGGGACAGTCGAGGGACATAGTCGAGCCGCCCGGGCAGGGGAATCAGAAGCTGAACCAGTTACTGCCCTTGGTCCATAAGGAGATCGCTGTTGCGCCAACGCTGATGAGAGCATTTCGCCAAAGGTTATTCCGCTTTCCCCGCGATTGGAATACGAACCTGAAATCGGGTGTCTCCCGGCACAGAGGCAAAGAAAATCCTGCCTTTCAGTTTTCGTACGATACGCCGAGCCGCGGCGAGAGCGAGGCCGGTGCCCTGACCGACGGGTTTCGTTGTAAAAAAGCGTTCGAAAATGTGCGACTGAAGATTCTTCGGGATGCCAGGACCATTGTCGCCAATCTCGACGATGACTGAATCTGCATTCCGGGTAGTGCGGATCGTGAGAACGCCCTTGTTGTTCATTGCGTCTACGGCATTGTCAATCAGATTGGTCCAAACTTGATTGAGTTCGATGTCGTTGGCGGTGACGCGCGGCAGATCCAGCGCAAAAACGCGCTCCACTGGGACGTGGATTGCCCGGCTCAGTTTGTACCAGTCGAGATGAGACAAACTGGAACAAGAGGAGCGGAAGATGGCACGAGGAAAGAAGCACAGTCCGGACCAGGTAGTGAACACTCTGCGGCAGATTGAAGTGGCCGTGGCCAACGGGAAGACGACACCTCAGGCATGCAAAGAGGCGGGGATCGTGGAGCAGACTTACTTTCGTTGGCGTAAGGAGTACGGTGGCCTTCAAGTCGACCAGGCGCGCAGGCTGAAGGAACTGGAGCAGGAGAACAGCAAGCTGAAACGACTGTTGGCGGAGCTGAGCCTGGACAAGTTGGTGTTGAAGGACATGGACTCGGGAAACTTCTAAGCCCGGAACGACGGCGTTGTGCGGTGAGCCATGCCTGCACTCAGCATGGGACAAGTGAACGGCGTGCGTGCCGGCGGATGCTGTTCTTTGCTTCCGCTACGTCTCCCCGCATTTTCGCGATCATCCCCAGCGCTTCCTCTGATCAATCGGGGACCACTTCGTGAGGCCGGTCTGGCAGTCCTCAGCCGAAAGGTGGAAAGACCATCCATCGCGGTGCATGAAGCAGATATAGGCGCGCATGACCGGAGGATAGAGCTCTTACTTGTAGGCGTCGGTTTTGCGCTCGCCTATAGTAGGTGATTTGGCAATCCCTACAATGCCACGGGTACACACCAAGCGAGAGCGGCGATGGCTGCTACCATTAACAAGAGAACGCCGATCATGAGAGCGGGCCGCTTCGATCTGAGGTCCTGGTATTCATCCCGTTGAAGTTTCTCGAAATACTCTGTGAGTGCGGACATAATTGACCTCCGCTGGCTCTATGTTACGCCTCGCTAGACCTTTCAAGTGTTTCGACTGAGGGCGGCAGCATCAGCTCTCGCTTCATCGCGGCCTGAATTCTACGACGTTCGCGGCTGCCCACCGACCATGGATTGAATTCCTGGAAGGGCTTGCGGACGGGGAGAGGCCGAGCTTCGCGCACCCGGCTGCTAGGGTTTCCTGGGTGATCGCTGGAATCAGCGATTCCGGTTCTCCCGGCTTACCAAACTCCGCCACAACAAGAGAATTCTGGCCAAGCGCTTTTCGCTGGAGTTGAAAAGCTGATCGATAAGATCGGCCTGGGTTCGCATGCTGCGAGCCAGCAGAAACTTCAGGAATAGATCGGAGAAGGAATGCTCCTCGTGCATCACGCGGACCATCTCCTTCCTCTCTATCCTCAGTGCTGTATAAGCGGTGATGGCAGTTGCGGTTGCCATACACAGCCCACCCACGGTTGCGAGCGACTCCTCTCCAATGAACTCGCCCGGAGAGAGAAGCGCGAGTTTGGCTTCTTTACCGTTTGTCGAAACGACCGTGAGTTTTGCGCGACCGCTCTGAAGAGAGAAGATGGAGTCAGCGGGACCTCCTTGTGCGAAGAAAGTCTGCTTAGGCTTCAATTGGGCGATTGTTCGTCCCAGGCCAGCTTTCGCTAGAAACTCGACGACGTCAAACGGAGTTGTTTGGGGCTCAGCCATCTGAATAGTCCCTTCTCGAAAGCGATCGCGCGGGAGGCAATTCAGACAAGAGTGCGACCGCATTCGCTGCGCAGTAAACAGCGGGCATGCTGCTAAATCATAGACTCAGCGGCGAAACTCTTATCCCGCGAGAAAGTCTGAGGTGTAATGAACCTCAACGCTTCCGTCGAAACCGCTCTGTGAGCTATCGAGAACAGATTCTGTGCACGATCTTTGTCAACGTTGGCATGTGATCAAGAAGAGACAAAACCGGACGCAGAGGGCAAGGACGACGGTTGCCAGCGTGCAAATGGAGATGCGGAAGCCGCGATTGACGGAGTCAGTTCGCAGCCGCAGAAGAGACCAAGCCGCGCCAATCGTCGAGGACCAGCCGGCGCGTTCCGAAGGAGCCTGAACATCGGTCTTCGCCGATCGCATGCCAGGTTCGAAGAGAAGCATCGGCGATGTCCGGTGCTTTTTCTGGTTGTTGTTCGGGTCTCAATCCGAACCTCCGGCATTGTGCGATCAAGTCGCTGGCGGAGAGTGGCGCGGCGGACTCGACCATTTTGGCGATTGCCGGACACGTCAGCCGCAAGATGCTGGAGCGGTACAGCCACGTTCGCATGGAAGCCAAGCGTACAGCGATGGAAACCGTTGCCAACAGCAGTAAAATGGCAGGTTATGACACAAACCATGACACAAACGCTCTGCCTTTGAACGCTCGCCCTGTCTAAATTATTGTGTTGATTGGTGGACCTGATCGGGATCGAACCGATGACCTCTTCCATGCCATGGAAGCGCGCTCCCAGCTGCGCCACAGGCCCACATTTGGATGGCTCTATTATTGTCGTTTACGGCATAAAATTCGTCAACGGGCGAACGCGATCCAAAGCGTTGGCAACTGCCTCCACGATTACCGCATCGTCACATGGATATGTTCACGCCATCCCGAGCAAGTTTTCTCACGGTCTTGTCAGCAGCTTTGTTCGTCGGGACCGTTCCGGCATTTGCCCAGTCCGCATCAGGTGAGGGTACGCCGGTCAGCACACCGATAACGGCGTCGGCCATCGTTCAGCCAGCGTTAGGTGATGTACAGCAGTGCCTATCGGATCTAAACATCGCGCGCTGGAAGGCCCCCAGTGAGGTGCGTAACGCTGCGCAACAGAACGCTGCATCGATTCAGCGCGACGTGGCAAACACGCTCCCCTCGCTGCTTAGCCAGGCAGATGCTTCGCCCGGCGTCGTACCTCCGGTTTTCTCCGTATATCGCAATATCGATGCCCTTTACGACGTGCTGCTGCGCCTGAGCGAAACTGCCGTGCTGGCCGCACCCCAAAACGAGTCGGATGCGCTCTATTCCTCGCTCCAGAAACTTGAGGCGGCTCGAACGCGATTAGGTGACACGATTCTGAGCGCTTCGCAGGAACGCGAGGCGCAGTTGGTCAAGCTCCAGGCTGCCGTGAAAGCCGCAACTGCTGTACAGGCGCCGGCAACTCCGGCGAAGACCGCCGTGGTCGACGACGGCCCCGCAGCGACTCCTACCGTTAAGAAAAAGAAAAAGCCGGCCGCCAAACCGCCTGCTACCGGTTCACCTGCCGCCGCCCCCTCTCCGTCTGGTTAACTTCTGGCTAGAACGGCTTCTACCAGGAAACAATCCCTCCGCATGTGGTGTCTAACAGAGGTAGAGTGAGCGAGACACTCGGCCGCCGGCGGCGTTTTGATCGCCCATTCGCAGGTTGTGCGTTTTCCCTGTTACTGTAGGAGGAGTTTTCCATGCAAGCGGGAACGGCCATGGGTAATCTGGCGAGCGCAATTGGAATCCGTGCCGAAGAAACTGCCTTGATCGCACAGCTCAAGGCTGGGTCCGAGGAAGCCTTCGCCTGGCTTATCGCCACCTATCACCAGCCAGTTTACAGCCTGATAGCACGCACCCTGCCGGTCACCTCCGACGCGGCTGACATCACTCAGGAAGTCTTCGTCAAGGTCTACCGCGGGATCTCCGGGTTTCATGGTGACGCCAGCCTTCGCACCTGGATCTACCGGATCGCCCTGCACGAGGCCTCCAACCAGCGCCGCTGGTGGTCGCGGCATTGCCGCCAGGAAGTGACCATCGAGGCGGAAACGGGCGAGTCGAGCGAGGGACAGCCTCTCTGCATCAAGGACACGTTGGTCGATGAGCACGAGTCGCCCTTTGAGATGGCGGCGCAATCGGAGATTCGCTCGCGCGTCGAAGCCGAATTGCGCGAGGTGCCCGATCCCTTCCGGACGGTCGTCATCCTGCGGGATATCGAAGGCCTGGCCTACGAAGAAATCGCCGAAATTCTGAACGTGAACCTGGGCACGGTGAAGTCCATCTCAAGGCGCGCCTGGCCCCCTTCGCCGAGGCCGCCCGTAAGCGTCCTTCCCAGTCATCCGTCCAACCCGCGCTGGTTGCCGAGGAGGCGCAATGAAGCACTGCAGCTCCATTCGTGCACAGTTCTCCGCGTATCTTGACGGAGTCGTAAGCGGTGTAGACATGCAGCGGATAGCCGCTCATCTGGATCAATGCTCAGCCTGCTCGGACGAGTTCGCGGGCTGGCGGCAGATGCAGCAGAGTTTGGCCGACCTGGGGCCGGCCAAGGCCCCCCCGGACCTTGCACTGCGCCTGCGGGTGGCTCTATCGCAGGAGCACAGCCGCACCACCCGGCAGAGCTTGGCTAAGTGGCAGATGCGGTGGCAGAATACCCTGGCGCCCTTCCTGCTGCGAGCGTCGGCGGGCTTTGCCAGCGCCGTGCTGCTGATCGGATCGGTGGCACTGCTCATCGGGGCCTTCGCATCTCCGGAGACCGTTGAGGCGCGGGACGAACCCTCCAGCGCGGCGATCAGTCCGCGCTTCCTGTATTCGATGACGGAGTCGAATGCGCCGCAGTCGAGCCTTGACGAGACGAAGGCGGGACGGCGAGGCAAAGACACAGTCGAAGCGGTAGACACGAGCGCGAACCAGGTGATTGTCGAGGCTTATGTAAACGACGAGGGGCGGGTCTACGACTACCGCATCATCTCCGGCCCGGACACGCCGAGTTCGAGGGCGCAGGTGGAGAATCTTCTACTGTTTAGTGTCTTTGAGCCGGCCAGGGTGTTTGGAGAGCCGGTCCGGGGTGTGGCGGTGGTGTCATTTTCAGGCATCTCGGTTCAGGGCTGAGCACTCCCCACCCCCCTCGAATTGCCATATATCTCATTCTGTTGAGTTTAAGATACAGGTGCCGCCATGTTTCCTGGAATCAATGGGTTGCGGGTAAATATCTAGAGGCAATAGACTTAGACCAACCCTTGTTGCCGAGGAATTCCCAATTTGGAATCAGAAACGATGGCCCGGCTGCAGGCGCGGCCGGGCCTCTTTTGTCTCTATTTCTATTCCAACGGGTTCAACCAAATGTTCGGCCAATTGCGCCTCCGGGTAAGTGATTGTCTGCGCGTCGTTTGCCTCAGTGCAAGGACGATGGTGGCTTGACATCTGCGGCCAGCAGGCACTTCCGTTCCTACTTCTGTTCGAGGGTGAGCGCGTAGATATGCTGGGTTCCCACGTCGCGAAGCAACAGGGGTGCGTCGGTGGGGTCAAGCCCCAGCCATAAGCCGAAGATGCCCGCGAGATGGAAATCTTTCAGATCGGCCACGACCACGGGGTTCCCACCCCTGGCTGAAATTCTCAGGACCGCCGGATTGCTCAAAAACCTCAGAAAGTAAATGAAGCGGCTATCGCTCGACCAGGTGGCATATGCACAGGTGTCGTTATAATTGGTTGACCAACTCTGCGTCTTTATATCCAAAAGATATAGTTTGGATATCTCGAGAGACGCTGCGATGATGAACTGTCCGTCCGGGGACCAGTGGGGCGAGAACATGCAGATGCTCCTCGTCTGCTATTGCCGTCATCGTATTGGCTGCCGAGACCTGCTCCGGCGAACTGCGCGGTGGCTCAACCTTCGCCCAACCGAAATCAAGAATCTTGGCGTGCCCGCGTTGCGTCACGAATATGTTGGCTGACTTGATGTCGCGGTAGACGATGCCCTTGGTGTGGGCGGCATCCAACGCATCAGCAATCTCAATGGCCAGGCCCAGCAGGACATCGGTCTCGACGGGTTTTCCCGTGATGCGATGCTTCAGAGTCATGCCGTCCAGGAACTCCAATGACGATAAAGGCGTGGCCATCCCCCTCGCCTATGTCATGAATGGTGCAGAAGTTGGGATGATTGAGCGCGGACGCGGCGCGCGCTTCGCGGCGAAAGCGTTCCAACGCCTGACGGTCCCGGGCCAGGTCATCAGGAAGAAACTTGAGGGCGACAAAGCGGCCGAGGTTCGTGTCCTCGGCTTTGTAGACCACGCCATACCGCCGCCGCCCAACTTTTCGAGGATGCGGTAGTGCGAGACCGTGGTGCCGATCATGTGAGGGAGGCCCCCGAAGGTTGACTGATGGTACGAGCCAATTCCGGGGCGGTCAATGCATCCGGCCGGGCGGGGATGCCGGCCAGATCGGGAAATCAGGTTACGCCAGGTCAAAGAGCAGGACTTCGCTCGACTCGGCAGCCTTCACCGTGATCAACAGCTCCTGGCTGATGGCAACGGCGTCACCGCTCGCCAGCGTTTTGCCATTGACCGTTACGCCGCCGCGGATCACCTGCAGCCAGCCATGCCGGCCAGCGCCGAATTCGTGGGCGATCTGCTCCCCGGCGGCCAGTTCCGAGACGTAGACCTTCGCGTCCTGATTGATGACTGAGACACCTGGAGTCTTCACCGGACCGGCCAGCTGCTTCCATTTGCCCTGTTTCTCTTCGGGGCTGAAGGCGACCTGCTCATAAGTTGCGGGCAGGCCGTCTTTTGCCGGTTCGATCCAGATCTGCAGAAAATGCACCGGCTCGGTCTTCGATCCGTTGTACTCGCTGTGCACCACGCCTGTCCCAGCCGACAGGCGCTGGATCTCGTTTGGTCCCAGTACCTCTTCGTGGCCCATGCTGTCTTTGTGGGCCAGTTTGCCCTCCAGCACATAGCTCAAAATCTCCATGTCGCGGTGGGGATGTGCCCCGAAACCCCGTCCGGGCGCGACCCGGTCTTCATTGATGACGCGCAGGCTGCGAAAGCCCATGTGCCGAGGATCATAGTAGTTCGCGAATGAGAACGTGTGGTGCGAGTCGAGCCAACCATGGTCTGCATGTCCGCGGTCTTCACTTTTCCGAATCTGTAACATTGTGTTTTCCTTCCTTTACTGCTTTGCGGTATAAACTTTTGCGTTTCGAGTGGCTGTCACGCCTTCTGCCGCGCTGCGGCGACCGACAGCCCCAGCTTTTTCAATGAGTTGTAGAGCTCGCTCCGCTCGGTGCTGCCCAAAATCCCCATCAGTGCTTCGAGATCCTGTGAGTGCGCATCGAAGACCTTTCGGGGTGAGGTGAATCACTCTCGCCCGGCGGTCTGTCTCGGTGAACTCGCGGCGCACCAAGGCCCTTTTTTCGAGCCGGTCCACCGCCGCGGTCATGGAGCCGCTGGTCAGCAGCACCCGCGCGCCGATTTCGCCGATGGTCAACGGACCTTTGTGCAGGAGAGCTTCCAGGGCCATGAAATCGCTGAGGCATAGTCCGTGCCGGGCAATGCTTTCCTCAACGTGAGCACTTACTGAGCGGTGGGCCTTGGCGAATACTGTCCAGAGTCTTGCGGCTGTGATGTCTTTTGGCTGACTCATACACAACATAAGATGTTTATCTCGATAAAAAGATTCTTGATATCAAAATACATAAATGCAGATGCGGGTAGGATCAGGTTGGGGCTGCAACCTTCGTAAGTAAGAGATAGGGAGGGAGCACATGATCGCACGAGTCTGGCATGGATATACGAAGCCTGAACACGCGGACACATATGAGGCAATGCTGAAGCCGGAATTACTGCCCGGGATCAGCAGGTTTGCGGGCTATCGAGGCAGTTACCTGCTCAGGCGGGAGTCGGGTGACGAGATCGAATTCATTACCATCCTGCTGTGGGATTCGATCGACGCCATTCGCGCCGCGGCTGGACCAGATTATGAAGCTGCGGTGATCCCCGAGGAACGGCTCAAGTACCTGTCCCGGCATGACGCCAAATCGGCACACTACGAGATCGTGGCGACGCATGGGCTGGCGAGTGGCTCTCGGGTTTGACCCCTCTACTTTCGGACGCATAGACTCGAACTGGTAGACCAGCATTGCCCCGATGCGGTTTCCGATTTGATTTATGCGGCTTTTCCTTTATCTGACTCGTTTTTGCGTATCCGTGGCCGCCGTTGCGCTGGCCCTTTCTTGCCCTGCCTTCGCCCAGCAACCGCCTCAGAAGCTGGCGAAGACCAAGCCTGATCAGACTCAGGCTCCAAATATGCCTCCTCCACCGAAGCCTCCCGCGCTGGTTGACCCCACGGGGCCGGCGATCAGCCTGCAGACCAGCGAGGCCGTCTTCGATATTGCCGTGGCGCTGAACGCCTGCGGATACGACAACGGATTGGCGGAATCCGATCCGATACGTGAGCACATTCGCGAGCAGGTGAACCAGGCCACCGAGCAATCGAAGGATGCGCAGCAGGCACGCTACCACCTGTGCCAGTACATCGATCAGCACCGGCAGGCCGAAGCGGGACGCGACCTGGCGCAGTACATTTCGCTGGCGCTATACCTGACGCCTCCGCCGGAGCTTACTACCAGCGTGGACACAACCGACTTGCCGCCGGACTCGACGCAAGTGGAGAACGTTTTGCCGTTGCTGCGCGACTTCGCGCAGGCGATCCATCTGCATGCCATCTGGATAGAAAACCGCCCGAGCTACGATGAGGAGATTGCGCGGCTGCACGATCCGCTGACCAAGATGATTCTGGACACGAACATCTTCCTCAAGATGCCTGCCAGCACCTATGACGGGCGGCGCTTTCTGGTGGTGCTCGAGCCGATGATTTCGCCCGCAGAGACGAATGCCCGCGTTTATGGGTCCGATTACGTGGTGGTGGCATCGCCGGTAAACGGCGCCATCCATATGGACGAAGTGCGCCACACCTATCTGCACTACGAAATCGAACCGCTGCTCTACGCGCGCGCGTCGGCGATGGATAGGCTGCTGCCTTTTCTGAAAACCGTGCGGGAGGCGCCCCTGGATTTTGTCTATCGCAGCGATATTGTCTCTCTGGTCATTGAGTCGATGATTCGCGCCATCGAGGCCCGCACCATGGAGACTGGCGTTGCGATTCCTCGCATTCCGGAGAACACCGCTCACAGCGAACTCGATCCCCTGTACCGCGCGCACACGGCGGCAGCGCAAAAGGACAACGCGATTCGCGAGGCGCGCGTAGGGCGAGACATGACCGAGGGCTATGTGCTGACGCAGTACTTCTACACCCAGCTGATTCCGTTTGAGCGCTCTCCCGCGAGCTTGAAGGAGAGCATCGGCGAGATGGTGTACGGGATGGATGTGCCGCAGGAGGTGGGACGGCTGAAGAATATTCATTTCGTCGAGGAGGGCTCCTCGGACATTGTGCGGCGCACGCCGTCGAGGCCTCATGGTCTGGACCTGGCGGAGCTTGACCTGGTGAAGGGTGATCCGAAGATGGCTGCCGATCTCTCAGAGACAGCTCTGAAGCAGCACACGGCAGAGGCGGCCCGCGCGAATTTTATCCTCGCCCGAGCAGACCTGATGAGCGGGAGGATCGACGACGCCGAAGTTGCCTTCCGCGAGACGATTCGCCTTTCCAGCGATCCGCGCATGCTGGCGTGGGCTCATATTTATCTGGGCCGCATACTGGACGTCGAGGAGAAGCGGGAGGATGCGGTGGCCGAATACAAGAGCGCGCTCAGTGTGCGCGACAGCCAGCCGGATACTCGGAGCGCGGCTGAAAAAGGCGTAAAGGAGCCTTTCGCCTTGCCAAAGCACGAGGCTCCGGATGGAGATGACGACACCGGAGATCCTCCGTCCAAAACACAGGCCCCGGCAGCAACACCATCGCAGCATCCGCAGTAGAGAAAATGCAAAGACCGTGCCCATTGAGGAGAACCCTGCAGGTTGAAAGAGCCACCGGGTCTGCCGGAACTTGAAACGCTGCTGAGGCATCGCTTTGCGCGGCCCGAGCTGCTGACGCGCGCGCTGACCCATCGCTCACTGGCGTACGAGCAGCGTCTGGCGGCTCCCGAGGCCGGGCCGGCGGGTGGGGTAGAGGCGGCTGTCGGCGCAGGTTCCGATCCTGACTCGGACAATGAGCAGCTTGAATTTCTGGGCGATGCGGTGGTGGGCTTTCTGGTAGCGGAGGAGCTGTGCAAACGCTATCCAGATTTGCACGAGGGGGAACTCACCCGCCTGCGCGCGGAACTGGTGAGCCGGCGGCATCTGGGGTTGGTGGCGGCGAGGCTGAATCTTGGCGAGCACATGCTGCTGGGACGCGGAGAAGAGCGCAGCGGCGGACGCAAGAAAAACGCCCTGCTGGCAAATTGCATCGAAGCGGTTGTAGCCGCGCTGTATCTTGATGCCGGGATCGAAAGCACGCGGGCCTTCATTGTGGGCGAAGTGATTGAGCCCTCGGCCGCCGGGCTGCGCGACCGGATGATGGGCGGCAGCAGCATCGGCGACCACAAATCGGCGCTGCAGGAATTGCTGCAGGCACAGAAGCAGGGCCAGCCCGAGTACGTGGTGAAGGCGGAGGGCGGACCCGACCACCGCAAGCGGTTTCTGGTGGAAGTATTCGTAGCGAAGAACGGCAACAAGCTGAAGGCGCTGGCGCGCGGATTGGGCAACACCAAGAAAAAAGCCGAACAGGAAGCGGCTCGCCGCGCCATCATGAAACTGGAACGCGGAAAGCCCGTGGAGAAAACGGGCGCAGAAGAATGAGTGAGAGTGTTCACAATCCGGAAGTTTCTGCCGAGGAAGACGACACGGAAGCGATTGCGGCGCCGGCACCGCCGAGGGCAGCTGTGCAGCCTTCGGTGCAGATGCACTTTGTCTATCCCTCGCCGCTCGAAACGGTACGGTCGCTGCTTACCATCATTGTGATGGCGCTCTTTGCGCTGACCTTTATCCTGCAGCCCTTCCGAATTCCGTCGGAATCGATGGAGAGGACGCTGCTGGTGGGCGATTTTCTGCTGGTCAACAAGAGCATCTATGGTCCTAAAGGCATCTGGGCACATCTGCTGCCGTACCGCGACGTGCAGCGGGGAGACATCGTTGTCTTCCACTTTCCGCTCGATCCAGCCGAGCACGTTGTGAAGCGGGTGATCGGAGTTCCGGGCGACCGCATTCACCTGCGCGACGGAGTCGTCTATCGCAACGGCCAACCAGTGACCGAGCCTTACGTAGTCTACGAATCGGCCTACGCGGACACCTTCCGCGACCAGTTTCCGACGGCCATGTACACCGATCCCGGCGTGGATACGCACTGGTGGCTGCAGATGCGCCGAGACGTGCAGGACGGCGACCTGATTGTGCCGGCAGGTCAATACTTTGTGATGGGCGACAACCGCAACCACAGCCGCGACAGCCGCTACTGGGGTTTCGTTCCGCGCGCGGCCATTGTCGGACGGCCGTTTGTCATCTATTTTTCGCTGCGCCAGACATCCACGACCGATCTGCCCGACCTGCCGCGCGTCTCCGCGCTGAATTCCTCAAGTGATAAACTCGGACACGAGAATGACGCGATCGACAAGGTAGTGGACTTCGCGCGGTGGGACCGCATCCTCCGCATCGTTCGCTAGCGCTTTTTCGATCGCCGCAGGAGATCCAGACAGGAAACATGGAGCAGACGCTCGAAAAGCAATCCGCGAAGACCAGCCACAGCAGTGAAGAAACACCTTTGGAAGCCTTCGCCTCGATCTGCGGCGTGCTCGTCCTTGGCCTCTTTGCTCTAACCTTTGTCTTCCAGAATTTCGCCATTCCATCGTCGTCGATGGAGAAAACGCTGCTGGTCGGCGATCACGTGCTGGTCGACCGCATCACGCTCGCTCCGCCCACGCACTGGGCGCCGTTCGTCCACTATCGCGATGTGCGCCGGGGCGACATCATCGTCTTCTTCAAGCCCGGCGAGCCCGATCTCTACCTGGTGAAGAGGGTGGTGGGCATTCCGGGCGATCACATCCACCTGGTAAATGGCGTCGTTTATCTGAACGGCAAGGCGCAAAATGAACCGCTGGCCGCCATGCCGACCGAAGATAATGCCTATCCTTACCGCGACGACTTCCCGGCGATTGCGCCTCCGGATGGCGGCGAAGTGACAGCAACCTGGTCCCTGGCGCTGCCCAATTACATTCAAAATGGCGACCTGGTCGTGCCTCCGGGCCAATACTTCGCCATGGGCGATAATCGTACCGTCAGCCTGGACAGCCGTTATTGGGGATTCGTTCCCCGCGCCAACATTGTGGGCCGCCCGCTCTTCGTCTATTGGTCGTTTGTCACTCCGGAAAACCAGTACGAGAAGACAGGGATCTCCGATCGTGTTGGCTTCATCGGACACATCATTCTTCACTTTTTCGACCAGACGCGCTGGCGTCGAACTTTCCACCTGGTGAAGTGAGATGAGCGAACCCGCTACGGGTATCGCGTCGATCGAAGGCCATCGCAGAGGCAGCTTTCTGCGGTGGGTCGTGCTGGGTCTCGCTCTGGCTTTTGTGGCAGCGGCAGTGGTGTTGCCGCTGATCAACATCAATCGCTACCACCGCACCATCGCCGAAAGCCTGACCCGGAGCGTGGGCCGGCCTGTCCACCTGGGGCCAGTGCAGCTTCAACTCCTGCCTCATCCCGGCCTCGCGATCACAGATTTTGTCGTAGAAGAAGACCCGGGTTTCGGCGCCGAGCCGCTATTGCGCGCCCCTTCGGTCACGGTTTCGCTGCGGCTCACTTCACTCTGGCGAGGACGCCTCGAGGTAAGTCGCATCGACCTGGACAACGCCAGCCTGAACCTGGTTCGTGACGAGCGGGGTCAATGGAATTTCGGCTCGCTGCTTATCCAGGCAGCGCGCATCCCGAATGCGCCCACGGCGCAGCGCCACGCGACTGCCACGCTCCGCTTTCCTTATATTGACTTTCGCTCCGCACGAATCAACTTCAAGACGGGTGCAGAAAAAAAAGCCTTTGCATTTCTTAACTCTGATCTTTCGATCTGGCTGGCTGAACCCGATCAGTGGCGGCTGCGGTTTGAAGGCCAACCGGCGCGCACCGATCTCGACCTCGATCTCGCCGACACTGGCCTGATGCGCCTGGAGGGCTCGTGCAATCGCGCCTCGGCGTTGGACGAGATGCAGGTTAAGCTCCACGCCGAGTGGAACAAAGCGCCGCTGGGCCAGGTGAGCCGCATGATCTTCGGGCAGGACAGCGGCTGGCGCGGTCTTTTGCGCGCGGAGGCAGACTTCGCCGGCGACATACGCAATTTGCAGATGAATACACGCATTCGGGTTGACGACGCGCACCGGCAGGAATTTACTCCGCTGACGCAGCTCAACATCGATGCAAGCTGCCGGGGAGTCTACCAGCACGCGATGCGTTCGATCGATGACTTAACCTGCCTGTGGCCAGTGGGAGACGGGCATCTGCTGCTCACCGGCAGGGTGAGCAAGCCAACCCGGCCGGAGGCGCGTCTCACTCTCGAAATCAATCACACACCGGTTGCTTTTGCTGTCAGCGCCCTGGGACTTCTGCGCCGAGGATTGACGCCGTCGCTCAGTGCCACCGGCCTGATCAATGGTCAATTCACCTACTCGGGCCAGTTTGCTCCGGCCAGGCGCGCACCCGCGCTTTCTGGACAAGCCACTGTCGAGTCGCTCGCACTTGATTTTCCCGGAGTGGAGAGACCCATAGCATTTCCGACCTTGCACTTGGTCACTCCGGAGTTTGCCGCTCCGCCTCCCCACGCCCGACGGGGAAGGTCGAGACAAAAGCCCGGCCTCTCCAGGGAGAGACAAGGACATCCGGCGATCCTGCTCCAAGCCGCTCCCTTCGCTCTGGGCGCACCCAGTCCCCTTGAACTCTCTGGACAATTCACCGGCTCGGGTTTCGCGATGCGCTTTTCAGGACAGGCAGACCTCGGTCGTCTGGCGGCTTTAAGTAAATCGTCGGGCCTACTGGGTTCTTCACTTGCCGGACTGACTCCGGCGAGCGCGGGACCTCAGGCTACAGCCGATCTCAATCTAACGCTCGCAGGACCGTGGATGACGCCGGTCGAGGGCTTCGCCGGAGCGCTGACCACGGCGCAGGGCTGGCTCAGGGTCGAACATGCACAAGCCAAACTGGACTGGCTGCCCGAGCCGGTCGAGATTGCGTCGGCCACCGCGAACTTCTTCCCAAACAAAGTAGCGTGGAGCAACGCCAGCCTGATAGTCAACGGCATCGCCGTACGCGGGTCGTTTGCCTTTCCTCTGCATTGCAACGCTGCGGATGAGTGCGCGGCTTCCGATAGCGAAGGACAGGGCGCCTCAGCACCAGCGGATGCGCGGCAGTTCAATCTCGAGATCGCCAGCCTGGACGTGGCCGCGCTTGAATCGGCGCTGATCGGCGCAGGCCGCCATGGAGAACTGCTCAGCGCTATCCTCGCGCAGGTAGAACGGAAGGCGGCTCCCTGGCCACCGCTCGAAGGTACAGTCCATGTTGGCGTGCTGTCCATGGGAGGTCTCGCGCTACACGACGCGCGAGGAACACTGGCTGTGCGCGGGAGCCGTGTGGAGATTACCTCGCTCGACGCCGGCAGTCTGGGCGGCTCGGTCAACATTGTGGGAGGCATTGAAACTGCCGGAAGCAGTCCGGCCTATTCGCTCGATCTCAATTGGTCAGGAGTCGGTGTAGCGGAAGCTGCTGCAATCTTCCATGAGAAGTGGGGCGCGGGGACGGTGAGCGGCGAAGCCACGCTGACGCTGGAGGGATATTCGGCTTCCGACCTGGCCTCGTCGGCGCGTGGCACGTTTCGGTGGGATTGGATCAACGGGTCGTTGGTTGCAGGCGCGCCGCCGACCGAAACGTCGGCGCATCTGGAGAAAACGAGTTTCGCCGGCGTCCGCGCAGCAAAATTCTCCCCGGCACACTTCTCTCGCTGGCAGGCGAGCGGGACAATCGCCGATCAAGCTCTCAAATTCAACCCGGTGGATCGAGCCAATCCCGTCACCGGAAGCATCAGCTTCGACCGGGACCTCGATCTGCTGTGGCCCATACGAGACGCGTTGATGCTCCGCATCCGCGGCACACTTGCACACCCTGCGTTCGAACCGCCGCAGACGGCATCTGAACACTGAGTTTCTCGGGCCTAGAGCGTTTAGGAAATGGTGTAGTCGGAGGTGCTGTCCTCAAACTGACGCGACCAGGAGGAGCGGCGGTCCTGCACAATCTAAACGAGGTCACATTATTTCCTAAAACGCCTTAATTCTTATTCGTTATCGCTCGCTTGTGAACACCGGTCTGCACCTCGGGAACCGCGCCGTCGTTGACAATGACTTCCTCGGGCTCGCCCCGGGTTAGCATGCGATGCACGGTCCTGGTTTTGCCCGGCAGGCGAACACGTTCGGTTAGTGTGCTCTCGTGTGAGCGCACAGTGACCGGTACCTCAACTTCGGCAGAGCCGTCGTTTGCGAGATCGACGGCAACCAGATACTCGCCTTCGTGCGCCGCGGCGCTGGAATAGACTCCGGCGATTGAAATATCAGGCAGGCCGCGATCGTGATAGACCCAGTTGTCGAAGAACCACTTCAGATCTTTGCCGCTGGCCCGCTCGACGAGATGTTCAAAATACTCCGGACTCGTGTCCTCGGCTGCGTCATACGCCTGGAGCGCGGTGGCCAGCTGCTTGTCTCCTGCGATGTCGCGGAGCATCCAGAACACGTAGGCGGCTTTCGTACGGTAGTAGACGGCATCCGACGCGTGCGGCAGATCCTGTCCGGGCCCGTCGCCAAGCGTTCCCGGCTCGGCGAAGGCCAGGGCTCCGCGCGATGCTTCGAGCGTTTCAAGCGCCAGATTGCGATCGTGAATGTGCTCGATCCACAGCGTGCCGATGAAACTGGGCACGCCTTCGTTCAGCCATTCGCGCGGCGACTGGAAGTAAGCATGAGCCAGCGCATGGCTCATGCTGTCCGCCAGTTTCTCCGGGGGATCAGATGCGATGCTAGTGAACAGCACTCCGCCCTGTTCATAAGGCGCGTCTTCGGGCTCCGGCAAATCGACGACGGTGAGCGGCTTCTTTTGCTTCGCGCCCAGCCATTGCTCGACCAGCGGCTTGACGATCGATACCGCTGTCATGATGCCCTGCGCGTTCGTCATATTCTCTTCGCGAGCATAAAGACGCACGCCGTTGCTCTCGCTTAAGGTTCTTGAGGCGACAAAGAGCGATGGTACAGCGAAGCCCAGCTTTGTCTCAGGAAGGGAGCAGGTGACAACACCGGGATAATCCGTGGTAGGCATAGCCGTGGGTTTGTCAATCTCGACTGCGTGCCCGTTCAGAACGGCCACCGTGGGCGGCACACCAAAGAATTCGACCGATACCCTTATCGTGGCAATGGCGTCCGCCTGGCGCAGCTTCTGCGCGCCGATTTCCGCGAAGAGCTTCGCGCCATCGCCCAGCAACGCCGGCACAGAGCTGACCGGATACCACACGCTGTTGCCGAAGCCGCGCAGTCCGGTAAAGCTCTCGGAGATGCGATCCCAGTCGGAGCGCTCCGCCACGTCGTCAGGCGTGCCGAGCTGGATCAGCCGCCTGGCGTCGAGTTCAATCGGGCCGCTGTAGACCGTTTCAAGCTTCAGAGTGGCTTTGGGCACTAAAGGGGTGGGCAGTTCGACTACGGCTTCGTTCAGCTGCCCTGTGTGATCGACGTCGCTGTTGATAACCTGCCGTCCAAAAGCCAGCCGCTTGCCATCCAGGCTCACGTTTTCAAAATGCAGCGACGAAGAAATCTGGACGGGGATGACCTTCAGCGGCTGCTCCCCGTCATTCCGTAGCTCGATCCGCCCGCGAACCGCCAGCGTGTGTTCCCGCGGCGCGAGTTGTACGTCGAGGTCATAGGCAGTGAAGGTGACGGCAGCCCTCTCCTGATCAGTGGCCTTGAGCGCATCCGAAGCCTTGGGAGCCTCCGGCTTTGCTGTGTCGGTCTTTGCTGGAACTTCATCTTCATCCGACCGCGAAAAGATCACCTTCGCGTTTGGATTCGACGGCTGGGATGTTTCCTGCCCTGTGGGAGATGGTTGCTGGGTCTGGCTGGATTGCGGTGCCGGGGTTTGCTGTTGTGCAGCGGCCCCACAAAAGGCGCCGCAGACTACCACTGCGGCCATCGACTTCCAAATCTTCATGAACCCAAACCTTTTTTCTCCTTGCTCGCAGAGCGGGGTTGCAGAGAGACACTGACCGAGGCATTTTTCACAGGGGAATTCTCTTTTGACCGGCGTTGCCGGGCAGCCTCGAACATGACCACCGCTCCTGCTGCTGACACGTTCAGCGACGACACCTGGCCGGCCATGGGAATTTTCAACAGGTGATCGCAGGTGCGGCGGACCAGATCGTGCATGCCGTCGCCCTCCCGCCCCAGAACGATTACCGTATTCGACGAGTAGTCGTACTCTTCGTAACTGGACGTGCCTCGCTCGTCGAGGCCAACACACCAGATGTTCTTTTCCTTGAGCAGCTCCAGCGCCCGGACCAGATTCACGACACGTGCGATGCGCACATGCTCGGCTGCTCCAGCTGAGGCCTTGACCGCTACGGGGCTGAGCGGAGCCGCCCGTCGCTCGGTCAGCAACACGCCGTCGACGCCTGAGGCATCGGCGGTACGCAGGAGCGCGCCGAGATTCTGCGGGTCTTCGATTCCATCGAGCGCGAGCAACAGGCGCGGCTCCGGACCATCGAACAGATCCTCAAGCTCGAGAAACTCCCGGCCCCGGACGATAGCGACGATGCCCTGGTGACCGGCGGTTTTGGCCAGCCGCGTGAGCTCATCCTTCGACTCGGAGCGCACCCGGACGCCATTCTCCCGGCAGGCGTCGATCACCCGTTGCAGGCGCGGATTGTGGCGATCATGCCGGTCATCACGTTCCCTGGCCACGCAGACATGATCGAATTTCCTGCTCCCCGAGCGCAGCGCCTCCTCTACAGGATGCAGGCCGTACAAAATTTCCATCCCCTTAGTCTACCCGGACTTGTGGTCGGGAGTGCATCAGCATCATAATGGAAGAGTTAGCGGACTCACACTCTCATGCTCAGGTCGCGCTTCCATTTACGTTTCTCAGGATCGCCGCGTGAGCTTTGCCCGCAAGCTTGAAATTCTCGTCGAAAAGAGCGTCTTCCGTAGTCGGTCATCCGTCTCTAAAAACGAGATGACCACGGCCACGCTAACCCTAGCCGAGCAATCGCGCGCCGAAAACATCCTGATCGCGCAGGGACTCAGGCGGCACGACGCCGAGTTGCTGGACCGCCTCATCGTCCAATACCAGCACCGCCTGCTGCGTTACCTGCTCTTTCTCACCGGCAATCGCGATCTGGCCGAAGACCTGTTCCAGGAAACCTGGATGCGGGTACTTACACGCGGCTCTCAATACAACGGCGCGGCCCGCTTCGACACCTGGCTCTTCACCATCGCGCGCAACCTGATGATCGATCTTCGCCGCAAGCGTACGATGGCCAGCCTGGAAGAGATGTGCGAGATCGACGGCGAGGAACGCCCCTTCGAAGTGCCCAGCGATGAACCGACGCCCTTCGATTTTTATCAAAGCCGGGAAAACGGACAGCGGGTTACGGCAGCGCTGCTTACGCTCGACCCATTGTACCGCGAGGTGCTCGTGCTGCGCTTCCATGAAGAGCTTTCCCTCGAAGAAATTTCGCAGGTAACGCGCGCTCCTCTCTCTACCGTCAAGTCGCGGCTCTATCGCGGTCTGGCCGCACTCAAGCCGCGCATGATCCAAGCCGGCGCGCAACAGGAGGGAGCATGAACCATCCCTCCGAATTAAATCCGCCTGCACGGGAAGTCTCTCCGGCTGGGGATGCACAGCTTGTGTATTCGCTTTCCGGTCTGGATGCTCAAGCCGATCTGGCCGTAGTACAACGCACGCGCCGCGCTGTGATGGCGGCTGCGCTCCAGATGGGAAGTGCTGAAGTTCGCCGTCGCCGCCAGACAGGCATTGTTCTGCTGGCTTTGATCGGTCTCGTCGTGCTCCTCACTCCGGCAATCTGGAGCGTGGTTGACGACCTGTTCAACGGTGAGCACTTCCAGGACATGCCGGCCATGACAATGTCCCTCATCGCCACGTTCTTCTCCACGATCTTCGCGGCCCTTATCGTTCATTTGCGGAACCGCCACACGCACGATGGAGAGGAATCCTGAGTCGGAGTTACGATTGCGCCAGCCCGGTGTGCGACAACCGCTGAGCAGTGACCGAAAGCAGCCCGCAAAGTAGCTAAAGATGAGCAACCCGACCCAACGCCGCCTTGAGAACGAAACACGCCTCTCCGATGAGCTGCGTCTCCTCCCTCGCTGGGCGATCGCCGGAGCCCTCCTGGCCTTTTGCCTTACCCAGTACTACTTCTGGATCGTTCTTCCCGCGCATCGTCATCATCCTAGTAGCGTGCCTTTTGCCCTGCGCTTCTACCTCGACCTGTCCTGGGGAGCCCTCGCCGCTCTCTACGTCCTCATGATCGGCTACATCACCAACGACGCTCCTCGTCGCGGCATGAGCACCCGCCTGTGGATGTTCTGCGTCGTCATACCGGGCGGCGTCGGAGCGGTGCTCTACTTCCTGCTGCGCCAGCCCATTACGGCAACGTGCCCCGCCTGCGGAGCCCACATAGAAGGCGATTACCACTATTGCCCGCAATGCGCCTACCAGGTTTCCTCCTGCTGCGGAAACTGCTATCGCAGCGCGCGCGTTACAGACATTTTTTGCGTCCACTGCGGGCACGACCTGACCGCCAGCCAGCCTCCTGGCCGCCTGCACGCATTTACCCATTAGTATCCGGCGCTGGACGCGCAATGTCGCGCCTTCCTATACTCAATCCTGGCTTTGTCCATGCACACCTCCGCACCCCCCATTACCGCGCTCATTATTGACGATGAGCAGCTCGCGCGCGAAGAGCTGAAGTATCTTCTCGACAGCGCGGGCAGCGTCGAGGTCGTTGCCCAGGGAGCCAACGGCATTGAGGCGGTCGAGCTCATCCGGGAGTATCAGCCGGATGTCGTCTTCCTCGACGTGCAGATGCCGGGCCTCGATGGCTTCGCAGTGCTGAAGCAGCTGATCGAGCATCGCGACCGGCTGCCCCAGATCATCTTTGCCACGGCCTTCGACCAATATGCGGTGCGCGCCTTTGACGTGAACGCCATCGATTATCTGCTTAAGCCCTTCGACAAGGCGCGCGTGCTGCAGGCCATCGAGCGCGCCCGGCTGCGTCTTCAGGAGACCTCGCAGAGCGAAGGCGAATCGCTTGCTGGAGGCATCAAGCTCGACGCGCTGATTCGTTTGATCGAACAGCAGCAGCAGAATCCGCGCACGCACAGCGGCAAGATCGTCCTGCAGGCGCAGAGCCGCCTGCTGCTCATCGATCAGAAAGATATTTGCTTTGCCTCAATCGATGAGGGCATCATCTCGGTGGCCACCCAGACCATCGATGGCCAGTCAAAGTGCCGCACGCTCGAAGAACTGCTGGAGCTGCTCGATCCCGGCATCTTCTGGCGCGCGCATCGTTCCTACGTCGTGAATATCAATCACATCAAGGAAGTCGTGCCCTGGTTCAAGAGCAGCTACCAGCTGCGCATGGACGACAAGAAGCAGACCGAAATTCCCGTCAGCCGCGCCCAGACCAAGCGCCTGCGCGAACTCTTCAAGCTGTAACGAGGCTTCGCAGAAACTGTTGTCTTAAACTCCTCTTATGCCCCCGATTGCTTCGCTTGAATGCTCCCGCTGTCATCAGCACGTCTCAGCCGATCAACCTCAAACCGTCTGCCCCGCTTGCGCCGGCGCGCTCTATGTCCGCTACGATCTGGCCACTGTAGATGCGACCTCGCGTCCAGCCCATGGCGGCATCCAGAACATGTGGCGCTACTCACCTGTCTTGCCCGATGTCGAGCCGGTAACGCTGGGCGAGGGCTGGACGCCAATGCTGCGCAGCCGGCGGTATTCCGGACTGTATTTGAAGGAGGAAGCGACGAACCCAACAGGAAGCTTCAAAGCGCGCGGCATGTCGATGGCCGTGTCCATGGCCAGGAAGTATGGATTGAAGAAGCTGGCTGCTCCCTCGGCCGGCAATGCGGCCGGAGCGCTCGCCGCCTACGCCGCCGCCGCTGGAATCGGGGCGCACATCTTCATGCCGCGGGACGTGCCCATGGCGAATTACCTCGAAGGCGTGGCCTATGGCGCGCATGTGACGCTGGTCGATGGACTCATCTCCGACTGCGCACGCATCGTCACCGAGCGCATAAAAGAACAGAGAGCCGAGCAGGCCGCAGGCCGGCTGGCCGCAGAAGACGTCTGGTTCGAAATCTCCACCCTCAAGGAGCCCTTTCGCGTAGAAGGCAAAAAGACTATGGGCTACGAGCTGGTCGAGCAGCTGGGCTGGGAGTATCCCGACGCCGTCTTTTACCCCACCGGCGGCGGGGTCGGCCTAATCGGCATGTGGAAGGCGTTTGAGGAAATGGAGGCGCTGGGGTGGGTCCGTTCGGCCAAACGTCCCAAAATGATCGCCGTGCAGGCTTCGGGCTGCGCTCCAGTTGCTCGGGCGTATGAAGCGGGTGAGCCGGCGAGTAAGTTCTTTGAGAATGCGGCCACATTCGCTGCAGGATTGCGCGTGCCCAAGCCCTACGGCGACTACCTGATCCTCGAGATCGTGCGCGAGTCCGGCGGAACAGTGCTGGAGCTGAGCGACGAGATCATTCTCAAATCGCTGCTGGATTGGTCACGGAATGAAGGGCTTCTACTTTCTCCCGAAGGCGCGGCGGCAACAGCAGCATACGATCACCTGATTGCGACCGGCTTCCTCTCGCCAGCGGACCGCGTAGTTGTCTTCAACACTGGCGCAGGCCTGAAGTACGTCGACATGATTGCCGAAGCGATGGGGCTGAAGCGACCAGCGGAGAAAAAGCTGCCCGAGCGCAGCCCGGTGGGCGGGATTATCACGCCGGTGTGACCTGCCGGACAGGAGAGTACCTCTTTCAGGGTAAAGGTTCAGAGGCACGGCATTCGGTAGACTCGTGTCAATGACCTCTTCGGTAAGGCTGATAGCGATCGACATTGATGGGACGTTGTTGCCTTCTTTTGGAGGGCAGGTTTCTGAACGCACGTGCCAGGCTCTGCTCGAAGCCGAGCTCGCTGGCATCGCCATCGCGATCGCGACCGGCCGGAGGCAAGCTTACGCAACTCCGTTGATCCTGCCGGTGGGCCTGAAGCCGGAGACGGTGCTGATTACCTCGAACGGTACGGTCACGCGAACGCTGGGGACCCGCACGTTGGCCGGCGAGCGCATCGACCGCTTCTTTCTACCCGTCGAAACGGCGCTGGGGTTATGCGGTGCGCTCAGGCAGTTTGGCGGGATGACGGTGTTCACCTTCGACCGCGAAGGCCTGGGCGAGCTGGTGATGGAGTCGATCGATCGCCTGAGTACGCGAATTTCGCCCTGGGTGAATGCGAACCGCCCGTGGATTCGGGAGTTCAATCCTTTGGAGTGCTGCTTTGATGAAGGCGGCGCGCCGGTCCAGGGGATGCTCTGCGGGACAGTGGTGGAGATGAGAGCCGCGGAGGAGTGGCTGGCGGCAAGTGAATACGGAGAAAAGATTGAGCTGCACCGGACGGAATATCCTGTGAAGGATTTGTCGATTCTGGACATCCTGCCCCGGGGCTGCTCCAAGGGAATCGCCCTGAAGAAAGTGGCATCAATGCTGGGGATCTCCCGCGAAGAAATCATGGCTATCGGTGACAACTTCAATGATCTGGAGATGCTGAATTTCGCGGGCCGACCCGTGGTGATGGCCAACAGCGCGCCCGGTTTGCTGCAAATCGCACAGGGGCGGGGATGGGAGATCACCGCGAGCAACGATGAGGATGGAGTAGCCCAGGTGATTGAGAGCGTGGTCGCTACCGCCGGCGTCCAGTATGGGGAGAGGTTAAGCCGTTGATACACCCGCGTGATAGAGTGGGCCAGATGCCAGGAATCGGGAAAAGAAGCGGCTGGATTCGAGCGAGAACGGCTTTGCGTCTGGCTCTGGTCCTCCTTGTAGGTTCAGTGGCAGCACATGCTGCCGAGCACGTAATCCTGATCAATGGCTTCGATCTCATGTGCGATCATCGCTCGGCCCAGGGCGACAAGGTACGACTGTACCTCGACGCGGACGGTGCAAACTTTGTCGAAGTTAAGGCAGAGGAGATTGTTGCCAGCGAGCATGTGGATCTGCCGGTGACTCCCGCGAAAAAGCCGTCGACCGCCTCCTTGCCTGCGGATGTCAAGCTCACCGAAGTGGAATTGCATGAGTTGCTGGCGAATGCCGGGAAAGCTCACGATCTGGATGTGGATTTGCTGGCCAGCGTGGTAAGGCAGGAGAGCGGCGGCAACGCGCGAGCCGTGAGCCGGGCCGGTGCGCAAGGGTTGATGCAGCTGATGCCGGGGACGGCTGCTGATATGGGCGTCGGAAATGCTTTTGTGCCGGGCGAGAACATCAGCGGTGGAACCGCCTATCTGGACGGGCTGCTGAAGCGGTATCACGATAATCTTTCGCTGGCCCTGGCGGCTTATAACGCGGGACCCGCAGCTGTGGACCGGTGGCACGGCATTCCGCCATATCGCGAAACGCGGGTTTACGTGGCGCGAGTGATCCATGAGTTCAACCGGCGCATTGCAGCACGCAACGGTATGCGGACGGTCGCGACGGGGACGCGGGTCGCCAGCGCTGCGCGCTGATTTTCTTCCAACACGGAGAAGTAATTTTGAAGAGCAAGAGCTGGATTCTGTGGCTGGTAGTGGCCGCCGCGCTCGTGGCGCTGGTACTGGTGGCACGCCAGCGAATTCATTTCGACTGGCGGGTCTTTACCGAGCAGCTGAAGCTGGCCGACTGGAAAAAAATCGGCGTAGCCGTGGCACTCATCTGGGTAGCGTATGGCATGCGCGCGGTGCGGTGGTCCGTTTTCCTCAGACCCACGAAAAAGGTATCCCCGCTGAAGCTTTTGGGCTCGCAGGTGATCGGATTTACAGCCGTCGCGCTCTTCGGGCGGCTGGCCGACCTGGTACGGCCTTACCTGGTGGCACGGCGGGCAAAACTGACTGTCGGCTCACAGATCGCCGTTTACACGGTCGAGCGAATGTTCGACCTGGGCGCGATGGCGTTGATCTTTTCGTTGACCCTGCTTTTTGCTCCAGATCGGAACACCTTGCCACACCATGAGCTGATGGTGAGGGTTGCCAAAGTCAGTTTCGCAGTGACCATCGCTCTTGCGATTTTTGCCGTTTTCGTGCGGATATCCGGTGGGGTGCTGGCTGCATTTACCGAGAAGACGATTGGCGTCCTATCGCCGGGGATCGGTAAATCGGCTGCAGACAAGATCCGGGCATTCCGCGACGGGCTGGACACTCTCGCCTCGTTTGGAGACTTCCTCCTCGCATTCGGTGTGTCGCTGGCCATGTGGGGAATGATCGCCCTGGCCTACCTGGAGACGATGTGGGCGTTCGTGAGCTCACCCGAACTTTCTCATATGACGCTGGCACGGTGCATGGTGCTTATGGCTGCGAGTATGGGCGGATCGATCTTCCAACTTCCGGTCATCGGCTGGTTTACGACGATTCTGGCCACCTCGGCAACCATGCACGGATGGCTCGGGGTTGCCGCCGAACCGGCCCTGGGCTGCGGGGCGGTCCTGCTCGGGGTGACGTTTCTCAGCGTGATTCCGCTCGGCCTGATCTGGGCGCAGTTCGAGCATGTATCGCTCAAGAAAGTTGCCGAGGAAAGCGAGCACGCAGGCGTGGAAGCTTTGACCGCTCCGGAAACCGTGCATGAAACGGCCACTTAGCTAGAGCTTGCGGCGAACCGTCCGGCGAACTGCGTCGGTGAAGATTCCATAGACGGCGTGGGTGACCCACTCGCTGATCCGCTCCTGGGTAGGCTGTTCTTCCCTGGGCCGCGCCAGCCCCATCCGAGGCAGGACGGACTCGTGGGTAAGCTTATTCAAGGCGAGGCCGAAGGCCGCCCCCTTCCATGCCCCGAGGGATGGCTCTACCTCAACGAGCGCGCCATAGACGGCTCCGGCGGCGGCTCCGAAACCCCAGTGAATACCCTGTTTAGCCGCCTGCTGCTGGTTGGTTGGCAGTCCATGCCCTGCGACCTGCTCAGCGAGGACAACAGGCGGTGGTGTCTGGCCGTGGACGCGCGGCGGGAAGATCTGCTCGGCGAGAACTTTGGCGCCTGCGCCGGCAAGTCCGCCGATCAGGCCGGCAAGTGCGCCTTTGAGGATGGAGCGTTGGCGGATAACACGTTGTTTCGCGGTCATGGTGGTGAGATGCGTTGCGATGCATAAAGGGGCAAGGTAACGCCTGGATTCCTTTATGGCAAGCGAAGCATTGTGACTGAGAAGATCTGTGTGCCGCTAAGTAAATAGCGGCAGCGATCGAATAGAAGATCGATGCAAGAAGCGGTGCCGTAAATATCGTCAATCAAGCGTGCGGAAGAGATGGCACAGCTACCGGCGTGCGAGTTACTCTTCTTAAGGATGAGTTCGATGATCCGTACCGCCAACAGGCCGCGCTTGGTGCTTTCCATTCTTGGAGCTGTTTTCGTGTTTGCTGCATTTACGCCGGTCTGCGCCTGGGCGGCCGACGATCCGGACGAAGCTTCCCATCTAACGGTGATCGCCGATTTTAATCGGGACGGAATAACCGACACAGCAGAGGTTACACCGCCCGACGGAGATCACTCCGGACCCGGTGTTCTGAGAGTGTCGCTGGGGCAGCCAGGGGGCACCTTCAGGTTGATGGCCTCCTATCCGGTGCTGGGCCACGCCCCCCGCTCACTAGTCGTCGCTGATTTCAACAAGGACGGCATTCCAGATCTGATCGTAGGAGATGATGACGGATCACTGAAGCTGTTCCTCGGCGACGGAACGGGCAATATGGCACCCGCCGGCGACGTCGCACACCTCAGTTCGGTCGTGTCGATCGCGGTGGCTGACTTCAACCATGACGGAATTCCCGACATGGCCGTCTCGGATTGGCTCGGGAGTTCAGTGACGATCTTCCTTGGCGTCGGCGACGGCTCATTCCGGCGCGAATGGTCCTTCCCATTGCGGATGCCCGGAACCGTTGCCCAGATCGCCACAGCAGACTTTAACGGAGACGGTAATCCCGATTTGGCACTGATATACGGTGACGACGGAGCGTACACCTTCGACGTAATGGTGGGCAATGGCAAAGGCGCCTTCACTCCCGCGCCCGAGCTCAGCTTCACCAAAGACCCCAACGCACATTGCCCCGCCTGAACGCGGCAAGCCTGGGCAAAGCCACAGGCGAATGAGCATGCGGTCACTCGTTCTCATCCCGGGTCTGCTTTGTGATCACAGTTTGTGGAACAGTCAGATCGTCGGTCTTTCTGGCTCGGCAGAGATCCTGATAGCCGATATCACAGAGCAGAGAACTGTATCGGAGATGGCTGCGGCTGTCGTCGCAAAAGCTCCCGAGCATTTCTCCCTTGCGGGCTTCTCTCTCGGCAGCCAGGTGGCGCTTGAAATCATGCGCACATCCTCACACCGTGTCGACCGGCTGGCGCTATTGAGCGCTACCCTGGGCGGACTGCCTCCAGCGGTAGAAACCGCCATTCACCAGGCGATCGCAACGATTCAGCAGGGTAACTTCGAGCAGTATCTTGAAGCGGTCTATCCTTCCTATGTCGCCCCGGGAAGAGTGCAAGACAAGATGCTGAAAAGCTGTTTTATAGAGATGGCGCACGCTGTCGGGATGGATGCGGGATTGCGGCAGATGCGGGCTCTGCTCGCCATTCGACGTTCGTTCACCAATTTGAATCAAATTCTCTGCCCAACCGTGGTCATAGGCGGTCGAGAGGACCGCCGCACCACGCCGGCAGCCCATCAAGCTCTCGCGCAGCAGATCCCGGGATCCGAACTGGAGATGGTTGATGATGCGGGACATTTCTCACCGCTGGAGCAGCCCGGCGTTGTCACCTCGCTGTTGCAACGATGGATGACGGCCTGATCCGGCCCTGCCCGCTACTGCACATGACATGCCACAGGGACATTGGCCAATATGTAAGGCACGGCGGATGATTGGTCGGCAAACTCCCTTACCTCAAAAATCTGGCTACCCCTGGATCGGCGGTGATCTTCCCGGAACCTCCGAAAATGCCCCTCAGGCTGGTTCGAGATTTGTCATCAATTGAGAGGCATTCCTCTCGCCAGGCCCACTTGACCGATCGTCAAGTGTACGATTTGCTCGTTTGTCGACAACTTGCCGAAGACACACTTCGGTGTAGATGGCTCGATGATTGACTTGGCCACCGGCAGAGTTGGAAAGTTCATTCGTATTCTGCGTGCGGGCTGGCTGAGATCAGACGAAACGAAACGACTCGAAATAAGTGCGACTTCTATACGAAAGGAAAAAACACCATTGACAACTATTCGTAAGAGGGGTGTAGGATGCGGCCAGGTAAAAGTACGAGCTGGCAAAAAGTAGCGGAAAAGGAGATTCAAAATGACATTCCGCACAGCGTCCCGATCGCGGCAGCACTCGGCGTTTTGGATCCTCTCTTCTCTTATCGTGGTTCTGTTCGCTTCGATCTCGCTCTGCGCACAAACTGGGACCACCTACTATGTGTCCACGAGCGGGAATGACAGCAATCCCGGTACGCTCGCCGCCCCGTGGCTAACCATCCAGAATGCGGCAAATACAGCCACGGCAGGCGCCACCGTGTACGTCTTCGGGGGAGTTTACAACGAGATTGTCAGCTTTCCGAATTCTGGAACGGCAAGCTCGCCAATCACATTCCAGAACTATCCCGGACAGACGGCGATAATCGACGGGACCGGCTTAACCGTATCGGGCACGCAAGGTCTCATCACGATCTCGGGAGCCCGGAGCTACATCACCATCAGCGGATTTGAAATCCGCAATTTGTCTACCAGCGGCGAGGGGGTTCCGTGTGGCGTCTGGATCACGGGCTCGGGTACGGGGATCCATATTCTGAATAATTTGATCCACAACATCGTGACCACTACAAAACGCGGCAACGGCTGCGGGTTGTTTGCTTACGGCACATCGCAGACTCCTATTACCCAGTTGGTTGTTAGCGGCAACGAGCTCTACAACCTGCAGACCGGGAATAGCGAATCGATGACCTTAAATGGGAACGTGACCAATTTTAAAGTCACCAACAACCTCGTTCACGACAACAACAATATCGGCATCGACATCATTGGATACGAAGGCACCGGACCGGTCGGCTACGACCAGGCTAGTTATGGAGTGGTCAGCGGAAACACGGTCTATAACATCAGCGGAATAGCGAATCCAAGCGAGGATAATGAATATGATGCCGACGGACTTTATTGTGACGGGTGCGGGTATGTTACGTTCGAGCGAAACGTGATCTTCCAAGTCGACTACGGCATCGAGACGACCAGCGAGAATCAGGTCTGCCAGGCCACTGGCACTGAATGGTCTGGCCCAAACAATACTGGAACCGCTGCCAAAGGCAAGCTTCCGTGCTACGGCATGTATGCTACGGTACGCAACAACCTGTTCTACAAGGCAAATTCCTGTGGTATGTCCATCGGCGGTTATGCGACCGCGACCCGCAAGGGCGGCGGGAGCAATGGAGGAGGCAGCAGCTACCACGATGTCTTCGTCAACAACACTCTTTATGACAACGGCACCCAACCAGGCAACGCAGATGAGGGCACCCCAAGCGGCGACTACCAGATTCAGAACCAGGTAGGCAGCGCTCAAGGGAATTACTTCGAAAACAATGTTGTTAACTCCGGCCCAGCCAATATCTGGATCAACAGCTACAATCCAGCTTCGACGGAGTATCCTGCCCCGCCCGCCACTCTCAATTGGAATCTGTACAACTCGGAGGCGGGATACGTGGAGGGAACGTCAATCTTGTGGGCTGACGTGAGCACCTACACGAGTTTTGCAAACTGGCAGAGCACCAGTGGGGAAGATGCAAACTCCGTGAACGCGAATCCGCAGTTCGTCGATCTGGGAGACACGCCTCCAAATTTTGACACCCACCCTACTTCGCCGGCCATAGGCGCCGGCAGCACCAGCCTGTCGTGCAGCGTTGGCTGGTGTGATCCCCATGGCACCTCCCCCAACTCCATCTATGGCAGCACCGACTTCCTTGGCAATCCTCGGATGAAGCACTCGAGTATTGATATGGGGGCCTACCAAAACACCGGATCTAGCATGAACAACAAGTTGAGAGTGGATTTGACTGCGACGACGGGTAACCTCAAGTCTGGTCAATCGACCACTCTGACTACGACCGTCTCTGCCATTCCCGGCGGGGCCGGTGTGCCGAGCGGTACGGTGAACTACATGCTTGGGTCGACTCTGCTGGCAACGCAGACCCTGCTGCCGACCAGCGCCACGACGTCTGAGGCAAGTATGCCGATCAGTGCGTCGCAGCTCGTGCGAGGCGCCAACACGATAACGGCTGTGTACTCGGGAAACTCGATCGCGCTGTGCTGTAGTCCAACAGAACCGCCTGGAGAAACACAAACGTCGGTTCCGGTCTACCCCAGCGCAACCTCGGCGCCCATCACGGTATGCCGGGAGCATGGTTACCGCGATGGCAATGAAAGAATGACTCCCGATTCGGGCCAGCGCCCATGCATCGCCCAGGCGGGTGAGAAACGTATGCCGCAGTGAGTAGAGCACGAAGGGTCGCACGCCACTGAGCCTCACTACCCGTCAGTGCTGTTTCTTCATGGTAGATGGTCTAATGTGTCCGCTTGTAGTCGCAGCGGCCGACACCCAACCTCAGTCGGATTCTTGGCCGTCTGCCAGCGTCGTTCCAACAATGCCCGCACGCGCCGACTCATGGGAGCATTCTCCGTGCCGCCTATGAGCGCCGGTGCAAACGTGAGGTCCGCCGCTTTGCCGCAAGCGAAAGTGAGGAAAGAGCCGTATGAAACGTCGTTCCTTTTTGAAGGCGGTTGGCGCGGCTGGCCTAGCGGTCGCTGTCACGCCCGCGCGGAGCATGAACTCTTTGGCAAATCGACAGGGTACGGAGCCAGGTTCTTCGGGCACAGAGAAAGCATCCGGGCAAGCCTCACCCGAAAAGATACTGCTGAAAGATTACCGGCCCAGATCTCTTTACAAAATTCCTGTTACAGAAGTCCCCAGGGCGAAATTCCCAATCGTTGATATGCATTCCCACGCGTACGCCAGGACTCCCGAGGAAATCGCCAAGTGGGTCAGGAATATGGATGAGGTCGGAATTGCGAAGACCATCATTCTTGTGGGAGCGACAGGACAGGAGTTTGACGATATCTATCGGAAGTATGCCGCCTATCCCGATCGTTTTGAACTCTGGTGCGGCTTGGACTACACGGGGTATAACCAACCTGGATTCGGCCAGCGAGCAATAGGAGCGCTGGAGAAGTGCCATGAGGCAGGTGCACGTGGGGTTGGCGAACTTCACGATAAGGGGAAAGGGCTTTATTCGGGCACAATAACTGCTTTAGGCATGCACCCGAACGATGCGCGCATGGACTCCCTGTTTGAGCGATGCGGTGAACTGGGCATGCCGGTGAGTATTCACGTAGCGGATCCTATCTGGATGTACGAAGCCATGGACAATAAGAATGACGGTCTGATGAATGCCTTCTATTGGCGGCTGGACAATCAGGCGGACATCGTCGGGCATTCCGGAATGATCGACATCCTCGAGCGCACTGTGAAGAAGCACGCGAGCACGACTTTTATTGCCTGCCACTTTGCCAATCTCGATTATGACCTGACGCGCCTGGGACAAGTACTGGAAAGGCACTCTAATTTGTTTGCCGATATTTCCGCGCGATATGCGGAAACAGCCCCTATTCCTCGCTTTGTGTCGCAGTTTTATGAGAAGTACGGAGACCGTTTGCTCTACGGCACGGACATGGGATTCGATAAATCAATGTATCGAATCACCTTCAGAATTCTCGAGACATTAGACGAGCACTTCTACGAAACCGACATGTTTAGCTACCACTGGAGCCTGAATGGTTTCGGACTGCCGGACGAAATACTGCAAAAGATATATCGCACAAATGCGGAGAATATCCTGACTTCCCGAGGAGGGTTCACGGTACTCCGGTCTGCAAACGAATGATGAAAGCAGGGTTACTGGAATCTGAAAATCGAGACTTCTGCCAAAGGATGCCACCCGAGGGCAAACTTGATAAACGGTCAATGGTTGCGAAACAATAGTCATCTCACCGAGCAGTTGACATCCCATTAGTCGGCATCTCGGACAAGGTGTCCTTTCGATCCTGACAGACTGAATGTATTTGGGAAACTGTCTCGGTCCCGATGGCAGTGCGCGGCTGAGCACCACCGCGTCGCCACTCTTTGTCCGTCATACCGACAACGCGACCCGGTGAAATTTCTTTGGGTCAATATCCCTACACACGGGTGTGTTTTAATTGCTGGGCATTTGGCTATTCAACTTCAAAAGGAGGCAAAATGCCTACCATCACAACCAAGGACGGTGTTGAGATCTTCTACAAGGACTGGGGTTCAGGCCAGCCCATTGTGTTCAGTCATGGATGGCCGCTGTCGGCCGACGATTGGGACGCACAGATGCTGTCCTTTTTAAACCACGGCTATCGCGTGATCGCCCATGACCGCCGTGGCCATGGCCGCTCCACCCAAGTTGGCGACGGCCACGATATGGATCACTACGCCGATGACCTCGCCGCTGTTACCACTCATCTTGACTTGAAGGATGCCATCCATGTCGGCCATTCGACTGGGGGCGGTGAGGTGGCGCATTATCTGGCACGGCATGGCGAAAGCCGGGTGAGCAAGGCAGCTCTGATTAGCGCTGTGCCGCCACTGATGGTAAAGACAGAGGCCAACCCGCTCGGACTCCCCAAGAGCGTATTCGATGATTTTCAGGCGCAACTCGCGGCCAATCGCTCGCAATTCTATCGCGATGTAGCGGCCGGCCCTTTCTACGGCTACAACAAACCGGGCACAAAATCCTCGGAGGCCGTCATCCAAAATTGGTGGCGCCAGGGCATGATGGGCGGCGCCAAGGCGCATTATGACGGCATCGTGGCCTTTTCCCAGACCGACTTCACAGAAGACCTCAAGAAGATCAGCGTGCCGGTGTTGGTTATGCATAGCGAGGACGATCAGATCGTTCCCTATGTCGCTGCCGGGCCGTTGTCGGCGAAGCTGTTGAAGAACGGAACTATGAAGACCTATAAGGGCTTTCCGCACGGTATGCCTACCACGCATGCGGAGACCATCAATGCTGACTTGCTCGCGTTCCTCAAGAAGGGCTAAGGATATTGGCTGGCTAGCCCTCTTCCGCATGGTTCGCAGACCTGCAGTGGAGTGCACAGAAGCCGTAACGTGGTCGAGGCGGCGATGTTGGATTGGCTGTAGAAAGGTTTCGTTTGGTTGGCAAACCGGAAGTTTCAACTCGTTCACTGAAAACCGGGACCGAACGATGTTCCGGCTGGGTGGTGACACACTCAGAACTCGTGAATTCTCTCAGCCAACGATGCGTAGGGTGCCCTCTGCCAATCTTGCCTTGAACAGTCACTTGCTCTGACATCGAAAGGAGTACCAAATGGACGGCACAAATGGACTGAAAGAGACCACGCGCGTGACCGCCCCTGTCGCGTCGAACACGCTTAGTGTGAACGTTTTTACCGCCCCGGGAAAGGCTATGGTCGGCGAGCGGCCAAAGCCCTTCGGCGAGCCGCTCGGCTTTGACCCGATCACGTCGACTTTAATCTACGGCGAACACGACGCGGTGCTGGTAGACGCAATGACGACCGTGGCTGAGGCCGAGTCTCTCGCGGATTGGGTTGCTCTGCACAACCGCAAGCTGGAGACCATCTATATAACGCACGCCCATTTCGACCACTTCTATGGTCTGAGCATTCTGCTCGACCGTTTCCCGGGCGCTCGGGCGATCGCAACGCCCAAGACGGTGGACGCCATGCGGATGTATTTGGCTCCCACAGTGGAGCGGTTAGCCCGCCGGTTGTTTCCTGGGCAAGTGGCCACCAAGTTGGTTGCACCTGAGCCCTATGAGCACAACACGTTCACTCTCGAAGGCCACGAATTGCGCATCATCGAGCAGGGCCACACCGATAGTCCCGATACGACGTCTCTACACGTTCCATCGATCGGCCTGATCGTCGCTGGCGACGTTGTGTACAACCAATGCCGCATGTACGTCGGCGACACCACCCCTGAGAGCCGAAAGAATTGGATCGCGGCGCTGGACCGGTTAGCAGCGCTGAACCCGACGATTGTTGTCGCTGGTCACAAGAAGCCTGGCGCACCCGACTCTCCCTCGACGATCCAAGACACCAAGCGTTACCTGCAGGACTTTGATCGGCTGCAGAAAACCGCGACGTCAGACCAGGAACTGTTCGATCAGATGACGGAGCTATACCCGCATTGGGTAGCCAATCAGTCGTGGTTGATGTTCGGATTCCCGCAGCCATAACCCGCATCAACCGTTGATGCGAATGGCTTCATCGGCAGCAGGTATGAATACGAAAGAACCAGAATCAGCGGATGAGCACTGTTTTATCGGAATTGGAGTCGTCAATGAGCAGCGTACAAGTCGAGCAGAAGAGCTATGAGATGCCCCCGCGAGAGGGGATCAGCATCGCGCATTTTCTCACCGTCGCCGACATCGAGCGATCGGCTCGTTACTACGAAACGGTCTTCGGCGCTCGCATTCTGAGCCTGGGTGACGGCAACGCGCCGGGGTACCTTCAGCTTGCAAATATTTGGATGATTCTGAACGTTGGAGGCGGCCCGACCCCGGATAAGCCGACGATAACGCTCAGCGTCCCCGACCCGAATCACATCAACAGCTTTATGAATTTCCGCGTTGCGGATATTCAAGCGTGCTATGAATTATGGAAAAGTCGAGGAGCGGAGTTCATCACGGAGCCGATCCCCAAGTACGGCGAGACGCGCTGCTACATCCGCGATCCTGACGGATATATTATCGAGGTCGGACAGAGCACCGACCTCACGTATGGTTGACGCTCGGCCCGGAAAAAGCATTCTCATAGTATCGCGCGGGGTGTCGCCAACCCGGAATGTTTCGTGAAGCTCCGACCGCTGGCAAATGGCCTTCTTTCACAATGAACAACTGAGAGCACGCCACCTCACCCTGGAATCGGCATGTCAGGAACTGGCCACGCTCCACCGCTCGCTCGGCCGATGGGTTCAAACCGACTCACCGCCGAATTAGTTGGCCGATCATTTTCCGCTCCACGTTATAATAGCGATTAGAACATGAAAGGCCCGATTGCCGTCGCAGTCGGGCCTTTCTATTGCGCTGGTTTGCTGACGCTACTGCTTGTCCAGTTGACGGATAAGCCATTTGATATCTGATATATGCATATAAGTTATTTGTTATGAGATATCTGGAGGCGACCTGTCCTTTAAACGCTTTAGAATCTGATATTAACAAATTTAAGGGGGAGGGGAGTACGCAGTCCGGATTCGGAAGGGAAGTCACAGTAATCCGAGCTGCTCAAGTTTGATATCGTTTTGAAGATGGCCCGGCAGTCAACCCGCAGGATTGTGCTCCCTTCCTTGTCTCGAAGACGTTTCCTGCAGGGCCTGCTGCCGGCGATGCTCCCCTTGAACGGGCTTCCAGGGTTCGCCGACGGTACAACGGCGGCGCAACCCGCGTTCGAGGAGATATCTCCTGCCAGAAGCGGCATCACCTGGGTTCACACCGCAGGCAAATCCGCCGAGAAGCACTTGCCGGAGACCAGCGGCGCCGGGTGTGCCTTCCTCGACTATGACAACGACGGATGGATGGATATCTATCTGGTCAACAGCGGCAAGGCGGATTTTTATACGCCTGCAAGGCCTCTCCGTAATGCGCTCTACCGAAACAATCGCGACGGCACCTTCACCGACGTAACGGAAAAGGCCGGAGTGGCCGGCGGCGGATACGGCATGGGTGTCGCAGTCGGCGACTACAATGGCGACGGCTTTCCCGACCTCTACGTCACGCAGTTTGGGCGCAACATTCTTTATCGCAACAACGGCGATGGCACATTCACTGATGTGACTGATAAGGCAGGCGTCGCCTGTGGCGGATGGAGTTCGAGCGCCGTGTGGTTTGACTACGATAACGACGGCCGCCTCGACCTCTTCGTCTGCCAGTTCGCGGAGTTCGACGTGGCGCTTGGCTGTGGTACCGACAAGGACGGCGTTCATCACTACTGCATTCCGCGCATCTTCAAGCCACGGCCGAGCTGGTTGTTCCACAACAACGGGGATGGCACTTTTACCGACGTCAGCAAGGAATCGGGGATCGCCGAGCACCTGGGCAAGGCCTGGGGCGTGGTCGCGACCGACCTGAACAACGACGGCCGGATGGATCTGTTCGTCTCCAACGACACCGTCGCGAACTTTCTCTACATGAACCGCCGCGGCGGACGCTTCTCGGAGGATGGCTTCGCGGCGGGCGTGGCTTACAGCGGTGAGGGCAGAGCGCGTTCGGGAATGGGGGTGGACTCGGCGGACTTCAACAATGATGGCTGGATGGATTTGTTTGTCGCGAACATCGACGAGGAGATTTTCTCTCTCTACCAAAACAATCACGACGGGACCTTCGACGATGTAGCGATGCAGCAGGGCATCGGCATGGCTACTCGCTGGATGAGCGGTTGGGGCCTCAAGTTTTTCGACTATGACAACGATGGCAATATCGATTTAATCCTGTCGAACGGGTTCCCCGATGATCTTGTCGATCAGACATCAAATAAAGTTACATATCGCGAGCCGCTGCTGCTCTTTCACAACGACGGGCGGTCATTCAAGGACGTGAGCCAGCAGAGCGGCCCAGTCTTCCAGAAAAACTTTGCGGCGCGTGGTCTGGCAATTGGAGACTTTAATAACGATGGCGCAGTCGATGTGTTGATAAGCGTCAATGACGGTGCGCCGGTTCTCCTCAGGAACAATGCCGCCAAGCCCAATCACTGGCTGGGATTGAAACTCGCCGGTCGCAAGTCGAATCCTGACGCGATAGGAGCGCGGGTTACATATCAGGCCGGAGATCTGAATCGCACTCGGATGAAAGTTGGAGGCGGAAGCTTTCTGTCTTCGCATGACCCGCGAATGGTGTTGGGGCTCGAGGAACACTCCAAGGTGGATTGGCTTGAGGTTCGCTGGCCGGAACCCAGCGGCGCGGTCGAACGCTTCACCGGTCTTCCGGTTGACCACTACGTCACCATCGTCGAAGGAACGGGGAAGTGGAAGTAGTCTCGCGGAAGCCTGGTCCGCTCTAATCCGGGAAGGGCTCGCCCTCGCGCGCGATGCGAATCCGATGGTCGGTGAACTTGTCGTGCATCTCTGGCACATAGACCTTCTGCATGTGGCAGGAGGTGCAATTCTTTGTGCCCACGGGACAGGCTGCGCCGGGCTGCTCCGTCGTTGGTTTCTGGCCTTGCGCCGTCACATGACATTTCAGGCAGGCGTGATCATAGGCGCTTGCCTCCGTTTGCAGTTGCTCGTGAGGATCGTGACAGGCGATACACGTGATTCGTGCGTCGCCTTTCCTGCCCCAACACTTGCTGGTGACCAGCCGGTACGGCGCAGATCGGGCGGTCGAGACGCCCTTCACGCCCGAAAGCTTCACATCCCACCATGTGCCGTGGCAGGCTCCGCAAAAATCAACTGAGTCGGCCGGGCTGAGAGTGGCAGAGTTGAAGATATCTCCCTGATGGGTGTTGAGATTACCGTTCATAAGGGTCTTCATGGCGGCCACATGTTTCGCGCCCGGCCCGTGGCAGGCCTCGCAAGTGACGCCAAGGATCAGATGTTCTTCGTCGAATTTGCCGTCGATGGTGGAAGCCGTTGTGTGGCAGCCAAAGCAGCGGCCAATCTCGGCGGCTCCGACGGGTCGATCCATGGCCTCCTCCACATCTTTGGGCGACGCCAGATCACGGGACGGCGTAAAGCCAAGATTCTTCAGACTTTCAAAATATGTGACCCGCGCTTCGTAGAAGTGGCCGTCCTCCCTTTTAAAGAGATAGGACTGACCTACGCGCGGCGTGCCGAATGCCCACAACAGCGGTGACGAAAGCGTCTCCGTTCCGTTCGATACAGAATAAAGACTGTGCTGCCCGTCGCTTTTGATGAGATACCGGTACACGCCGACCGAAAATGTGAGATTGCGATGGGTGTACAGGATCTCAGCGTCTGCCGCGTACGAAACGGTACGGGCCATGGGCGTCTTTGGTTGCGAGGCTGCCTTGGCTGAGTGGCAAGGCGCACACGCCGCGGGTCCGACATAGTCACTGCGGGAGGCTCCGGCCTGAGTTGGCCAGAAGCCTGGTTCAGCAAGGTGATCTTCGGTCGAGAGCTGGGCTCGCAGCCAAGGCGCAGCCGCAGCGAGGACAAGAAAAATCAAAAGCCCCTGCCGGGAAAGGCGGAGCCGGTTACCCGCGACAGCCATGCTCACTCTGAAAGTCCGACGCGACCCTGTGAGGTTTTATCAGGCCCTAAGATAGCTTTTCCCTTCCACCAGATCAACTTTTTAGGTTGGTTCTGGTTAGCAAGGCATTGGCGGATCTTTTTTGGGACAAGGTAAACCTTTTGTTATCAATACAGAACGTCGGCATCAGGTTTGTTTAGCCGCCTACCCAATAAGAAGACTATACAGGTTTACAACTTTCGTTATAGAATCCGCCCTGAGTTAAATCACGCCCCGCTGTTAAGGATGCAAAGGACTATTTGGATATCAAAGGTCGAAAGATCAGGCGATCGTATCTCAGGAAAGCAGTGCCTGTTGTCCGTCTTGGACGGCTGCCATTAATTTTGTTGACAGCCGCATATTCCAAGGAGTAATCAAACGTTTCAGTTCAAGCTGTTAACGTTATCAGGGTTCGAAACCACGGAATACTTAAATTCCGACGCTCGAATCGCATGACCATGAACTCTTCAAGGAGGCACTTATGTGCAATCGATTTACAGGAGGCGGGGAAGTGTGCGAGAAGCGGTCTACGCTTCGCATGCTGTCCTACATACTTCTAGCTGTGCTGCTGGCGATCCCGTTCAGCCTGCACGCCCAACAAAATTCCGGCACGATCACCGGATCGGTGACCGACCCGTCAGGGGCGGCGATTCCCGGCGCGACAATTACGGTAACCAACACCGCCACGGCCGACAAAGTGACGGCGAAGGCCGACGGCCAGGGCAACTTTACGGTTGCACAGCTGCCGGTTGGAACCTACGAGGTTCACGTCACTCAGGGGAACTTCAAGGAATATGTCGAAACCGGTGTCCAGGTTCACACTTCCACCTTCACCGAAGTGAAGGCATCGCTGCAGATGGGTCAGGTGACTGAGAAGGTGACCGTCTCGGCACAGGCCGTTCAGGTGGAGACAACTTCGGCCTCCGTAGGCGAGGTCGTTTCGGGAACGCAGGTTCGCGAACTGCCGCTCAACGGCGAGAACTTCGTGGGGCTGACGCAGTTGTCTCCCGGTGTTAGTGCGGCGCAGGGCGCTAACTTCGTGGGCAAGGGCCTGGATGGCGGCGTCAATTTTTCCGTGAACGGCAACCCTTACAACATGAACCTGTTTCTGGTCGACGGCGTCAACAACAACGACGTCGGCTCGAACCGCACGATTCTGGTTTATCCCTCGGTGGACACGATCTCCGAATTCAAGATGATCCGGAACTCGTATGGTCCTGAGTATGGCCAGGCTGCGGGCGCCATCATCAGCATCACGACGAAATCGGGCACAAATCAGTTTCACGGCGGCGCTTTCTATGCCGGCCGCAGGGCCGCTCTGGATGCCAACGACTGGTTCTCCAATCACAACGGCACCGGCCAGGCGGCAGAGAGCCGTAACGATTACGGCTACAACATCAGTGGTCCGGCGATAAAAGACAAGCTATTCTTCTGGTGGAACCAGGAGTGGAACAAGGAAACGCAGGGCTCATCGTTTGCGTTCTGCGTTCCGACGACGGCGCAGGCGGGCGGCGACTTTAGCCAATATGTCGGTCAGAAAGCGGATCAGTGCGGCGGGGCCATCCCCACGATTCCCGTTTCCGCCCAGGCGCCCGGCAATCCCTTTAAGATCGCCAATCCAGACGCCCCCGGATTGTTGATTGCCAAGTATTATCCGGCTCCCACCAGCGCGACCGTCAACTCCAGTGGGAACAACTGGGTCGCGTCGATCCCCAACAAGTTAGACTGGAGCGAGTGGAACGTCCGTGGGGACTATGACATTACCAAGTCCAACCGCGCCACTTTCCGCTGGACCAACGATTCCTGGACCAATCCGGCGCCCAACAACCCTGTCCCGTTCTGGGGCGAGTCTGCGTTCCCCACGGTGGATTCCAGCTGGGCCCAGCCTTCGAGGAGCGTGCTGGCCAAGCTGACCACGGAGATCTCGAGCACCATGGTGAACGACGTCGAGTTTGGCTTCGGGCAAAACCGCATTATCACCACGCTTGCGGGCACCGAAGCAGCCATAGTCCCAGAGATCCAGGCGGCATATCCGCCAGTATGGCCTACTTCGCTCAAACAGAAGGATGAGTTCTTTGGCGCATGGGGAGGGTTCGGTCCCTACGGTGCCTCGGGCTACGCTTCCTTCTGGAATATTGCGCCTTATGGCAACCACGAGGATCTGTACACAATTCAGGACAATCTCTCCAAGGTGCATGGGAACCACCTCTTCAAGACGGGTATTTTCATTGGCATTAATGAGAAGGTTGAAAGTAATGGAAACGGAGCGGACCGGCCCGGGCTGCCTAACGGCAACGTCTACACAGGCCCAGGATCGTTAGGGGCGTTGGATCCGCATGCGAGCACTGGCAATGCTCTCGCCAACGTGTTGTTGCCGGGTACCGGCAGTAATCCGCAAATGTTTTCCGGTGTCGGGGAAAACAGCATCGATGGCATCGCCGATGTTCATTGGCGCGATATCGAACCCTACTTTGGCGACACCTGGAAGATCAGGCGTAACCTCACGATCAACTATGGCATCCGCTATTCGATTCTCCGCGAGCCTTTCGGTGGGGCCAGCGGTGGAAACACCTCGCCGGCCTACAATGAAGGCGGCAATTTCCCCAACCAGTGGTCCAACTGGAGCAGGTCGGCCTACAGCGCAGCCCGAGCTGCGGAAGCGCCGTCCGATGCCTGCAACGGGATTCTGATTGTGCCGGGGACAACACCCTGCAAGAATGCCAATACGCTTCTTGCGGGCCTGGGCGTTGACCTGGGCCTCTCTAACGGCACACCTGGGCCAAACTCGGCCCTGGTGCAGCAGGACAATACCGCCATCGCTCCCCGCGTGGGCATTGCGTGGGATGTGAGGGGCGATGGGAAAACCGCTCTTCGTATTGGCGCAGGTGAGTTCTTCAGCCGAGAAGAAGTGGGAATTGCCGAACGGCTGGCCAACAACGCGCCGTTTGTCATCAATGCAACCACCAACAGAGCGCTCGATACAGCTCCGCCACTGGCCAGCCCCGCGGTCTCCCCGAACGCCACCAAGACTACGGGCGGCAATATTCCTCACTCGTGGCAATGGAACGTCTCCGTTGAGCAGGAGCTGGCTCGCAATACCACGCTGCAAGTCGGGTACGTGGGCAATGTAGGGGTGCACCTCACTTCGATGTATGACGCGAATGCCGTTCCCGCGTCGAGCTTTCTGGATGCTACATTTGCCAGCGGTAGCGCTCAAAACGCGTTTCGACCTGCCGGTAATTTTGCCCTGATTGGCGGCTTTGCTCGCGGCGGCCATGCCAACTATCAATCGCTGCAGGCACTCTTCCGGACCCAAACCGGAAACTTCTCAACCTTCCAGGCAGCCTATACATGGTCCCATTCGATCGCAAACGTCGAACTGGACAATTCGTCGGGCTCCCTCAACCAACAGGCAATCACCGACCAGTCCAACCCTGGTCTGGACAAAGGCAATACCAACATTAACCGTCCGAACATCTTTGTGGCCAATGAGGTGTTCTTCCTGCCGAAACTGGCAGGTGAGAACAAGTGGATGCAGTACACTCTCGGGTCCTGGGAAGCCAACAGCATCGTCACTCTTGCCGAGGGTAGCAACCTCTCGATCTTCACCAACGGCGGCGTTGCGGGGGCTCCGGTCCTGGTCAACGGTGTGGAGGAGTCCAGCGGTCTGAGCGCACTCGTGGGAACCGGCTATCAGAATAACCTGCGGCCGCTGGCGACACGATTGAGTGCCACTGCGGGACGGGGTGGAGACCAGTTCGTTAACCCGCAGCACTACACTCTGCAGGGATACGCGCTCGGAACCTTCCCGTCTGACATGGCGTCTCGCGGGTCAGCCGTTGGCGCGCCAAACACCAACGTGGATTTCCAGCTCGCGAAGAACTGGATGATCAAGGAGAAGTACCGGATCAAGTTCAGCATGGACTTCTTCGACCTCTTCAACCACCCCAACTTCAACACCGCTAATCTGGAAGGCTCGGCTTACAATCCAGCCGCTTCTCTCTACTGCGGAGGTGCGGACGCGACACATGGCACGCCTTGCGGTCCAACCAATAACATCGTTAGCGGGATGGTTGGTCCGAACGGGACCTCAGTCCCTGTCTCGATCGGAACTGGCTTCGGCCAGGCTAACGCAGTGAATCCGGGACGAACGTTGCAGTACACGTTCAGATTCTCGTTCTAGGCGTGCTAGCCAAAACGCTGTAACCCTGAGCGGCGGGGCTTGATGATTCAAGTTCCGCCGCTTACTCTTTCTACAGAGCCGGGTGCTACCCTTACCTGTGAAACACCAGTCAGTACCATTGAAGGACCACTTTCGTAGCATGCGGAATCCATGTTTCTCCGCCAAAGCTGCTGTTTGCGCGATTGTCTTGGCAGTTTTGATCCTTCCTGTTGCACATGGTCAAGCGTCGCGACAGCATTCTCCGCTGCCGCGCGCGCCCTCCAAATCACCGGAAGATCCCGCCCAAGCTGAACTGACAAAGCGAATCCTTGCAGCTGATGCTGCCCGGAATTCGGGAGATGCTGCGGCCGTTGCCACCGCCAACAGGCTGCTGATTGCTTCCGCACTTCGGGCGATGGGCCGGCTGCGTCTTCTCGAATCGGCCTACGCGCAGTCTGCGGAGCTCTATCGTGCGTCTCTGGACTTCGAGGACGTTCCTGAGACCCATATCGAACTCGCGACGAGCAGCCTACTCGCCGGCCGGCCCGATGACGCCATCCTTCAGGCGCAACTGGCGCTGGCCGCCGACCCGAACAACGCGCAGGCCTATATCACTCTGGGAAGAGCGTTCACCGCTAAGCAGGAGTATGCGAAAGCGGCGGACGCGTTGTCGCACGCTGCCCGGATTCAGCCCACAATCGAGACCCTTTACTCGCTGGCCATCTCCTGGTTATCGACCAATAACCCTCAGGGCAAGCAGCGGGCTGCGGCTGTCTTCGAGCAAATGAAAGAGATGGCTGGAGACAGCGGATCCCTTCACGTTCTCTTTGGCCGTGCCTATCGCGATGCGGAAATGATGCCGGACGCCGTCCGCGAACTCCAACGCGCGATTCAACTCGATCCCGCCACCCCGCATGCTCATTATTTTCTGGGCCTCGCTAGTCTCGCGCTCAACGATTGGAAACCTACGCCCCAGGCCGAATCGGAATTCGAGCAAGAGATCCGCTATTACCCGAAAGACTTCCTGGCCAATTACATGCTCGGTTTCCTGGCATCGAGTCAGCGGCAGTATGCCGTCGCGGACAAGTATATGAAGATCGCGGCCGAGTTGAATCCCACAGCGGTGGAGCCCTGGCTGTACATGGGGCTGAACGCTTATGCCCAGGGAGACGCGAAGACCGCCGAACCGCTGCTGCGCAAAGCCATCGCGCTCACCGGCATGGACGAAGCCCGTACCAATTACCAGATCCGGAGAGCCTACGTCGATCTTGGGCGCATCCTTGCAAACTCGGGACGCCAGCAAGAGAGCGATGTTTATTTTACGAAGGCTCACGATCTCCAAAACAAGGTTATGGAGAACACTCAGCAGAAGGTCACCTCAATGGTTCTTTCGGCGGGTGCAGGCTCCATGGCGGCCATGGTGCCGCTCGACAAGCGACAGGAAAACCTGGCAGCCCCCATTGACCAAGGGAGCAGGGATTCATTCGCTCGCGTCGACCCGTCGGTCATGGCGAGCGCTAATTTATCCGAGAGCCAGCGTGCTATCGCCAAGACTCAGGAAGATGATCTGCGGGTCATTTTGGGCCAGAGCTTCAGCGATCTTGCGACCTCCGAGGCGATTCAGCACAATTACACCTTCGCGCTCACGCACTACCAGGAAGCGGAGCATTGGAATCCTGAAATCTCAAACCTGTCTCGAAATCTCGGTCAATCCGCCTTCAAGGCTGGCAATTATCCTGAGGCGATCCGTGGTCTCTCCCGCGCGCTTGAAAAACAGCCAGCTCAGCTTCCCATCCGCGCCATGCTGGGCATGGCTTACTTCGCTTCGGAGAAATATGCGGATGCGGCGAAGACCTTCGCCCCGCTTGGAATCGCCGGCATGCAAGACGGAACCGTAGGTTACGCGTGGGCGGCATCGCTCGCCAGGCTTGGCAGTATGAAAGAGGCTTCTGACGTTTTGAGCCAATTTGAAAGCGGCAATCTATCGAACGACGCGCTGCTTCTGGTCGGCCAACTGTGGACTGAAATCGGGGACTACAGCCGCGCCGTGGCTACACTGCATCGCGCCCTGCAGGCCGACCCGTCACTGCCCAAGGCCCACTATTATTCAGGCCTAGCCTATATACGCTGGGAGCATTGGCCGGATGCGCGGGGTGAACTACAAGCCGAGCTTGTGATCCGACCCGGCGATCCCGACGCCACTTATCACTTAGGTTTTGTCGACCTGCAAGAAGCGAAGACCGACGATGCGGTAAAGCTCTTCGAACAGGTCATCGCAGCGCAGCCGGGCTACGCGAACGCCCAATATGAGCTGGGTAAAATCCTGCTCGATCGAGGACAATTGCAGGAAGCAGTCCCTCACCTCGAGGCGGCGGCGCGCCTCAGCCCCGAGAAGGAATACGTTCACTACCAGTTACAGGCTGCCTACCGGAAAGTATCCCGCACGGCGGACGCAGACCGCGAACTCGCGGTCTACCAGGAGCTGAAAGCCAAGTCGCGACCGCACATAGCGCAATCGCCGACGCAGAACCCATAATGCGCATGTTCGATTCGCTATCCTTGAAAAAGTCAGTTAAGTCACTCACCATTTCGCTTCTCTGCCTCACCCTGCTTCAGGCGCAGGAGGGCCACCCTCCACCTGTGCCTCCACCGCCCGGGGCGAAGTCCACGAAGTGCAGTGGCCGTCCTATCCCGCAGCTGGAGGATGTGACCGCAAAAACAGGGATCAACTTTACGCACACTGCCGATCCATCGAAGAAATACATCGTGGAGTCGATGAGCGGGGGCATAATTCTCTTCGACTATGACCGCGATGGTTGGCTGGATATTTACTTCACTAACGCCCCCACCGTCGAAATGGCCATTAAGGGCGAAGCCAGTCTCGGCGTTCTGTACCACAACAATCACGACGGAACCTTTACCGATGTGACCACCAAGTCTGGCCTGACCAAGCCGTGCTTCGCCATGGGGGGCGCGGTCGGCGACTACGACAACGATGGCTGGCCCGATCTCTACATTACGTGCCTCGGTGGAAACACCCTGTATCACAACAATGGCGACGGAACCTTCACTGACGTCACCGCCAAGGCTGGCCTAGCCGATGGGCGCTGGTCTACCGGCGCGTCGTTCGGAGATTATGACGGTGACGGTCTCGTCGATCTGGTCGTTACCAACTACGTGGACTTCCACCTGAACGACTTACCCGGCTTTGGCAGCGCGCCGAATTGCAAGTACCGTGGCATCTCCGTCCAGTGCGGCCCGCGCGGCCTGCGCGGAGCAGGCGACGCGCTCTTCCACAACAATGGCGACGGGACTTTCTCCGATGTGTCGAAGGCAGCTGGAGTGAGCGATCCCGATGGTTACTACGGAATGGGGGTGATCTGGGCGGACTTCAACAACACCGGGCGGCCGGATATCTACGTAGCGAACGACTCGACGCCGAAGTTCCTCTACAAGAACCTGGGCAACGGCACGTTCAAGGACATCGGGCTGCAGTCGGGCACCGCGGTCAGTGAAGACGGCTCCGAGCAGGCGTCGATGGGGATTGCGGTGGGCGATTACAACCATACTGGCCGGCCATCTTTGTACGTGACCAACTTCTCCGACGAGAACGACCTGCTCTATCGCAATGACGGAGACTGGAATTTCACCGAGGTCTCCTACGCCTCGGGTGTGGCGCTGCCTTCGCTGCCGTGGGTGAAGTGGGGCACGGCCTTTGTCGATCTGGACAACGATGGCTGGCTCGACCTGATTGCGGTCAGCGGGCATGTCTATCCGCAAGTCGATACGCTGCCGTCGGGTCCGGGTTATCGTGAGCCCAAGCTGCTGAGCATGAACCAGAAGGACGGGACCTTCTGCGATGCCAGCGATCAGGCGGGTCCGGCGCTCAAGGAGAAGCGGGTGTCACGCGGGCTTGCGGTCGGCGATCTCTTCAACGACGGCAACATGGATGTTGTGATCGGAGATATCGATGGGGCGCCGATGATTTTGAAGAACCATGGCGCCCCGGGGCGGCACTGGGTGAGCTTCGAGCTGGCGGGCACGAAGAGCAACCGGCTGGCTCTCAATGCACGCCTCAAGGTCGTGGCCGGCGGCATGACGCAGACCGACGAGATCCACAGCGGCGGCAGCTATCTCTCGCAGAACGATCTTCGCGTGCACTTCGGCCTGGGTGCGGCGGCCAAGATCGACAGCCTGGAGATTCACTGGCCCTCGGGCAAGGTCGAGACCCTGACCAACCTTGCAGCCGATCAGTTTTATTCCGTGCTCGAAGGGCAGGGAATTGTTCCGGCAGAGCGGATTCGTCCGGCGAAGAAGAAGTGATTAAGGGGGTACACCCCTTGGGTACACCCCGCCCCTCCCCTGTTTTGTTACCGATTCTGTAATCGTTTGATATGAATGGATTTAATGGGTACGTCGGCGCTACCTACCGGCAAATAAAAGACTTATTGCCTCCTTCTTGATTCTAAAGGAGTTATTGGATGAATGGGCAAGCTTTCCCTAAGCACTGACTAGCGCGATCCACAAATACTTGGCCGACTATTTCTCGCGAACCGCTACAATGGAAATAGAGATTAAAGGCCCGGCCGCTATTGCAGCCGGGCTTTTTTGGTTCTAAGCCCAAAAGGGGACGCGTATCTTTGCAAACAAGTTTGCCGGTCGTCACCAAGCCCTTTGTTTTTGAGAA
>Ga0207021_1013_pt1 | contig 50582 bp, 41 predicted proteins | sample Alteio_BWMinCont_49_FD_153496 | JGI IMG/M metagenome (GOLD analysis project Ga0207021, IMG submission 153496) | Enriched cells from forest soil in Barre Woods Harvard Forest LTER site, Petersham, Massachusetts, United States -... | ecosystem: Environmental > Terrestrial > Soil > Temperate forest >... | reverse complement strand
GAAACTGAGCGTTGTGCACCTGCATGCGCACCGCGCCTGCAATCGGAGGCTTTGCGACCGCAGGCGCAGCCATCGCTAATGCGCTGGATATAAATAGAGCCAGCATCGAACAAGAAATCACTTTCATGTATAGGATTCTCCACGCACAGATGAGGAGTTAGATGCGTTTGAGCGGCACATGAACGATCGAATCGTGTCGCGTCGGTTTGCGGCTGACCGTGGTGAGCGGACACGCTTGACCCCTCACCGCGTGCGTGAGTATTCTGCCCCCGTATATGCCCACACTTACACCCGCACAAACCGGCGTGCATCTTGATTACCAGGGGAACAACAACATGAGCACTGCCGTTGCCGCAAAGACGCCGTCCCACGCCGCAACTCCGCTTCTGCGTCGTGCCGCTGTGCTCGGAGCCGGAGCGATGGGCTCGCGCATTGCCGCGCATCTGGCTAATGTCGGCGTGCCAGTGCTGCTGCTCGACATTGTCCCGCCCAACAAAACAGATCCTAAGGCCCGTAGCAGCATTGCCACTGGCGCCCTCGCCGCCCTACTCAAAGCGAAACCTGCGGCCTTCTACGATGCCGCATCCGTGCGCCTGATCACGCCCGGTAATTTTGAAGACGATCTCGCCGGACTGAAAGACTGCGACTGGATCATCGAGGCCGTTACCGAAGACCTGGCCATCAAGCAGGCCCTGCTCGCGAAAATCATTCCGCATCTCGGTCCAGGTTCCGTTGTGACCACCAATACCAGTGGGCTCCCCGTTGCGTCGATTGCTGCCGATACTTCGCCGGAATTCCGCCGCCGCTGGTTCGGCACGCACTTCTTTAACCCGCCGCGTTATATGCGACTGTTGGAGATCATCCCGACGGTCGAGGCTGATCCCGCCGCTGTCTCTTCGATAGCTGCGTTTGCCGATCGCCGCCTCGGTAAGTCGATCGTTTACGCACGAGACACACCCAACTTCATCGCCAACCGCATCGGTGTCTTCTCCATGCTAGCGGCCGTGCGGCTGATGCAGGAGCAGAACCTCACGTTTGAAGAGGTGGACGCGCTCACCGGCTCCGCGATCGGATGGCCGCGCACCGGGACTTTTCGTCTTGCGGATATGGTCGGCATCGATGTACTCGCGCACGTTGCCCGGAATTTCGCCGAATCGCGCGGGACAGACGCCAGCGCGACCACGCTGCCGGCATTCATTGAAACCATGCTCGAACGCCGTTGGCTGGGTGATAAAACTGGCCAGGGGTTCTACAAAAAAGATCTGCAGGCAAAGGATCCAAAAAACAATCGCCTTGTGCTCGACTGGCACAGGCTCGAATACCGCGCCGCAGGGCGTCCGAAGTTTCCGTCTATCGAAATGGCAAAGAATGCGGAGTCGCTCCCGGAACGCCTGCGGCTGGTGCTGGACAGCGATGTAGAGAAGGACAAGGCCGCGGCTTTTCTTTTGCCGCTGCTCACCGGCATCTGGAACTACGCCGCCGACTGCCTGCCGGAGATAGCGGACTCGGCCGCTTCGATCGATCGTGCCATGCGCACCGGCTTCAACTGGGAGCTGGGCCCGTTCGAGATGTGGGATGCCGCCGGAGTGGCTGAGACAACTGCCCAACTTCGCGCTGCCGGTGAGCATGTGAGCGTGCAGGCGGAAGCGCTGCACGCTGCCGGCAAGACCACATGGTATGAGGAGACGGCAGAGGGCCGCAGTGTCTTCGATCCCGCAACCCGTAGTTACAAGCCAATCGACCAGCCTGAAGGAATCGCCAGCGCCGCGACCTTTCGGCGCGCCAACAAGGTTATCCGTAAGAACCCCGGTTGCTCGCTCATCGACATTGGCGAGGACATTGCGTTGCTCGAGCTGCACTCGAAGAAAAATGCCATCGGCGACGACATCGTCTCGCTCATTACCCAGACGCTCATCCCGGGCAGCGACTACGTGCGCAACTTCCGCGGCTTCGTCATCAGCGGAGACGCCAGCGACTTCTCTGTCGGCGCGAATCTCATGCAGCTCCTTCTCGGTATTCAAGAGGGTGATTGGGATGAGGTTGGCCTTGCGGTGCGCGCCTTTCAGCGCATGACTGTGTCGATTAAATTCTGTCCGCGCCCGGTGGTCGCTGCGCCGTTCAATCTATGCCTCGGGGGAGGGACAGAGATATCGCTGCACGCGGCGCGCCGCCAGCCACACGCCGAGCTATACATGGGGCTCGTCGAGACGGGAGTGGGCCTGGTGCCCGGCGGCGGTGGCACCAAAGAGATGGCTCTCCACGCCATTGACGCCGCGCGCGCCTCCTCGGGCATCGACGCTGATACCGCGCCGGTGCTCTTCGCCTTGTCTGCTGATCTGCAGGATGCGCTTCGCCAGCGATTTGAGACGATCGCGATGGCCAAGGTCTCGACCTCTGCCGCAGAAGCACGTGCGCTCGATCTGCTCGCGCCCGCCGACCAGATCACTCTGAACCGCGAGCGCCTGCTTCTCGATGCACGCGAAGCCGCCATCTATCTTGCGGAGACCGGCTACACCGCGCCAGCTCAGCGCACCGTCGCTGTCCCCGGCGAGGCGGTGTTGCCTACGCTCAAGCTTGGGATTCACCTTATGCGTCAGGCAGAGTACATCAGCGATCACGACGTCACGGTCGCCACGCACGTCGCGCGCATTCTTTGTGGAGGCGCGCTGACGCCTGGTTCGCTGGTGACGGAACAATATCTGCTCGACCTCGAACGCGAATCGTTTCTCTCGCTGTGCGGCGAGCGCAAAACGCAGGAGCGCATTGCTCATACCCTGCAAACCGGCAGACCGCTCAGGAATTGATCTCATCTGCTAGAACGGTCCTGGCCTTGATCACTCTTCGTGCACTAACGACGATGGCGATTGCTCTCATTGCAGCGACTGTGTGGGAGCCGTCGCTTGCCGCGGCCCAGTCGGAATCATCCACAGTTGCGGCGTCTGGTGAGCAGATCGAATCTGGCCGGGTGCGTCTGCCCAGCGGAGCCGAGGTCATCTATCGCATCCGCCTGCTCCCGCTGTCGTCGTTTCCCGGGCTGCCTGCGGTGGTGGTTGCGCAACTCAACGAGAGAAAGTGCATGGTTCCCCAAACCTACGAAGCGCACGTACCCGAGAACGTCTTTCACGGAGCCCTGGAGCGGAAGGGAAGCGACGACTGGGCCGTGCTCTGTTCGGTTAACGGAATCACCACGCTTTATGTCTTTTTTCAATCGCAGTTCACGGCCCCCATGGCGCTGCGTCATCAACACAACACGGAGTGGCTTGGCTCGGAGGTTTTGGGCGCCTACGGCTCGGCATGGGGAATTGCATTGCGTCATCCCTCGCAGTTCCCCATCGCCAGGAGCAGTGCGTTCGCCGATCGCAGTAACCTCGATCACGATGGAATCGAAGACGCATTTATCGAGAAGTCCTCGACGACGCACTACTTCCAGAATGGGTCCTGGATTACGCTCGAAAGTCCCAATTAGCGGTTTGGCCAACGCCTGGGGCGCTGAGTATCATCGAATGCGACAGGAATCTCATCATGACTGAAATCTTCATCGCAGCCGCCGTACGTACCGCCGTGGGCAAAGCTCCCAAGGGTACGCTCGCCACCACCCGCCCGGACGATCTCGCCGCAATTGCCATACGAGGCGCACTCGATCGTGTGCCTGCGCTCGATCTCAAAGAAATCGAGGATGTAATCCTAGGCTGCGCGATGCCCGAGGCCGAGCAGGGAACGAATGTCGCCCGCATCGCGAGCCTGCGTGCAGGTCTGCCGGTCGAGGTCTCGGCCATGACCATCAACCGCTTCTGTTCCTCCGGACTTCAGGCGATTGCGCTCGCAGCCGACTCCATCCGCTCAGGCCGCGCTCGGGCTGCGCTTGCCGGTGGAACCGAATCGATGAGCATGATTCCTTCAGGCGGCAACAAACTCAGCGCGAACCCGTGGCTCATCGAGCACTATACTGACGCGTATCTGTCTATGGGTCTCACAGCGGAAAATGTCGCGAAGAAATACGGCATCAGCCGCGAGCAGGCTGACCAATTCGCGCTTGGGAGTCACCAGAAAGCACTCGCTGCCATCGCGGAGGGAAAGTTTCAGGAAGAAATCGTGCCTGTTACGGTGACAAATACTACGTCTAACTGCAAACCCGCCAAACCGGATGTAAAGACAGCGGAATTTGCAATCGACGAGGGCCCGCGCGGCGATACATCTCCTGAGGCTCTGGCGAAATTGAAGCCGGTATTTCATGCCAAGGGCACGGTCACGGCAGGGAACTCATCCCAGACCTCGGATGGCGCTGCGGCTGCGGTGGTCATCTCTTCTGAGCGTGCGAAGGAACTCGGCATCCAACCGCTCGGACGCTTTATCAGCTTTGCGACGGCGGGGTGTCCGCCGGAAATCATGGGGATCGGTCCGGTCTACGCGATTCCGAAAGCGCTCAAGCTGGCCGGGCTGACCCTGGATCAGATTGATTTGATCGAACTGAATGAGGCCTTCGCGGCGCAGGCTTTGTCCGTGATCCAGCAGGCCGGACTTGATCCCTCCAAGGTCAACGTCAACGGTGGAGCTGTTGCGCTCGGTCATCCGCTCGGCTGCACGGGAGCGAAGCTGACGGCGACGATCTTGCACGAACTCAAGCGCCGCAAGCTGCGTTATGGATTGGTGACAATGTGCGTCGGCGGGGGAATGGGGGCTGCGGGGGTGTTTGAGAGCCTGAATTGAGAATGTCTTTTGTCAATGTGGCACAAATTGTGTCACATTAAATCATGCCAGCTACGAACATGCGCGGACTCCGCAACACACGCCAGATCAAAGCGTGGTTGCGTGCAGGTAAGTCTTTGAACTGCGCGACAGAAACCATGTAATCCGCCGCATCGTTACAGAAGTAAAGAAAACTCCTGTCCTAAAAGAATGGCCGGATTTCGAAGCAAGGAGAAAGAAAATCTTCGGCGACCGGGTACTGAATGCTGTCGATGACTTTCTTCGGGACCGGCACGGACGCTATTGAGCATCTACGTTGACTCGAGCCTGCTTGTCTCGGCCTATCTTGCCGACGCTCACTCGCCAGAGACGGATCGACGCCTAACGATGCATCATGGATTTTGGCTCACTCCGCTGCATCGGTCGGAGTTTGTGCACGCCGTAGAGCAAAACGTCTATCGGAAGAAGATTTCTGCATCAGTGGCCCGAAGCCTCCACGGAGACTTGAACAGGATCGTCTCTCTGGCTTGTGGGTTGATGTCCATCTACCTGACAACCCCAGACACTTTCTGTCCAACTTGCCCTCATTTACGTCTCGCATATAGGTACTCGCACGCTCGACACACTGCATGTGGCCTCCGCTCTTGAACTCGGCGCGGCTCAATTCTGGACCTTCGATGATCGTCAGGCCAAGCTGGCGAAGGCTGCAGGATTAAAAGTCTCCTGATCCCTGTTCCTGGCCGACGGACCGCAGTCGCAGCGACCGAAATCCATCAAAACGGCGTAGGATATTCGGTTGCACAGGAGTATTTGTCATGGCCACTGCTACCTCCTCCGCTCCCGCTACTGTAGTTACCGGCGGCAGCTTTCTGTTGAATGAAGCCGATCCCTCCGGCGTCTTCACCCCGGAGGATTTCTCCGACGAGCAGCGGCAGATAGCCGACACAGCCGCCGAATTTGCGGCGAATGAAGTGCTGCCGGCTGCTGATGAAATCGAGGCCAAACATTTCGACGTGACGCGCGGGCTGCTTAAGAAGGCGGGCGGTCTCGGCCTGATGGCGGTCGATATTCCGGAGGAGTACGGCGGCCTGGCCATGGACAAGGTCACCTCTGCGATCATTGCCGATCGCATGTCAGTGCTGGCCAGCTTCAGCGTGGCCTTCAGTGCCCATGTGGGCATTGGCACGCTGCCCATCGTGTGGTATGGGACCGACGCGCAGAAGGAGAAGTATCTGCCCAGGCTGGCGAGCGGTGAATGGATCGCGGCCTACGCTTTGTCGGAAGCTTCTTCAGGTTCTGACGCCATGAACATCCGCGCCCGCGCGGTTCCTGACGGAGACCACTACGTCCTCAACGGCGAAAAGATGTGGATCACCAACGCGGGATTCGCCGATCTCTACACCGTTTTTGCGAAAATTGCCGATCCTGATTCGTCTGGGGCCGACCCCGACCCGGCGAAGGCCCCATTACAGAGCAAGATGTCGGCGTTTCTCATCGAGCGGACCACCCCCGGCCTGACGATTGGCGCCGAGGAGCACAAGCTCGGCATCCGCGGATCGTCGACCTGCCCGCTTGTCCTCAACGACTGCCGCATCCCTGCCGAGAACCTGCTCGGCGAGGCGGGCAAAGGGCATCACATCGCCTTCAACATCCTCAATATCGGGCGCTTCAAGCTGGGAGCGGCGTGCGTGGGCGGGTCGCGCACCTCGTTGGCCAACGCCATCCATTATGCCAAGGAGCGCAAGGCTTTCGGCAAGTCGATCTCGGAGTTCGGCCTCATCCAGCAGAAGGTCTCGGATTCGGCCACGCGTATCTATGTCGGCGAGTCGATGGCCTATCGGACGGTGGGAATGATCGACGCTGCGCTGGCCGGGGTCGAGGGCGCGAGGGAGATCCAGAAGCATATCGAGGAGTATGCCGTTGAGTGCTCCATCCTCAAGGTGTGGGGTTCGGAGATGCTCGACGCCATCGTCGATCACACCGTGCAGATTTACGCCGGGTACGGGTATGTGGAGGAGTATCCGGCAGAGCGTGCTTATCGCGACTCGCGCATCAACCGGATTTTTGAGGGCACCAACGAGATCAACCGTCTCATCATCACCGGCTTCCTGATGAAGCGTGCCATGACCGGGCAGCTACCCCTGCTCCCGGCTATCAAGCAGCTTATGGACGAGCTCATGTCGCCGCCCTCGTTCGCGACCGGCGACGAGGACAATGATCCGCTCGCCCGCGAAGCCCAGATGCTGGCCAATGCCAAGAAGCTTGCTCTCTTCGCGGCTGGCGCGGCCAGCCAGAAGTACATGAACGCGCTGACCGACCAGCAGGAGGTCATGGCTGCCCTGGCGGACATCATCATGGAGGTCTACGCCTTCGATTCCGCTCTCGTCCGGGCGCGCAAGCTTGCCTCTGCCGGCGCTCCGCAAGCCGCGCTCGCACGGGCCATGACCCAGGTCTATGCCGCGAATGCGTTTCATATCATCGAGGCCGCCGCTCGCCAGGTTCTCGCAGCGGTTGCGGAAGGAGACATGCTCCGCACGCAGCTCGCGATCTTCCGGCGGCTGGTGAAGCACGAGCCTGCGGATACGATCGCTCTCAGCCGGACCATTGCTCAAGCCGCCATCGACAAGGGACGTTACCCGCTTTAGGGCTCTTGCGTGGATGCTCGCAGGGTACCCCCCTCTCCCCTCTCATCTGGGTGGAAGGGTAAGTCATAGATTCTACAAGGTTTTCATGAGGGAAATTGTAGGTAACTCATAGAAAATAAAGATTTTGCGCTATGCCCCATGGAATCTATCAGATGCTGCATCTCATAGAAAATACATATCTTACCTGATACTCTTTGATTCTAAAAAGCTTAAAGCGATTGTTGCACCGTGCTGCAGGAGTGCCTCCCGATTCGGCTGGCAGATCGTTCATTCTGCGGCAGTTATTTGCGGATCTCAGACTCTAAATGAGTTACGGGGCCGGTTTCCTGGCCCACCGAAAATAGAAATGCCCGGCAGCGATGGCGGCCGGGCATTTTGTCTCTATTTCCTAATAGCTGTTAGTGAGAAAATAGTCGGCCAATTATCTGGTGGTGGGTCGGTTTGAACTCAGCCTCCTGAAGGTTGGGATTTCCTCTATGTGCCGGAAGCGCTCTCTGAGTGCATTGACATCAGGTTATAGTTTAGAAATTCTTCAAGCACGAGGATCGAAGATGCGCCTGCGAACTGCTCTAATTTTGCATCTCGCAGTAATCTAGCTTTAGCCTGCCAAAGGTTATCGGCTACATGAAGTATGAGTACGCACTCAGCTTCACGACCGGCTCTTTTACTACAACGCAAATCCCATGGCCCTTAAAGACGAACTCTTCGCCAGATAACATCCTAAGTCAGATACCGATGAAAACGTCGATCAGCCCCTATCTTCATGGTTGGTCCGCCGGAACGTTAGCTTCCTTGATCGCGATTGCCGGTGTTCTTATCGGAAATGAGATTTCGGCAGTTACACTTCTCCGAAGGTTGCTCAAGCGGTGTACTAATGACAATGCAAGGCCAGTCCTTAAAAAAATAACGGTGCGGCGGATAGCATTCGCTCCCTACTGAATAATGGTTTATAAATAGTCTCGGTTCTCGAGTCAAACGGTACTGTCGGCTCTCGCAGTTCGAAGTAATGTGACCGCATCGAGATAACGGACAGTTCTGATTTATAAGCGCCACAGCGCGGGGTTACCGCTTCAAGAGAATGTCGATCATTTTTGCCGTACTCGTCATACCGGGGGAGGAGTTTTGGTACAGGCGCCGCTCGTGGCTCGTATCTTTCAGAGAAGGGTCCGCTGGTTTGCCAGCGGGGCCCTCTTCCCCAGCCTAAGTCCAGTAGTTCCTGCGGTCCTCGATATCCAAAGGTATCAAGCGACTGTGTTCGCGATCCTAAACTGTACGGCGCGTTTGACTCGCCACCTTTGCCGCCTTCTCTCTATCGCTCGGGCAGGCCAGGCACGAGGACCACAAAAGTCATTCCAATCCGTCTCGATACTTGTGGTCTTTAGCCTGCTGCTTGCGCTTCCCAATTTGACTCATGCGGCCGTTGGTGGCAGCATTTCGGGAACCGTTCAAGACCGCAGCGGAGCGGTGGTTCCAAAAGCTACCGTAACCGCTACCAGCACGGACACCGGCTTCCGGCAGGTGACTACGACCAACGGTACGGGAGCATACTCCTTCCCGAGCTTGCCCGTGGGCCACTACGATGTCGATATCATCGCAGTCGGCTTCAGGCCCTACCGGCGCGCGGGTATAACAGTCGACGTCAACGACGCTCTCCTGGTAGATGCGGTGCTCGAACTGGGGGGACGATCCGAAACCATCACGGTAAATGAATCGGCGGTGCAGACTGAAAGGTTGAACACTCAATTAGGGGACGTCATCACAGCCGCTAATGTGGCGGCCCTGCCCCTCAACGGACGCAGTTACACCGACCTGCTTGCACTTCAGCCAGGTGTGGTGCCGGCCACCACTATCACATCCCTAACGGTTCAGGGGCTGGGCCAGAGCGTGTTTTCTCCCTCCGGCGATTTGAATCCGGGAACACTTTCGATTAACGGCCAGAGGGAGTCCGCGAACGGCTTTATGGTCAACGGTGCAGATGCTGAAGAGACTGGCAGCATGTCCGCCGCTATCATTCCCAACCTGGATTCGATCGCTGAATTCCGAATCCTGTCCGCCAACTTTGACGCGGAGTATGGGCAATATACAGGGGGCCAAATTAATGTCATTACTAAATCAGGAACCAATGACTTTCATGGAGATGTCTTCGAGTTCCTGCGAAACACCGACCTCGACGCACGCAACTATTTCTCCCCCACTCGTGGCACATACATACAGAATCAATTCGGGGGTACTGTCGGTGGGCCGATCGAAAAGGAAAAGACTTTCTTCTTTTCCGACTATCAAGGCACCCGGCAGATCCAGGGGGCTGACACTGGCCTGATTCCCGTGCCCTCGATGGAAGACCGCACCGGCGATTTGTCCGACCAAGCGAGTTCTTTGACCGGTACTGTCAGCGGGCCTTACTGGGCGAATCAGCTGTCCCAGAAGCTCGGGTACGGAGTTGTTACGGGCGAACCCTACTATGCGCCGGGCTGCATCAGTTCATCACAATGTGTTCTTCCCAACGCGACGATACCGCAGAGCGCATGGTCCGCTCCGGCCACAAATTTGCTGAAATATATCCCGTCGCCAAATCTTCCAAACAGTGTCTTCTCGACATCGGCTTACGACCAGATCCTGAGCGATGACAAGATCGGTGAGCGCGTCGACGCAAATACCAAATGGGGCAATATCTTCGGATATTACTCATTTGATAACTATTCTGAAAACAATCCTTATCCAACCACTCAAGGAGGAGCCAATGTGCCTGGGTTCAATGGCTTGTACGCAGGCCGCGCGCAGCTGGCCGTTCTGGGCCACTCCAAAATGATTGGGGATCATGCCGTTAATGAATTCCGTTTCAATTACACGCGCGACGCCAACGACCTGGGCAAACCAGTGGGAGGGCTCGGTGTCAGCCTCGCTTCGCAGGGCTTTGTAACAGGAGAAGGGACTTTAGGCATCGTCCCGCTTGCACCTCAAAACCAAGGTGTCGAAAATGTTTTCTTCAATAACTTCACAATTGGGTCCGTTCCCGATCGGTTCTACCAGATTAACAACAACTTCGGGTGGAGCGATAACTTCTCAAGAACAGCAGGAACGCATTCGATAAAGGTCGGCGGCCTGCTGAGCTACTTCCAAATTAACACCCACCCATTCGCCGACCTGAATGGCAGCTTTAACTTCTACGGAACCGAGACCGGCCTCGACTTCGCAGATTTCCTGCTCGGCATTCCGAGCCAATACACCCAGAATGATCTGAGATCGTTTTATGGCCGCAACAAATCGATCGGCCTCTACGCGGAGGATAGCTGGCGGTTGCGGCCAAACCTGACGCTCAATTATGGCCTCCGGTGGGACCGGCTTGAACCCTGGTATGAGAAATATAACAACAACATTACCTTCGTTCCTGGCGAACAGTCCCTGGTTTTCCCAACAGCGCCGACTGGCATCGTATATCCGGGGGATCCAGGAATCCCGCGCACGCTGGCCCCTGCAGGAAACCGCGATTTCGGCCCACGCATCGGTTTAGCTTATTCGCCAAACGTGCGACAGGATTCGTTTCTCGGAAAAATCGTGGGAGACCCAGTTTCTACAAGCATCCGGGCTGGTTTCGGCATATTCTATGCCGCCATTCAGGGAGAGACTCTGGGATTGATCAGCGACAATGCTCCATATGGATTCACCTATACCAGTCCCGCCCCGCCTCTTTTTGCCACGCCCTTTATTGATGCCGCCACCGGTAACGTCGAAGGTCAGCGTTTCCCGGCGCAACTCGCACCCCAAAACGTATCGAGAAGCAATCCGGACACCACAATCGACTTCTCCCAATTCGAGCCGATTAGCACCATACCAGGTTACAAGACCACCAACACGATTCCATACACTGAGCAGTACATGCTGTCTGTTCAGCGGGCGCTTGGGGTCAACACCGTGCTCAGCGTGAATTTCGTCGGAAACCAGGCGCATCATCTCCTTGTGCTTGAGGCGGCTAATCCTGGCAACCCCGCGCTGTGTCTAAGCCTGAGCCAGGCGAGCGACGTAGCACCCGGCAGCGCCACCTGCGGGCCCTTTGGCGAGAATGCCGTGTACACCAGCGCTTCCGGACAAGTAATCAATGGAACCCGGGGTCCTTTGGGCCCTTCCTTCGCCAGTGTCAGCTACCAGACCAGCATCGCTAACTCCAATTACAACTCCTTGCAAACCAGCCTGCGTCACACCAGCGCGCGCATGCAATTGTTTGTTAGCTATACCTACAGCAAATCCGTTGATCAGGGTTCGAATCTGGGTGATCAGGTCAACCCCCTCAACCCTAGCCTCAGCCGGGAACTCTCTTCCTTCAATATGATTCATAACTTCGTTGCGAGCTACAGCTACATGCTACCCTTCGAACGCCTCTTTCGTGCTGAAAACCGTTGGACGCAGGGTTGGTCTTTCTCAGGAATCACCCGTTACAGTAGCGGCTTTCCAGTAACTTTCTATAATTACAAAGACACCTCCCTGCTGGGCACGCAGGGAAACGGCATCAATAACCTCGCAGTCGATGAACTTGAATACACTCGCGGTCCGCTCAATCTGAATCACAACCCCCGCAATGAAAATCCCTACTTCAATACCGCGCTCTTCAGTTTGCCGCCGCTCGGCTCGGTAGGTAACAGTGGCCGCAGATTCTTCTCCGGGCCGGGGATCGCCAATTCCGATTTGACGCTACAGAAGAACCTGAATCTCACCGAATCGAAATCCCTCGAATTGCGCCTGGAGGCTTTTAACGCATTCAACCACGCGCAGTTCTACGGACCTGCTTCCGTGGATGGCAACATTACAAGCTCGACCTTTGGTCATGTCGTCAGCGCCGCCTCTCCACGACTGCTCCAGATCGCGCTGAAGATGTTTTTTTGATCTTTACAAAGATGACTTGGGAGTTCGCTTAAGTGGTGACCTCTCAGCTCAGTTTGCGCATACAGGGGTGATAGGACGCATTGAAGAGGGATACTGGTTCTCTCTTGAATTCGAGCGGATGTTCGGCCACACCGAAGCAATCTATTTGGGCGAGATATCGGTCGATTAGCGCAAGGAAAATGCCACATAGACGCCGCCGGAGGGCGACTTGGGATCGCGGCCGCCTCCGGCGGCGATGACGACGTATTGTTGGCCGGCGATCATGTAGGTCGCCGGTGTGGCAAGACCAGCGAAGGGAAGCTCGGTCTCCCACAGCAGCTTGCCGGTACGGCTATCGAGGGCGCGGAATTTCCTGTCAAAGATGGTGGCTCCGATAAAAAGCAGGCCTCCGGCGGTCACGATGGGGCCGCCGTAATTCTCCGTCCCGGTGTGAGCCATGCCGTGGGCGGCTAACTCGGGATATTCGCCGAGAGGAATCTTCCAGAGGTATTCGCCGGTGTTGAGGTCGATCGCGTTCAGAGTGCCCCACGGCGGCGCGACGGCCGGGTATCCGTCGGGATCGTAGAATTTACGGTATCCGGTGAAGCGGTATTTCATCTGCGGGGAATCGGGCCGGGCGAAGTCGCTTTCCGATGGAGCGGTTCTGGCCTGAGGCAGTTCTTTTTTATCGCTGGTCGGGGCGATCTCTACCTCCTTCCCGGTTCGAATATAGGCGAGGAGGGCGTCAAGCTGGGCGTCCTGTATGGTTGGGAAGCCCGGCATCCTGCCCTTGCCGTGATGGATCACGTCGGAGATTTGTGCCGTCGTCAGACGCTTGTCTATATCGAGCAACGAAGGAAAGGCAGGAGGCGAGCCGACGCGGTTGTCTCCGTGGCAGAGCGCGCAGCGGTTCTGATAGAGATCTGTACCGACGCCGGTAGATTTGTTCTCGACGAGGCCGCCGGTCCAGGCAATGTCGTTGGCGTTGACGTAGATCACACCGGTGCTGGGGTCGATTGCGGGGCCGCCCCATTCGGCTCCGCCGTCGAAGCCGGGGAAGACCACGGTCTGCCTACCCACGCTGAGCGGAACGAACTGGCCTTCACTGCGGAAGGTGCGGAACTGCTGCACGGCCCAGGCGTGTGCCTCGGGCGTACGATCGGTGAGCATATTTTCGGTGAGAAGCTGCCGAGCAAACGGCTCCGGCTTGAGAGGAAGAGGCTGCGTGGGTGCGGTTACTTCGCCGGGCACGTCGCTTGCGGGATACTTCGTCTCTTCGATCGGAAAGAGCGGGCTGCCGGTGACGCGATCAAACAGGTAAACCCATCCCTGTTTGCTGGTCTGCGCGACTGCGTCAATCTTCTTGCCGTCACGTTTGACGGTAAGCAGCGCAGGCGGCGAAGGGAAGTCGCGGTCCCACACATCGTGATGCACGCCCTGGAAGGACCAGATGCGTTTTCCCGTGGCTGCATCGAGAGCGAGGAGCGTATTGGCGAAGAGGTCGTCGCCAGCGCGGTCTCCGCCATAGAAGTCGAAGACTGCCGAGCCGGTCGGGACGTAGACAATGCCGCGCTGGACATCGACAGTCATGCCTGCCCAGTTGTTGGCCGCGCCCATGTGGTCCCATGCGCCGGCGGGCCAGGTGTCGTAGCCGAACTCGCCGGGGTGGGGAATGGTGTGGAAGCTCCAGCGGAGTTTGCCGGTGCGGACGTCGTAGGCGCGGATGTCTCCAGGGGGCGCAGGCGGCGTCTCGGGTGCGCGGAAGCCAACGACGATCAGGTCTTTGTAGACAACTCCGGGGGAAGTCATGGCCACGGCCTGGCGGGTGTAATCGTGGCCGAGATCTTTGCGGAGATCGACTCTTCCGTTCTCGCCGAAGTCCAAAATTGGCTTGCCGGTTCGAGGATCGAGAGCATAAAGGTAGTTCATGACGGCGGCAAGGATGCGGGGTTCTTTTTCGTCCGGCCAGTAAGCCAGGCCGCGGGCGGGCTGCGTTCCGGGGATGCCAGAGTCGAACTTCCAAAGCAGTTTGCCGGTGGCGGCGTCGACGGCGATGACTTTTTGCGATGGCGTGTAGGCGTAGAGAACTCCGCCGACAATGATGGGGCTGCTCTGCATGCCGCCCTGCTCGCCGGTATCGAACTTCCACGCCATGCGCAGCTGGCTGACATTCCTGCGATTAATTTGGGTGAGGGCGGAGTAGTGATCTCCGGCAAGTTGGCCGCCGTAGACGGGCCAGTCTGTTGACTGTTTCTGTGCGGTTGCGGGCCTCGATGCATAAGTGATGATGGCGATGGCGATCAGCGCGCCGGTGAGCGTGTTCATTCTGTTGCGATTCCTCAGCCCTGATGGCGAAACACGCCTGATTCTACTTCGTGTCGGCAAAGAAGCAGGCCGGACGGCTAAGGTTGTAGAATCCGGCGATGTGCGTTTCTGCGCCGCGCGTTTCAGAATCTGACCGAGGAAGAACATGACACAACACTTTAATGTAATGATTCATGGGGCAGTGCAGGGAGCCTTCAAAGGCCAGGGAGAAGGGCGCGATAAGGACAAGATCCCCGGGGTGGCCCTTACATACGGCCTGGCAGTTCCCAAAGATCCTGCCACTGGATTTCGCACTGGAAAGCGCCAGCATAAGCCCGTTGTTTTCACAAAGGAATGGGGTACAGCTTCGCCACAGCTTTACCAGGCGGCGGCTACGAATGAAGTGCTGAAGTCAGTCCTCTTCGAATTCATCACAACGAATACTTATGGAAAAGAAGAGGTGGACTTCACCATTGAGCTAACCAATGCCATGATCTCAGGGTTTGAAGGGTCGCTGCACATCGGCGAGAAGGCAGGGCCGATCATCGATACCCGTGAACTTGAGGTAATCACGCTGGAGTTCCAGAAGATTGTGGTCACCAGCGTTACAGGCGGAACAACCGCCAGCGATAACTGGAGCCCGTCTCTGTAGAGGCGGGGCCAGCGTTTCTATTCGCCGCCGCTCGCATACTTCACGCTGCATCCATAAGGGCGAGTGGAGGTGGTCGCAACCGGTTTGCCCGCCATGGCATCCGTCAGAGCTTCGGAGACGTAGTTCTTCGACGCGCGAATGTCTCCCGGATCGGGAGTCGCGTGATCGTCGATCGCGCCCTGGTAGATCAGCTTGCCGGAGGGATCGATGACGAACATGTGCGGCGTGGTTTTCGCGGAGTATTCACGCCCGATCATCCCCATCGGGTCGAGGATCGCGGCCGTGGGATCGGCATGCACCTTGCTGATGTAGGCGTTCTCCCCCGACGCTGTCATGTAACCCTGCTCGCCCGGAGCGGAGGAAAGAATCGTCAGCCAGACCACACCTTTGGCGGTCCATTCTTTCTGTAGAGCCTGCATGTTGCCGCTGTTGTAGTGCTTCTGCGTGTAAGGGCAGCCGTTATTCGTCCACTCCAGCACGACGAACTTGCCGCGGTAGTCGGAAAGCTTGTGGGTCTGTCCGTTGGTGTCGACGCCGGTAAATTCCGGAGCCGAATCTCCAACACGAACGGCGAAAGCAGCCAGAGTGAAAGCCAGAGCGGCTGCGAAAGCCACGGTCGATCTGCGTATCGGAATTCGCATGGAAGAGAAGCCTCCTTACTTCGCTTAGACGGGGTTCTCGAGAGATTCGTTTCTTGAAACTTCTACAACCCCGTACCGGCGCGAATTGGGCCAGCCTTGATCTGATCGAGAGCATTGAAAACAATGCCTTGGGTCAGCACCTCCGGCAGCAGGATGGGCGGAGCCTGCGGATCGGCGGGATATAACGCATAGGTCGGCACGCCATCTCGACCAAGTGAGGCCAGCGTTTGCGCGATGACTTCGTCGTGGCGGGTCCAGTCGGCGCGTACGAGGGCTACGCCGCTCGTCTTCAGCCGCTCTTGCACATCGGTCCGGTTCAGCACAACGCGCTCATTCACCTGACAGCTCAGGCACCAGCTTGCAGTAAAGTCGACGAAGACGGGTCGTCCTTCGGAGCGGTACTTCGTGACGAGTTCGGGAGTAAACGCCGCCCATTGTGTGCCGGTGGTCGCAGCGCTCGCGGCGGCCGTTGAGGCTCCTGAACGGCGAACCGCAGCCATCGGGAGCGCTATGGCTAACACGAGCACCAACACCGCTGCCACTGTGGCAGGAGCCTTCGCCGGCCAACGCCCCAATACCCAGCCGGCGACTGCCAGCAGCAGGAACGCAATGAGCAGGTCGACGAGAGCTCCCGTTCCGGCGGTTTGCGTAAAGACCCAGACCAGCCAGATCACTGTGGCGAAGATCGGAATCGATACCGCCTGCTTGAGAATCTCCATCCACGCTCCGGGTCGAGGCAGCAGGCGTGTCCACGCCGGATTGAATGCCAGCAGGAGGTAAGGCGCAGCCAAACCCAGCGCCAGCGCAGTGAACACCGCGAAGCTGACCAGCGCAGAGTTGGAGAGCGCATATCCAATCGCCGCGCCCATGAATGGAGCCGTACAGGGAGTAGCCACAATCACAGCCAGCACGCCGGTGAAGAAGCTGCCGGTGTATCCCTGTTTCGCAGCCAGGCCAGAGCCGGCGCTGGTGAGAGTAAGGCCGATCTCGAACTGACCGGCGAGCGAAAGCCCGAGGAAGAAGAGCAGCATTGCGATCAGGGCATCGAAGGTGGGTGACTGAAACTGAAATCCCCAGCCAAGGTTGTGTCCTGCGCCGCGCAGCACCAGCAGCACGCCGACTACTAACCAGAACGAAGCCAGAATCCCGAGCGTGTACACCAGGCCGTGCAGGCGCAGTTTGTGCCGCTCCTCTGTCGATGATTGCACCAGCGCGAGCCCCTTGATGAATAGGACGGGGAAGACGCAGGGCATGAGGTTGAGAATGATTCCCCCAACAAAGGCCAGCAGCACAGTCCGCAACATTCCGGATGACTGCACAAGGCTGGCCGATGCCAGCTCGCCCGGCGTTGCCCGAATCTCGTAGGCGCGTCCATCACCGAGGACAACCAGCCCGTGCAATTGATTGGGAGCGGTGTGCAGGTTCTCGTCTTTGGTCAGCGTGAGGTGCACGCCGTTTTTCAGCGCCGTCACGGGCTGTGGGGACGCATTTGCCAATACATTCTGCTCGAAGGGAAAGAACACGGCGGATTTCTCTACTTGCCCTGTTAGAACGGTGAGCTCAAAGCCATTGCCTGAGGCACGAAATCTCGCCGCACCCTGCGCGGGCAGCGGTTGCGGCAGCGTGTTCTTGAACCGTTCCAGCAAATGTGCATCGGCGGCGTTCTGGGTGTCGACGGTGGGCGCTTTCGGGAGCGCGGGACGATCGACGGAAAGCTGGGCCTTTCCGGGAATGCAGACCTCGCGGCAAACCAGCCAGTTCACTTTGGCCGCGAGCGTTACATTCGGGCCGGCCGGCTTGAAGTTGGCCGCGACCCGCATGGGAATCGGAAAGAGCACTTCGCTCTCATAGCCATAATCCATCAACGGACCGAGCGGGAGGCGCTTTGGGGCAGGGAACTGGATTGCATCGGCCATGATTGCCGACGGAAGCGTCCACTTGATCGACGGAGGCTCGCCGGAGTCTCCGGCGTTGATCCAATAGACATGCCAGCCGGGATCGAGCTTGAAATACAAGCCCGCCGTAAAGCTTTGCCCCGGATAAATCTGTGCAGGCGGCACGACGAGCTGCACAGTGAGGTGTGGGGCGGTCGCTGCCGGCGCGGCCCACAGCGCCGCCGTCAGCAGCAACATGGCGCAAAAGATCGGTATGGAAAGCGGCAGGATTGAAAGACGAGCTTGCGTACGCATTCTCATTCCATTGTAGGGCGTTGGGTGGCAAGAAATTGCTTCGGCGTCCCAGAATGCTTGCTTCGATTTTCGTTGTCGATACGGAAAAGACAAGCGAAACTGGAAACTTCAACTTTCACTGCATAAAAACAATCTTTGGATCAGACAAGGACCAGCATTATGGCGTGGACTCGGCGGACATTTCTTACCCATGTGGCGGCAGCAGGCGGCTATAGGGCCATGTTTACAGCGATGCAATCGTTAGGGCTCCTGGCCATGACTGCCGAGGCGTCTCCTCTGCCGCAGTTACCGGCGAACTACGGCTCCGGCAAGAAGGTTGTGATCCTGGGAGCGGGCATCGCTGGGCTGGTGTCGGCGTATGAACTGCGCAAGGCGGGCTTCGAGTGCATCGTGATCGAAGCGCGTGAGCGGCCCGGGGGGCGCAGCTGGACGGTGCGCAACGGCACCAATGTCGAGTTCACCGACGGCACAATCCAGACATGCGACTGGGAGGGCGACAACTACCTCAATGCCGGCCCGGCGCGGCTCCCCTCCATTCACCACAATATTCTAGGTTATTGCGAAGAGCTGGGCGTGCCGCTGGAAGTGGAGATCAACACATCGCGCAGCACGCTCATGCAAGCGAAGGATTTGAACGGTGGCAAACCGGTCGAGCAGAGGCAGGTCGTCAACGACACACGCGGGCACATCTCCGAACTGCTTGCGAAGTGCATCGACCAGCACGGGCTCGACCAGGTCCTGACTAAGGAAGATACCCTGCGGATGCTCGACTTCCTGCGGACGTATGGCGATCTCGACAAGAGCTACAAGTACACCGGCTCCGAGCGGAGCGGCTTCATTGTTGGCCCCGGAGCGGGTCCAGACGAGGAGAAACTGCGTCCGCCGCTCAAGCTGCACGAGCTGCTTGTGGCGGATTTCTCCATGGGCGAGCTCTACGAGGAGCAGATCGACTGGCAGGCGACGATGTTTCAACCGGTGGGAGGCATGGATCGCATTCCCTATGCCTTCGCAAAATCGCTGGGGCCGATTGTGCGTTACGGGTCGCCGGTGCAGCAGCTGCGCAATATGGAGAAGGGTGTTCGCGTCGTCTACACCGATGGCGCGTCAAAGTCGATACAGACTATCGAAGCCGATTACTGCATCTGCACGCTGCCCGTTACCATTCTCGACACGCTTGACACGGACTTCTCGCCGGCAAAGAAACAGGCCTTCAAGGGCATGAAAGTCGCCTCGCTCTACAAGATCGGATGGGAGTCTCCACGCTTCTGGGAGAAGAAGTACAACATCTACGGCGGCATCTCCTTCACCAAGCAGACGGTAGACCTGGTGTGGTATCCGAGCTGGAAGCTCTTCAGCAAGACAGGCGTGATTCTCTCCGGCTTCAACTTCGAGCGACAGGACTGGGGCGACGGCGCTCCAACCGAGTTTGGCGCGCTGACAACCGAAGGAAAGCTGGCCGCATCGAGGGCCGCGGTCGAGACGCTGCATCCCGGCTACGGTCAGTTGTTGACGAAGCCCATCTACGTTTCGTGGCAGAAGATTCCATATAGCCTGGGGTGCCTCGCGATGAACAACCTTCCCAACGCAAAGCCGGCTTACGACGAGCTGAGCAAGCCCGACGGTAGGTGCTTCATTGCAGGAGACTACGTAAGCCATCTTTCTGGCTGGCAGGAGGGCGCAGCGCTCTCCGCGCACCGTGCCGTGAAGGGAATCGCCGAGCACATGCGGAGCGGCTGAAGGCGTGACTTACGCCGAAGGCGTCTCCCGCTGGACGCGCAGTCCCCACCCCGCGGCCATGCGGTCTTTGAGAATGCAGCGGTCCATCACAACCTTCACGCCTGCAGCCTCCGCCCGTGCGGCGGCTTCCTCGTGTACTACACCTTCCTGCAGCCACAGATAGGGAATCTTCAGCCGGATTGCGTCGTTCACCACTTCCGGAACGAACGCGGGAGCGCGAAAGACATTCACGAGAGTGATGCCGGGATCAGCCTCGACGGCTGCGTCGAGTGTGGGATACGCCTTCTCGCCGAGCGCGCTTTCAATGTGCGGATTCACGGGCACGATGCGGTATCCGCGGCTCTGCATGAATCGCGAGACTCCGAGCGAAGCGCGGTCTTCCCGATTGGTCAGCCCGACTACGGCGATTGTCTTTACGCGGTCGAGAATCTCGCGGATGATTGCGGCCTCATTCATGGCAGTCTCTCAATATATAGATGATAGGTGTGTTTATCCGGGATCGCTGTCTGTGTTTAGAATTGGACCGGCACGTGGATTCCATGAGTGCTTTCGAACCCTTTCCCGGCATCACGCCGTTTCTCTGCTTCGACTCGAATGCCGAAGAAGCCGTCAAGTTTCACCTCACCATTTTTAAGAACTCGGGCCGTCTCGACGAGCTGCATAATGGCGGCGTAGCAGTGGGCCCAACAGCATACTTACGATCTCCTTTGAGCTCGACGGCCAGACGTTTACTGCGCTCAATGCGGCCCGTTGTTCAAGTTCACCGAAGCAGTCTCATTTCTCGTGCGGTGCGATGCGCAGGAGGAGGTGGACTACTACTGGGAGAAGTTGACTGCCGGAGGGAGCGAGAGTCAGTGCGGCTGGCTCAAGGACAAGTTCGGACTCTCCTGGCAGATTGTGCCCGCGCGCCTGCCCGACCTCATCAAGAAAACCGAAGGCGATGCAGGCCATGCTTCAGATGAAGAAACTCGACATCGCGGAACTCGAGCGCGCAGCGAAATCGTAGAGCAGTCAGCTGCTCGAATACGTCACCGTCACCGCAATCGAGTTCTTGTCGGTCAGGTCGGGAGCAGGCGCGGTGAGTTCGGCCGGAGGGCTGCCTCCGGCGCAGAGCCGCGTGAGCGCGAGGGCGACGGACGCTACGAAGTCTGGCGACACATCGTTTTTCATCATGGATTGCAGCCGGGCGAGCAGGTTGTCCCACGCATCGAGTTGGGGCGGCGCAGTGGTGAGCGTCGCCAGACTCTTGAGATCCGCGCAGAAGTTCATGAAGTCGCTCGCAGCCTGCAAAGCGTACCCGATCAGCGCGGCGTTGTTGCTGGCCTGTTGGAACTCTGTGTTCAGATAGGCCAATCCCGCTGCGTGATTCCCTGACTGTGTCCGGTCGGGAAGGGCACCGGGCGATGGAGGCCATTGATCGTTGCTCGCGATATTCCAGTTGCTCCACAGGGTGTAGCCGAGCCGCTGGCCCGCCTCGGTGAAATTCGCGGGAGAAGAGGAAAAAAGATCATTGCATGCGTTCGCAAACGCCGCGTAGTTCTGTATGTCGGGGGCCTGGTTGTCCGGCTTGCCGCTGGTGATGATCGATGCCTGGAGACGCGCATAGGCACTGGGATCGAAGGTGAGGTGCAGCAGCTCGGTGGCCCCTGGATTGCCTATGACAGCCTTCACGCTCTGCACAAGCGCGTCATGGTTTGGCCCGGTGGCGATGAGGCCGAGAAAGTCTGCAATGTAATTCCCGAACTTCTGATTTTTTCTTGCCCGCAGAACGCAATGCAGGTCGATGCTTCCCAGCTGCAGGGCGGTGCTTGTAAGGTCGGCCTTGGCGGCGAAGTACAGATCGATTTCGCGCTGGCCGCCGTTCACATCGAGAAGCAACTGCCGTCCCACCTGGGCGACCAGGTGGAAGGTATTGTTGCCCGCGTAAATGAGCCGGGAATTGCTGATGATTGCGTCGCTCCAGGCGACCCTAAGCTGGCCGAAAAGATTCAGGTTGATGGAAGTCTTTTTCTGGTAGAACTTCTCCATGCCGCCGCCGGTCGCGATGGAGACGCCGCCGTGGGGGATGCCCAGAGCCTTGACGAAGTCTCCGTCGAATGCGGTCTTCCATGCGACAGCGAATGCGGGGGCGCTCAGGTCGAAGGTGTAGTCGAGAAGGATGAAGGTCTGCCGGGTAGTCGAGATCGCGACGTCGAGGGTCGCCTGTGCGTCGTTGATGGGCGTCAGCCAACCGCCGATTTTGCCGCCCATCTCGGCAGCGTAGGTTGCGGCTTCGTCGGCCCCCTTGGGCAGAACCTTACTCACGAACATGGTGCCCAGCGATCCGGGCAGCATTTTGCCGAAGGCGGTGCCCAGTTGATCAGAGATCACGGCGGCGCTGTCTGCCGGACTCGAAATCAGTCCTATGCCAACGTGCAGGCCGATGCTGGTGTCCTGCTCCTTCGCGCGGTAGAGGTGCACGTGCCCGATGGTCGCGCTGTCCTTCCAGAGCAGCGCCTCGAAGCGGCCGGCATAGGAGAAGTTGAAAGCCAGACTCGCAGTGGCCTCGAAGGCCGGAATGATCGACGGATTCGGATCAAAGACAGTCGCCGTGCCGCTGATATCGGATGCCGCCTGGCCCGCATAGAGGATTTTGGTGTAGCCGATGCTGGCTCCGAGGCCAACCTGAAGGCTGGCATTGAAGTCGTGATGCAGGTAATCGCCGACATGGAGACTGTTGAAGGTGAGCGGATGTAGTGGCATGACGAAGTTCGTGAAGGCGGCCCCGATTGCGTCGTGAAGCGTGTCCGATGGGCTGCATTTCCGGTAGAAGGCGACGCCGAATGTATTCTGCGCGCTGACGCTCCCAAAGATGCCGACGGTGCCGACCGGCACCTCAGCCGAGATTCCGCCGCCGATCGAGAATTCGAGCTCGATGCAGACATACGCGGCATCGCCGGGCACCGTTACGGTCTTCGGAGCGGGCGGATCGGACTTCGCCTCCGGGCCGATCGAGATGTCGGTTTCAAATTCGTCCGCGTAGCTGAGCAGGGCATCGCCGGCGAGCAGAACCGCAAGCCTGCCCACTACACCGGCGGAGAGCGTGAAGGTGAATTCGCCCGCGCCCGGCGACCACGATGGACTCTGGCTGGTATCGATGGCTACGCTGCGAAGCGCTGGCGGCAGCGTGGAGAGCGGCTTGTCGAGCTGGCTTTGGAACTCCGGCCCAAGTTTGAAATCGGACTGCATGTTGCTCTTCAGGTCCTTCAGCGGACCGAGGGACGTGATCTGGCGGGAACCTACGGCGATATCGAGTGACATGCGCTGTCTCCTGAAGTTGTCGAGAACTCGTGGGCATTCGCGGAGAATTTCGCTTGCCAGCGTGGGCCCGCGCAAATGGTGAGGGAACTCTAACAGGCTGTGCGTGGATTTCGCAGCGGTTTCTTTTTGAAATTCTGACTTCGCCAGGAGACGCTCAGAGACGCTCTGGGCAGGCTCCGTATTTCTTCAGTGCTTCCTCGACGTCGGATGCCTTCTTCGAGTGGTAAGTCTCTTCCGACCACTTCTTCATCTCGGGAGAAGCGTCGGTTTCGATTTCCTGGTAGACGCAGCTCAACAAGCGATCGAGAGGCTCTTCGACCCAGGTGTTGCCCTGCCCGTGTACGCGTGTCGCGCCCTTTTCCCAGCCCCGTGGAGTCAGGTGCCATTCCGTCCATTCTTTTCGTGCGGCCATCGTTTCGTTCTCCCCGGCAATCCTGCCAACATTTCCTGTGACGCCATTTGTACGCCTGAGGCAGCTTCGCCGACAATGAGTTCATGATTCTCGAAACCTTCCCCGTCGGCGCGCTGCAATGCAACTGCACCATTGTGGGCGACGAGGCGATGCGCGAAGCCATGGTGATCGACCCAGGCGACAATATACCCGATATCCTGTTGCGCCTGGCAAAGCACGGCCTCAGACTCAGGCAGATCGTCGTCACCCATGCGCATATCGACCATGTAGGTGGAGCGGTCCAGCTTAAGAAGGCGACCGGAGCCCCCATTCTGCTAAATGAAAACGATCTGCCGCTGCTGAAGATGATGGACGTGCAGGCGGGCTGGCTGGGAGTGGTCCCGCCCGACGTCGCTCCACCCGACACGAGCGCCGAAGAAGGCATGGTGGTAGGCATCGCCAACCACTTCGCTCACGTTCTTCATACTCCAGGCCACACGCAGGGGAGCATCTGTCTGCACTTTGCCAAGGAGAATTTGCTGATTGCCGGTGACACTCTCTTTGCCGGTTCGATTGGACGAACCGATCTGCCCGGGGGCGACTCCCGGAAGATCCTGCGATCCATCCACGACCGGCTGCTGCCCCTCGCGGATGAGACTCGGGTGATCCCCGGCCATGGGTCACAGACGACGATTGGCGAGGAGCGCGAGTCGAATCCGTTCCTGCAACCAGGCGTGCGGTTTTGATTATATTTATCAATCAATTAGGCGATACTATGTTAACCAACACATGATCGGAATCAACGTCGATAACTATGTTTTAGTTTCTTCTTTTATTGCCTTGAAAAGAGAACAAATAGCGCCTATTCCGTTTGAAAACTCCTCAAGTGGCGCCAGAAGGCTCACGATGAGCCATCCGTCTCCCCGGAAACCGAAAAAATAGCCGGGGTGAACGGAAACGCCATGATCCCTGACCAGCCGGACGGCAAGCGCTTCTCCGGATTCCAGCGCAGGCACGCGAAGCACGGCATACCAACCGGCCTCGACCTCGAGGCGCGAGATCATGGTCTGGGCCGCGAGGTGGGTGTCGAGGCTGCGCAGGTTCTTTTCTACGCGAGTGGAGATCTGACTCTGCAGTCCGCCCCGCAAATTAAGCCATGCCGGCAAGGCGCACTGTATGGGCGCGTTCATCGAGAGAAATGTGTCGGCGATCACTTCCAGCCGGTCGAGCGACGGGCGCAGATCCGGCTCCGGCCCGAAGGCGGCGATCCAGGCGGCTTTCATCTGCGGGAGGGCAGCGATCTTGCTCAGTCCGCTCAGAACGAAGGTCAGGACGGGATGCGGCCCGCAGGCAAAACTCCGGCCCGCATGGCCCTCCAGGTCGTAGTCGAGAAACACCTCGTCGACGATCAGGGCGAGTCCGTGCTCGGCGCAGAGCGCTTCCAGTTCCTCCCGCTCGTAGTCCCGGGTGAAATGCCCCGTCGGGTTGTTGGGATGGACAAGGGCAATGGCCCGCGTCTTCGTCGTGATCTGCCGCCGGAGCGATTCGGTATCCATCTGCCAGCCGTGGTCATAAAACAATGGATAGGGAACCAGTCGCACATTTTCAATCTGTGCGAGAAAATCGAACAATGGATAGCTCGGCTGCGCGATGAGAACCTCGTCTCCCGGATCGCACAGCAGCCGGAACAGATAACTGTAGGCCTCGCTGGTGCTGGTGGTTAAGAAAAGCTGTTCGGCATCGACGGTCGCGCGATGGCTCGCGTAATACCCGGCCACAGCTTCGCGAGCATCGAGCATGCCCCTAGGATTGGGGTCGTAGAAGAGCGATTCGCGTCGGGCCAGGGCGGAGTGGATCGCAGCTTCGTCATAGATGAAGCCGCACTGCGTGGGGTTGGACGCAGTCAGATCGAGCAGCGGCAGCCCAATTTTGTGACGCTCGGCGATCGTCCCGGCCGGTTCGGTTTCGGAGGTGTCCCAGGCAGTGCGCGCAGAGAAAGTCGGACGCCGTTGCATCGTACTCATCTTTTCACAAATGCTTCTCCGAGTTTATTCGGCATAATGAAGGCAGGCTTTCGCAATTTCCTGACAGGAGAATTCATGGCGATCGACGCAGTGATCTTCGATTACGGAAAAGTTCTCAGCAACTCCGAAGATTCCGTGGCGGAGCAGAAGCTGCTGGCGCTCACCGGTCTTGACCGGCCGACCTTTGACCGCCATTACTGGCGGCATCGTCACGATTACGACATGGGCACCCTGAACGGCCGTACCTACTGGGAGCAGGTTGCGAGGGAGGCCGGGATTGCGGTTACTCCCGAACTGGTTGACGAGCTCATCGAGACCGACGTCATCATGTGGACGTCGCTCAACGAAGAGATGCTGGCCTGGGTAGTGGCTCTGCAGGAGGCGGGCATCAAGACTGCGATTCTCTCGAACATGGGGTGGGAGGTTCTGGGTTACATGCGGCAGGAGTTCGGATGGCTGGCTCACTTTCAGCATCACACCTGGTCGTGCGAGCTGGGCATCTGCAAGCCGGACCCGGCCATTTACATTCACACCTGCGAGAAGCTTGGCGTAGCGCCGGAGAGCGCGCTTTTTCTGGATGACAAGCCGGAAAACATTGCCGCAGCGGCTAGGGTTGGCCTCAATGCGGTGCTCTTTGAATCGATTGAGCAGCTGCGCCGCGACCTCGAAGCGCGAGGCCTGCAGACGGGACTGCCCGTGCCGGGCGCGCCTTCCGAGATCCAGGCAGACGCCCCCGAAACTCACACTCCTGCTCCGCACACGCTCGACGCCTAAGCAGTTTGATTTGGTCTCGCCTTTGAAGGGCATGGACTTCAGCCCGCATGTTGGTGGTGAAATGGGTGCGGCTTCAGGCGCGGAACGAAGCTCTGAGCGATTATGGGCTAAATTGGAGTTCTTACATCCAGCCTGGATACTGGTGTGGAGGACCAGATTTTGCACTCACACTGAGGAGGACGTGAGGTCTCTACTACTGGAGCATAAAGAATGAGGGTGATGATCTCTGGGATCGCACTTGCATTGATTTGGATTTGCGGCAGCCATGCGGTCGGAGCGCAGGAGGGGGCCGCCGCTAGTGTTTCTACTAGTGACCTGCAACGCGAATATATCGCGCTCCGCTCTGCAAAGAACGCACACGCTATAGCACTTCACTCCTATCTGCTCAATAATGCGTCTGATGAGTACGCATATGAGTTGAATCAGAAAAGCGGATCGGACGGAAAATCCGCTTTTGATTGGAAGGAATGGAGGGCACACACCGAAGCAGAGACGCAGAGAGCTAACAGGTACGGCGCTTCTATCTTCTGGTGCGAGCCCGACGCTGATTGGACGGCGCGATCTCAGGGCTATCTGGACTATCTTTCTGAATGGCCGAATGGCCCAGACTCAGAGGAAGCCTGGTGGCGAGGGAAGCTTGGTCACAAACTGAACAGCTGCTTTGACGGTGAGGGTTCAGAAGAGGAAACTGCGGGTTTCGTCCTTGCTTACTCGGAGTTTCTTAAGCATTTTCCTCATGGAAGACATGAAAGAGAAGCACGGGAACTGCTCACGGAATTCCAGGCGGATCTTGATAGCTACAAACAGCAAAAGAGCCAATAGCCATTCGACTTTGACTTGTTTTGATGGTCGCTATTCCTCTATTTGACGACGGCGAGCCGTTTCTCCGGGAAAACAGGTCTTTTGAGAACTTGTCGAAGTTGACGTCGTAATTCGTCCGCACTACCCCACCACCGAATCGAAGAAGCGGCGGAGCAGCCGTCCCACCATCTGCGGCTGTTCCCACGGAGCGTAGTGGCCGGCGTCGCGCAGCACGGTGAACTCGGCTCCGTAGCCGCTGCTGCGGATTGACTCGGCGAGCAGCTTCATATCGGCGGGAGTCGAGCTCGCGTCTTCGCCTCCAGCCAGAACAAAGCAGGGCACATGGATGCCCCGCGCGGTTGCGACAGAATCGGGACGCGCGGCCAGCCCCTGCTGAATGGCAATCGCTGCTTCGGGGCGGACCGTCTGCATCATCTCGCGGGCCTCGACAATCCTTTCCGGAGCACGCTGCCGCGCCGTCGGTCCGATCAGGCTCTCAAGCATGGACTCGATGAACTCTGCGGTTCCACGCTCACGAATCTTCGCGATCCATTCTTCGCGTTTGGCGCGATTGACCTCCGAGTCGGCCTGCGGTTTGGCGCAGCAGAAAGCCAGCGCGGAGATGCGGATGGGCACCTCGCGCCACAATTCGTAGAGCGTGTATCCGCCGATGGAGCAGCCCGCAAAGAGTGCGCGGTTGATTTGCAGCGCATCGAGCAGGCGCTCCAGGTCAGCGCCAAGCCTTTCGATAGTGATCGTGCCATTGCCTGCCTGCGACTGGCCGTGCCCCCGCAGGTCGGGCAGGATGACCTGATATTTCCCGGCCAGCTGATCGACCACGCCCAGCCAGAATCGATGATCGCAGGGTGTGGGATGCAGCAGCACGAGGGCGGGCCCTTTGCCTACAGTCGTGTAGAAAAGCTCCGCGTCGTTCGAGGTGAAATTCACACCAACAGTGTAATGGTGTTGGGCGGCGAGCGGATGTGTCGGCGATCAGTGGGAAGGGAGTCAAGCCCAATTTGAAACTGGTATCGTTCCGACAGAAGGCGCTAGGACTTTGCAGCAGCGATTTCTTCGAGGATGGAGTGCGCGGCGGCAGCTGGATCGGCTGCCTGCGTAATGGGACGACCGACGACCAGGTAATCGGCCCCGGCGGCGATTGCGGCCGCGGGTGTCGCGACCCGCTTTTGGTCACCGGTGTCTGCTCCGGCGGGACGGATTCCTGGAATCACCAGCGTCGCGTCGGGGTAGGCCGCGCGCAGGGCGGCGACCTCCTCCGCGCTGGCCACGAAGCCGCGAATGCCGGTGCCGTATGCCATCTTTGCCAGCCGCATCACCTGGTCGGCAGGAGACGCTGTTATGCCGGTCGAGGCCAGTTGAGACGGGTCCATGCTGGTGAGAACCGTGACTGCAAGCAGCTGCAGAGGCGAGGGCAAAGCCACAGCTGCTTCCCGGGCCGCAGCCAGCATCGCCGGACCTCCGGCGGAATGAAGGGTGAGCATGCCGGCTCCGGATTTTGCGACCGACCGGACGGCTCCGGCAACAGTGTTGGGTATGTCGTGCAGCTTGAGATCGAGAAAGACAGAGAAGCCGCGAGATTGCACCGCGGCCACAATATTATTGTCTTCAGATAGATAGAGTTCCAGGCCAATCTTGAACCATTGGATAAGGTTCTCCAGTCGATCTACTAAGGCCAGCGCAGCCGCTCCGTCGGGAAAATCGAGAGCAACGATTACTTGCTCGCGGGGCAGTTGATCGCGAGGGCTGAGAACACGCGCGCCGGGCATTGCAACGCTGGAGACTGGCGAACTCATGGCTCCTTGTAAATGCGCTGGGTAGATTGTACTTGCAATTCTGCCGAAGCCGCGCCCCGGAGTTATCCGGGGCTCACTATTTCTGGCTTTATCTGACCAAGGAAGGAGTAAGCGGGAAGACGATAGCGGCATTGAGCGGGAAGATTTGCGCCAGCTCTGGGTCGTCCTTCACAAGCTCCAGCTTTACCGGAGCGGTGCCGTTGCTGCCGAATCCGAGGAAGTTGGCGGCCGCGTAGGACAGGTCCACCACTCGACTGCGCGCAATCGGGCCGCGGTCATTCACGCGAACCACAACCGTTTTGCTGTTGCTCAGATTCGTCACCCGCACCAATGAGCCCATGGGAAGGCTGCGGTGGGCACAGGTAAGGTCGTTCATGTCAAAGTTTTCGCCGTCGGCGGTGGCGCGGCCTTGAAAGAACCTTCCATACCATGAAGCCCGGCCTGTCTGGAACCAATGATGCTGCGAGCTATGCTTTACAGGTGGTTCCGCGTTACCCGCTGGAGCAGCGGCGGAGATGCCAAGCACCGATAGAAAAGCAGCACTTGCCATGAGGACATAGCGGCGGGAGCGTGTGATCTTGTCGATTGCGATAGCGTTCATATTCCTCCTGTAAAAATTGTATGGAGGTACGGAGCCGTAAGTCAAACTAGCGCCGGCATTTATTTATACGCACCCCTTGCGCTTTTTGGCAAGAATATGTTAGGCATGTCGCAGATTCAGTGCAGGTCAGGAGACGATGAAGCGGTTCCAATGGGGCGATCCCGCGTGACCATCCCGGCATCCGAGCGCCCCGTTGTGCTCACGATAGCCGGCTTCGATCCCTCGTCGGGAGCGGGAGTTACGGCCGATCTCAAGGTTTTTGCGGCCCACAGATTGTACGGACTGGCGGCGATTACCGCGCTCACGGTCCAATCGACCCAGGGGGTGCGCCGCTTCCACACCGTTAACCCCAGGTTTCTTGCAGAAACCCTGGAGTGCCTGGCTGAAGATGTCGAGATCTCCGGGGTCAAGATTGGAATGCTGGGCAGGGCGGAGATTGTGAGCGCCGTCAGTCATTTCCTGGCCGATTCCGGCATCCCGCGCGAGTGCATCGTCCTGGACCCGGTCATCCGGTCCAGTTCCGGCCGTACGCTGCTCGATTCGCAGGGATTAGACCTCCTCCAGAGCGAGCTTTTGCCCCTGGCGGGCTGGGTCACTCCAAACCTAAGTGAGCTGGCCGAGCTGGCCGCGTCCGAAGTTTCCGGCCGTGAATCCGTTCCTGTCGCCGCCCGGGTGCTGGCCGCCGCCCACCCCGGTCTTAACGTCGTCGTCACCGGAGGCCATCTCGCCCCGCCTGACGACTTCCTGCTCGCCTCCACCAGCGAGGAGCACTGGTTCCCGGGCCGGAAGATCCGAACTGCCGCCACACACGGAACCGGCTGTACTTTCTCGTCCGCCCTGCTTGCGCAGCTGGTCAGCGGCTCGCCGTCCGCGGAGGCCGTCGCAGGTGCAAAGAAATATGTCCGTGCGGCGATGGAAGCTGCTTACCCTGTCGGCAAAGGTCGAGGGCCACTGAATCATCTCTATCGCCTGGACGAGTTGTAGAGGCTAAAGGCTGTCAGGTTCCGGAATCGAGATCGAAGGCCTCTGCTTTGCTCCCGGGGGACTTTGGCCCGTTCCGCTGCGCGTGCAGTTCCTCGTGCGTGACCAGAAAGCGCCGGATATAGCGCAGGGGTTCTTCACATGCGGCCATCTCCCGCAAGTGGTATTTCCAGGCATCGGGTTTCAATGTGCGTCGGGTGTAGGCTTTGCGGGTGACGGTGACCAACTGACCCCGGGCGTTTAGGCGCGTGAAATGCTGGGTGGGAACGACGAATTGCATTTGCGTCCCCGGTCTCCAGAAAGCCTGGGCAAACTCGTGTGAAAAGAGCAGAGCATAGTAGCGGTTGCCTGAGGCCAAGGTTGCGATCGCGGCTTCCGGACTGGTCCACTGACGTTCGATCTTCGACTGATACCACTTACGGAGTTCAAAGCCGTTCGCGCGCGCCTGCAGCACGAGCAGATTGAGAAGCTCTTTCCTTGTCATTGCGAATTCCTGTGATCATCAAAAGCGGGAGACGTCCCACAAACGACATGATTTATGTCATCTCTTTCTGCAACCAGACGACGATAGCATCGAAATCTCATACGATGAAGAGGCTGGGTAGCATTTTCCCGGACACGCGTCCAATATAAGGCTGGTGGCGTTTAAGATTCATTACGAAATGCTCTTGCGAAGGATATCCACTCTTCTGCCAGCTGCGCGTTCTGCCGTACTCCTCAAGTTCGTATTGTTTGCTATTGCCTTTACCCTCACAGGGTGCCTTCGGGCTCTGGGGCAAACGGTTGACACCGATCCGCTCAATCGCAACCCTCAGGTGGCGGAAGCATTTCAGCTCTTCTACATCATGGATTACGACGGCGCGCTCGCCATCTTTGACAAGATTCAGGTCCAGCATCCCACAGATCCCATTGCAACCGACTATGTCCTCCATACGACCCTCTTCAAGGAGCTCTTTCGTCTCGACCTGCTCGATACGACCTTTTACGCCAACGACGGCTTTCTCAGTGGGCATCACACCGTAGTCGAAGACCCGAAGGTCCGCGATCAGATCTATGCTCTCTCCGATAAGGCTTTCAACCAGGCCAACGACCTGCTGAAGAAGAATCCCAACGACATCCATGCTCTCTTTGCGCGCGGATGGGCTCGCTCGCTAGAAGCCTGCTACCTGGCCATGGTCGAGCGCAACTTCGTCTCCGGCCTCAAACTGGCTCTGGGCGCCAAGAACGACCACCAGAGGGTTCTTGAGCTCGACCCCAACTACATCGACGCAAAAATGGTAGTCGGCATCTACCAGTACGTTATCGGTGCGCTCTCGTTCGGCTTCAAGTTACTGGCCGGCTTTGCGGGCATTCACGGATCCAAGACCGAAGGTATGGCCCTGCTGCGGGACGCAGGCGACCACGGCGTCATCACCAGTGTCGAATCTCGCACAGCCATGACGCTTTTTCTGCGCCGCGAGGCGAAATACAAGGAGGCCAAGGAGATTGCGGAAGGTCTCGCAAGGGAGTACCCACGCGATTTTCTCTTCGCGCTCGAAGTAGCTAACCTGTCGAAGGACGACGGGGAAGGTATGAAAGCCGTGGCAGCCTACCGGCGCGTGGTTGACGATGCCAAACGTCCGGGCTATTTTCCCTCGTCGCACCTTGAGCTGGCTTATTTTGGACTCGCCGACAGCCTGCGCGGGCAAAAGCTTTACGCAGAAGCTGCCGAGGCCTATCGCGAAGGGGCATTCTTACCCACCACCAGTCCTGAACTGAAGCGGCGCAGCCTGCTGGCCGCCGGCGAAGTCTACGACCTGATGAACGAGCACGACAAAGCGAAGGAGCAGTATCAAGCCGTGATCAACGCCGGCAGTGACACTGTGCAGGCCGATCAGGCGCGCAAATTTCAGCGGACCGCTTATACCGGCCGCTAGAGCTTGAGCTACCTATCCCTTCAAGACCGCTTGCTCCAGCCTGCGGAACCGCGCCTCCCGCCTTTGCGTATTTATTGCCATGGAATCGAGGTTCGTGCCATGATCCTGCGAACGCTGCGTTACCCGGTTGGTCCTCCCTCACCGTCGACCGCGCTTGTATTTCCGCTCGCTTGCGTTGCGGCTGTTTTCGGTCTTCTGGCAGGAGTAGCCATTGCCGGCATTGTCGTTCCGGCGGTGGTTCAGGTTGTGGTGCCCGCCGTTGTGCGTCTGGTCACCGGCGCGTGACCGGATGTAAGCTTTTTTGTGAAAGAGAGAAACCCCATGGCTGTCTTCTGTAGAAATTGCGGAACCTCAATGAGCAACGAAGCGCGTTTCTGTTCCGCGTGCGGCGCTCAGATCAACTTCGGCAATCCCCCGTTGTACACCGTGCAAACGCGGCTGATTCGTCCGCGAGCAGGACGCATGGTGGCAGGCGTCTGCCAGGGACTGGCGAACAACTACGCCTGGGATGTCGCCTGGGTGCGGGTGATCACCGTGCTGCTCGCAGTGTTCGGAGGCGGTGCTGGCATAATCGCCTACGTCGTCTTCTGGGTCGTCATGCCCGAGGAGCCATTGCTGCTGCCGTCGGGGAATACGTACGTCCCGCCGAGCAGCTAGCAGCGTTTGCGGCGGCCGGATCAGCTTCCGGCGGCTACCGCGTTGAGTTCTTTGACGATGCCGGTGACAAAGGTCTTGGCGTCTCCAAAGAGCATCAGGGTCTTGTCCAGGTAATAGAGTTCGTTGTCGATGCCTGCGAAACCCGGGCTCATGCTACGTTTGATTACCATCACTGTCTGCGCTTCGGACGCATTCAGGATTGGCATTCCGGCAATCGGACTGTTCTTGTCCAGCCGCGCCGCCGGATTCACCACGTCATTCGCCCCGACGACCAGGACCACATCGGTTCGGGGAAATTCAGGATTGATCTCGTCCATTTCGATCAGGCGGTCATAGGGAACGTCTGCCTCGGCGAGGAGAACATTCATGTGTCCGGGCATTCGACCCGCGACTGGATGAATCGCAAAGCTGACGTCGATGCCGCGTTTGGTGAGAACGTCATGCAGCTCGCGGAGCTTGTGCTGGGCCTGCGCCACGGCCATACCGTAGCCCGGAACGATGACCACCTTGCGCGCGGCATCCAGAATCTCGGCGGCCTCTTCCGCAGAAGCGGAACGCACCGGCCGTTCTTTGGTCTCCGTGACGCTGGTCTGAATGGTGCCGAATGCGCCGAACAAGACATTACTGAATGACCGGTTCATCGCCTTGCACATGATGACTGACAGAATGAATCCGGAAGAGCCGTCAAGCGCGCCCGCCACTATCAGCACTTTGCTGTTCAGCACAAATCCCAACAGCGCCGCCGAAAATCCTGCATAAGAGTTCAACAGCGAGATCACGGTCGGCATATCTGCCCCACCAATCGGGGTCACCAGCAACATGCCAAACACCAGCGCCACAATTACCATGATCGGGAACAACACGGCATGTTCCGGATGGACCACCAACGCGGCTGCCAATCCGATGGCCGCGCCAAATACCGAAAAGCTAACGATATTCTGCCCCTTATAAACAATCGGACGCTGTGGCAAAAGTTCCTGCAACTTGCCCGCGGCGATCAAGCTGCCGGTGAACGTCAGCGAGCCGATGATCACTTCCATCCCTATCTCGCCCATCTCAAATCGGCTTATGTGCCCAAGCCCCACATAATATTCCGCAATGCCGATCATTGCCGCCGACAGAGCGCCAAATGCATGACTCAAAGCTGTCCGTTGCGGAACCGCCGTAATCTTCACCATGCCAAGTGGAATGCCGATTCCCGCGCCGATAATCAGCGCGATGACAATCCACTTGTAAGCGACTAGTTCTGGGTTGCAGAGCGTCGCTACAACCGCCAGACCAGCCGCGACCTCGCCAGCCAACACGCCTCTCCGCGCACTCACCGGCGAGCTCAGCCACTTGAGCGCCAGGATAAACAGCACAACCGCAAGGATGTATGCGAAATCGAGATACTGCTGAATGGCCGCCGCGTTCATGATTTCTTAGCCTTGCCGGATTTGAACATGCGGATCATGCGGTCGGTGATAAGAAATCCGCCCACCATATTGCTGAAGGAAGCAGCCACCGCGATCGCTCCCAGCGTAGTGCTCAGCGCCGTCTCATGCCTCCCCGTGATGATAATCGCCGCTACCACCACGATGGCGTCAAGGGCGTTGGTCAGCGACATCAACGGCGTATGCAAAAGGGGCGATACCCGCTTGATGAGCCCAAACCCGACAAACCCCGCCAGGATGAATACATAAAGGTTCGAAATAAAGTCCGCCGGCATTCTTGCCTCCTAAGAGTTCTGACTACTTACCCCTGAACCCTGCCGCTACCTACGCATGAGCCGCCGCCAGCAATTCCGCCACCTTGGGATGCAGCACTTTGCCGTCGTGCGTGACAAGAGCCTCGCGGATGATCTGGTCTTCCAGGTCCAGTCCGACCTGGCCGTCGCGCACCAGCAGCTTGGCGACTGCGGCGATGTTGGAGGAAAGCATCTGGCTGGCGTGGAAGGGAACCAGCGACGGGAGATTGAGTGGGCCCAGAATCGTGACTCCGTTATGAACAACCGTTTCGCCGGGCCGCGTCAGTTCGCAGTTGCCGCCTCGTTCCGCGGCAATATCGACAATCACCGACCCCGGCGGCATTGCCGCCACCATCTCCGCGGTGATCAGGATCGGCGACTTGCGGCCCGGAACCGCGGCCGTCGTGATAACCACATCCTGCTCGCGCAGTACCCCGGTGAGCAGCTCCCTCTGGCGCCGATAGAAGGATTCGTCCATCGCCTTTGCGTAGCCGCCTTTGTCTTCCGACGCCTGAGCGTCGACATCGAGCATTACGAACTTGGCGCCCACGCTCTCCACCTGCTCCTTTACTGCCGGCCGCACGTCGTAGGCGAAAACCACCGCGCCCAGCCTCCGCGCCGTTGCGATCGCCTGCAGACCGGCCACGCCTGCTCCGAGTACAAATACTTTAGCGGGAGTCACTGTACCGGCTGCCGTCATCAGCAGAGGAAACATTTTCGGAAGCTGGCTTGCGCCCAGCAGCACGGCGCGGTATCCCGAGATCGTCGCCATCGAAGAGAGCGCGTCCATGCTTTGCGCGCGCGTGATGCGGGGAATGAGTTCGAGCGCCAGCAGCGACACGCCAGCGGTAGCCAGGTCTGAGCATTCGCGGAGCGCGGTCAGAGGCTCGCCGAATCCCACCAATACCTGTCCGCGGCGAAGAAGGGGAAGGTCAGCGCGGCCCGCTTCGGGATTCGCGCCCAGACAGCGAACCTGCGCCAGAATATTGGATTCCTGGAAGACGTCTTCGCGGCTGGCGATCCGCGCACCGCGGGCGACATATAACTCATCGGGAAAGCCTGCTTCGACACCCGCCGATTGCTCGATGATGACATCGAGTTCGGACTTGCGCAGCGCCTCGCATTGGCGGGGGGCCAGAGCCACGCGGCGTTCCTGGGGGAAGGTCTCGCGAACAATTCCAAGGATTCCGGGCAAACAAGCCTCCGGGAGAGACGATATTCAATTTAGACGATGCTTGGCAAGTGTTTGTTGCTTTCGGCGCTTGGCGTGCTTTGATGGCGCAGTAATTCGACTCGATCAGGAACTCAGTTGTGTGCCATGGCCAGTAGCTCCTCCTCTGGTTCTACATGGACCATTACCTCAGCCACGCGCGGAACGGTCCGCAGGATATGAGCTTTTACTTCATGAGCGATCTTATGTCCTTCCCGAACAGTGAGTGAACCCTCGACGACGATGTGAAGATCGACATAATAGCGGAAGCCCACCTTGCGGACATGACATTTCTCAAGTCCGATCACTTGAGGATGACCGGAGGCTGCGGCACGCACATCGTGTTCGATCTGCGGACCGGGAGATGCATCCAGAAGCTCGCCGAAAGGCTTTTGCAATTGGCGGCAGGCATTGAAAAGGATGACCGGGGCGGCGCACAGCGCAGCCCAATCATCCGCCGTCGGGTTCTTAATCCAGAGAGCAACGCTTATCCCGATGAATGCAAAACCTGAAGTAACGGCATCGCTCAAATGATGCCAAGCATCGTTTCGCACGGCGCTGCTGTCGATCGTATTCCCGACTGATGAAACATATCTAGACAGCATGATTTTCACCGCGACGACGGACAGAAGCACCCACAGCGTATAGGGTTCGGGCAACGGATGTGGCGTTCGAATTCGCTGAATGCTTTCGGTACCGATGAAAATTGCGGCGGCGACCAATGCGAGGCTCACGATAATTGCGGCGACCGGCTCGGCTTTGCCGTGCCCGTAGGGATGTTCCTCATCAGGCGGCTTGATCGCGTATTTCAGGCCGAAATAGACAACGCTCGAACTCACAACGTCGGAGGTCGATTCGATCCCGTCTGCTATCAAGGCGAAGGAGTGACCGAGAATTCCGGCGCCGCATTTGAAGAGAGCAAGCATCAGATTCATTCCGATGCCGACCAGGGAGGACTTCAAACCTCTCCCTACTAATTGCTCAGCGGTTTGAGAATTGTTCGCGATCATCTCGGATGCGAAAAGCGTTTGTTAGCCCCCTCAGTTTAGCCGCGATGGAAATCGTTCTCACATCAACAAACTGAAAATTGCCGCTACCTCCGACATAGACAGAACAATGACAACCGGATGACAAGCATCTGGAATAGGCCTCCTATATTCAACCTAGTTGGCCGCTGCCCCTATTTTCAACGGTTGCAGACATGACGTTGAGGGATGGGCTGCGGACCTGAGAATGGATTTTGAACAGTGCAAACAATAAGAACACGGAGCCAGTCAGAAGCCATGAAACGGCTTAGCATTTGTGTGGCGCTTTTAATTGGGAGCGTCTCGGTCCGAGGATTCCAGACCGTCGCCGCAGACGAGACGCCTCGCACTATTGAAATTCAGGCGGCGAAATATTCCTTCACTCCGGCGGAGATCACGCTTACGAAAAGCGAAACGGTCAAGCTGGTAGTCTCGTCCGAAGATGTTACGCACAGTCTGGCGATTCCAGATCTGCATGTAAACGTGTTGGCGAAAAAGGGCCAACCTGGCGAGGTGACGCTCACCCCCGACACGGTAGGCGACTTTAAGGGGAAGTGCGGACACTTTTGCGGTATGGGGCACGGCTCGATGAAGTTTGTAGTGCATGTGAAGGCCAGCGAATAGCCTGTCCCGGTGTGGTTCATATTGAGTCCCCTGCCCGGCAGAGGGTCTTACTCCAGATCCTCTGCCGCCTCCACTGTCACCGGCACGCCGCCATTCCGGCGCATCAGCAGGTATCCGCGGATGAAGGGCTCAAGATATCCGTCCAGAACCTTGTCCACATCGCCAACCTCTACTTTGGTTCGATGATCTTTTGCGATGCGGTAGGGTTGCAGCACATAGGAGCGGATCTGCGAGCCGAAGTTGATATCAAGCTTTGAGTCTTCCAGCTTCTTCGTGACCTCGCGCTTCTTCTCCAGCTCGTATTCGTATAGCCGCGAACGCAGCATCTTCATAGCCCGTTCGCGATTCTTGTGCTGCGAGCGCTCGTTCTGGCAGGCGGCGACAATACCTGTCGGAATATGCGTTATCCGAACGGCCGAGTCGGTCGTATTGACGTGCTGGCCGCCCTTCCCTCCCGAGCGATAGGTGTCGGTGCGGATATCGTCCGGCTTGATATCGATCTGGATGGAGTCGTCGATCTCCGGTGACACGAACACTGAAGCAAACGAAGTATGGCGCCGTTTCGCCTGGTCGAAGGGAGAGATGCGGACCAGCCGATGCACGCCAATCTCACCGGAGAGCATCCCGAAGGCGTAGTCGCCGGTAATGGTGAAGGTGGCCGACTTGATGCCGGCCTCTTCGCCATCCAGGATGTCATTTATCTCCGTCTTGAAGCCCTGCTGCTCAGCCCAGCGCAGGTACATGCGCATGAGCATCTCCGCCCAGTCCTGGCTTTCTGTACCGCCCGCGCCGGGATGAACGACAACGATAGCATTCAGCGGATCGGTCTCCCCGGAGAGCAACGTGCGCGTTTCCATCTCCTCGGCAAAGCTATTGAGAGATTCGATCTCGCGCTTCAAATCGTCTTCGACCGGCTCGCCTTCGCGTCCCAGGTCGAAATAGGCCTGGATATCGCTTGTACGGCGCGCGAGTTCCTCGTCGTCTGCAAGCAGGGCTTCAATCCGCTTGCGATCGCGCATGATTGGCTGCGAAAGCTGTGGGTTTGACCACAGAGCGGGGTCGGACAGTTTTTGCTCGATGGTAGCTAGTTCAGATTTGAGGCGAGGAGCGTCAAAGATACTCCCGCAGGTCGCGGACTTTGTCGTGCACGGGAGTGTAGGCGAATTCGAGATCGTTCAACACTTTGGGAGACCTGACTTTTCCTTTCGATTGTAACGGTAAAGCGGTCAGGGGTGAAGCGGCCAGTGGTAAATGATGTGACGGCCAGACAAAAGATTGATTCAGTGAGTCCTGGCCTCGGCCATATGGGATGATGAAAACAATGACCCAGACAATTTCTCAGACAAGAAAACTGATCCTGCCGCCCGGGGATTTTCAGGCGTATCTGTTCGACTGTGATGGAACGATTGCCGATTCGATGCCCCTACACTACGTCGCATGGAAGCGCGCACTGGGAGAGTGGGGATGTGAGTTTCCCGAAGAGACGTTTTATGCGTGGGGCGGTATGCCGGTGACTGAGATTATCCGATCGTTGAACGAAGAACACGAACTGCAGATGCCGGTGGAGCAGGTGGCTGCGCGCAAAGAGGAGCACTACTATGAGTTTCTTCCCCAGCTTCAGGCCGTGCCGGAGGTCGTTGAACATATCGAAGCTCAGCATGGGCGCATTCCATTTGCGGTCGTCTCGGGGAGTTCGCGGGAGAGCGTGACAGAGTCGCTGCGCACGCTGCGGCTGCTCGACCGCTTTCGAACCCTGGTCTGCGCGGGTGATTACCGGAACGGCAAGCCGCATCCGGAGGCCTTTCTGATGGCCGCCGAACGGCTGGGAATCGCACCCGCGGCTTGCCTCGTCTTTGAAGATACGGAGATGGGAATTGAAGCGGCGACGGCAGCGGGCATGGCTTCAGTGAAAGTACTTCAGCCTTGGGAAAGAGCCGCTTCAAGCTGAACGTTTCGACCGGCTGATAGACACGGCAGAGCCAATGGCAGCGATAGCGACGATGGCGCAGAGCCACGCAAAGATATCGCCGTGGCGGGTGTAGAAAGTAACATCGTCGCGAAATCCGTATTGCGCCCCCAGGGAAGTGAAGATGTGGCGCGGCGCGCTCTGCACCACGCGTCCGTACCGATCAATCGAAGCTGTAACGCCTGTGTTGGTGTCGCGCAGTATCCAGCGACGATTTTCAATAGCGCGCATCCGCGCCATGTTCAAGTGTTGCCACGGAGCGCTCGTGTCACCATACCAGCCGTCATCAGAGATATTCACGAAGACCTCGGCGCCATTGCGCGCGAACTCGCGGACCTCGTCGGCAAAGATTGACTCATAGCAGATGAATACTCCGTAGCGATGGCCGTTTGCGGAGAAGACCTTGCGCTCCCTGCCGCGAGAGAAATCGCTGATCTGCTTCGTGAGGTGGTGCGCAAAGAAGAACAAATCGCGGTAGGGAACGTACTCGCCAAACGGCACCAGGTGGATTTTGTCGTAGCGCCCGACAAACTCGCCCTCGGTAGAAATGAAGGACGCCGAATTATAGTCGTGCAGGACGCGTGTGCCCGTTTCGTCGATCTCCCAGGCGCTGGTGGGATTCCCGGCCACGATCGCTGCGCCCGTCGACGTCGCCAGCTGGTGCATGGCCAGCCTGAAACGGGGATCGCCTTCCGTGAAGGGCGAAGGCGACTCCGGCCACGCGATCAAGGAGATCGAGTGCTGTCCTTTGGCGTAGATGTTTTGCTGCAACGACTTCGATGGCTCGGGAACGCCCTGGTACCAGGACGCGCTCGTATCTCTGCTCTGCTGCAGGAAGCGGGCGATATTGCGATCCCATTCTTCGCCGATCCAATCGTTGTTCTGGGTCACGCTGAAGTTGGCCTGCAGCAGGACGGCCGTGGCTTGCGTGGGAGAGGGTTTGGGCGGCATCCACGAACCTAGCTGCAACAGCACGGCAGCCAGCACCGCACCCGCTCCGAGCCGTATGCGTAGGTGGATTGAAGGCGCAAGCAGGGCCGCTACAAACAGGGCATTCACCGCCATCAGCACGAAGGAGATTCCGTACACTCCGGTGACTGGCGCGAGTCGCGTCAGCAGAAAATTGTCGACCTGCGAATACCCAAGCTGATCCCACGGAACACTCGTGATGCGCGACCCTGCCAGCTCAATCGCCACCCAGAGGAACGGAGCCAGAACAAGAGGCAATGTCGTCCCGTCAGATGCGCGACGCAGGAACGCCATTCCCAGACCGAACAGCCCGAAGTAAAGACCGAGTACCGCGCTGTAGAGAATCAGAATCCCCACTGCGCCGGCCGCCGGAACGCTTCCGTAGAGATGCATTGTCTGGTAGATCCAGTAGCAATTCAGCGTGTACCAGAGCACGCCTCCCAGGTAGGCCGCCAGCGCACTGCGCCGCAGGTAGCGAGGGTGCGCAGCATAGTTCGGTGCGAGCAATGCATACATCGAGGGAATCAGCGCGATCCAGCCAAACGCAGCGCGCCACGGCGGCAGCGGTCCGGCAATCGGGAAGGGAAGATTCAGCAAGAATCCGGAGAGAAGCGCCAGCAGAATTGACGGCAAAAGCCGTGCAGCGGCGACATCGCGGACGACGGGCGCCCGGCTGGAAATCACGACCATCGAGGCCGAGTCTAACATTCCGGAGTAGCGAAAGCAGTTGCCGTGCCATACCGGGGTTTACAATCGTCGGGTGACCGCATTTTTGCAATTCGCGATGCATCTCCTTACCGTTCTTTTCTTTATCGGGCTCGCGGGGTCCGCGGTCGTAGTCGTTATCAGCTTCTTCGAAGATCTCAACGAACTCCTCGGCGAATAGCGCGCCCAAATATCCGCCGACCTCATAGTCATATTGGCGCATTGACGCCGCCCCCTAACAGACATAAACTCAGCCGTGAGCGTCAGGACGAAGATGGTCCGGCAATCTGTCAGGTTCTGACACGCAAACGCCCACAACTCATGCCAGCTGGACAAACGTTTTCCGCCCCGCAATCCAACCGAGTCAGGCTAGTCATTGCCTCCTCGGTGATGCTCACCTTCATCTCCTTCTGGCGGGCGGCGGCAGTCGTACTCAACGACCTTGGCTCCTCGGCATTCTACGCCGGAGGCATCGCCGAAGAGGCTGTCGGCAAGGCCGCACCCTGGTTCATCCTCGGTATCATGCTCTTCTCCTTTGCGGTGCGAGCCGTCTACGTCGAGAGTTGCTCGATGTTCACCCGCGGGGGTGTGTACCGCGTGGTCAAGGAGGCTTTGGGCGGCAATTTCGCCAAACTGAGCGTCTCGGCGCTCATGTTCGACTACATTCTCACGGGCCCGATCTCCGGCGTCTCCGCCGGGCAATACATCACAGGCCTCCTCAATGAATTAATGATCGTCGGCTCCCAGCATGGATGGCTGCCCGCCGCGATGATCAACAGCAATCACCTGGCCTGGCAGTTTCCGGTGAATGGCACGTCCGCGGTTTTTTGCGCGGTGGTCACCATCTATTACTGGTGGCAGAACATTAAGGGCATCGAAGAGTCGAGCGACAAGGCTCTGGAGGTCATGAAGATCACCACCATCATGGTGGTCCTGCTGCTGGGATGGGGCATCTGGTCGGCATTCCACGTCGGGGCAAAACTTCCGCCTCTGCCTACGCCGTCGAATCTCCATTTTTCCAAGGACGCGCTCGGATTCCTCTCCGGAACAAAGTTAGCTGCATCGCTCGGGCTCTTTGGCATCCTGATGGCCTTCGGCCATTCCATCCTCGCGATGAGCGGCGAGGAAACGCTTGCTCAGGTGAACCGTGAGATCCAGCATCCCAAGCTAAAGAACCTCAAACGCGCCGCGATCGTCATCGCCATCTACAGCACGGTCTTTACCGGCATCGTCTCACTGCTCGCTGTGATGCTCATTCCGGATTCGGTTCGCGTTCCAGTCTATCGCGACAACCTTATCGCCGGCTTGGCGATGAATATGGTTGGCCCGCTTACGCTGAAGATTGTCTTCCGGGTTTTTGTCGTTATCGTAGGATTTCTCATCCTCTCCGGCGCCATCAACACCTCGATTATTGGTTCCACCGGCGTGCTCATGCGGGTCGCCGAGGACGGCGTGCTCACCGATTGGTTCCGCAAGCCGCACCATAAGTTTGGAACGAGCTACCGCATCATCAATCTGGTTACTGGATTGCAGTTGTTCACCATCATTGTGAGCCGCGGCAACGTCATCACTTTGGGAGAAGCCTACGCATTCGGAGTCATCTGGAGTTTCACCTTCAATAGCCTGGCCATGTTGGTTCTTCGTTGGAAATACGAGGGAGAGCGGGGCTGGAAGGTTCCCATCAATATCAAGATAGGCAAGACGGAACTACCCGTCGGCCTGTTCTCGGTCTTTCTGGTTCTGTTTACAACGGCCATCGTCAATTTATTCACCAAGAGTGTGGCGACTGAGAGCGGCGTCGCCTTCGCCGCGGCGTTCTTCGTCATTTTCAGTATTTCCGAACGCAAGAATCAGCAGAAGCAACTCGTAACTGTCAAGCAAATGAAGGAACACTTCCAGCTTGAGCAGCCGGAGATCATCAGCCGCGCAGCGTTGGAGATTGAACCGGGCGGGGTCCTGGTGACCATGCGCGATTCCGCCAATCCATTCGCGCTTAAGTGGGCTCTCTCACGCACCAATACCAAGGAGCAGGACATTGTTGTGCTCACCGCTCGCATGATGGGCGCCGGCGGCCCCGAGTATCTTGACGAGCAGCTCTTCAGCGAGCACGAGCAGATGCTCTTTACTAAAGCTGTTTCGGTTGCGGAGAGCTTCGGCAAGCATATCTCTCTATTAGTTGTTCCAGCGGGCGATATCTTCGCTGCCCTGGTCCAGACCGCGAATTCGCTTGAAGTTGCGGCTCTTGTGTCCGGGCTTTCCAGCAAGATGTCCGCGCAGGAGCAGGCCTATCACGTAGGCCAGGCATGGGAAGCGCTACCTGAGCCGAAGCGTCAATTCACTTTTTACGTCATCATGCCCGACGGCCAGGACCAGTCTTTCCACATCGGGCCGCATGCTCCTACATTGCAAGGGGAGGACGTCCAGCTGGTTCATCGCCTCTGGCTTAACTTCCGCCGCGATCCTGAGACGCATGGGTTGCACCACAGCGATATCGTTACCTACGCTCTTACACGTCTGGCTGCAGAATACGCTCGCGACAAGGTTGAAACGCTGAAAGACCTGCGCCGCTACACGCAGGATGGAAGCCGCACCAGCACCATGCTTGGCCATAGTCCTCGCTCTTCTTACCGCGAAGGACTGGACTATTCCATCCCCGCCCCCAAGTCATCCCGAGAACTACCCAACTCGAGCCAGGATGATTAGAACGGTCGCCGGGTAAGCCGCAAGTTAGCGACTGTCTTCGGTATGGGGTTGCACCCGTGACAATGTTCCATTGCTTGAAAAGTTGGCAATTTATTGCCAAGGGAGTTAGTCTGGGACAGTAGTTTAAGTTACTGAGAAACGCCGAAATTGACTGGCATCTCTTTTGTCAGTCAGGATCCAGGCAAATGGAGGAATAGTGGAGGTTAGCCAAATTCTAATCGAGATCAACAATGAGATAGCACGCCTGCAGCAGGCGCGAGATTTGCTGGCAGGTGGACGTGCAAAGACTGCAAAACGCGGACGCCCCGCCGGTGCTAAGGAGGCTGCAACGGCTCCTAAAAAGCGCAAATTATCGCCAGAAGGTCGACGTAAGATAGCCGAGGCCATGAAACGTCGTTGGGCTGAACGCAGGAAGGAACTTGCTGGCAAGTCAGCAAAGTCTGCAAAAGCCTAGTTAGCACCGATTTCAAGCAGCAAAGGCAGATCATCTCAGTTGAGATCGTCTGCCTTTGTATTTTTTCTGAACGGCAGAAGAAAGGGTTATCGCAGGGCTTCGCCTGGAGCCGGTTTCAGAACCATTACACCCGTTCCCTCGAGGTAGCCTTCCAACTCCTCCGGGGTTCCCGTGAGCTGCGCAAAGGTTCCATAGTGTATGGGGATAACCGTGTTGACACCCAGGTACTTTGCCGCCAGCACAGCTGCCCTGGGACCCATCGTGTAGTGGTCGCCGATGGGAAGCAATCCTATCTCGGGCGCATATAGCTCGCGGATAATCCGCATGTCCGAAAAGACGGTGGTGTCTCCCGCGTGATAAATGACCGGGCCGCCCTCAATCGCGATCACAAATCCGATTGCTTCTCCCGCGTATAAAAACTTCCCGCCATCTTCAATGCTCGAGCTGTGCCGCGCCTCCACCATCCTGATGGTCACGTCACGATATTTATAGCTGCCGCCCACGTTCATGCCGACTACATCGTTCGCGCCCTTCGATTGCATCCACTTAACCAGCTCAAAGATGCCGACTACCTGCGGGCTGTGCTCCTTGGCCACCGTCACCGCATCGGCGACGTGATCCGAATGCCCATGTGTCAGCAGAAGAAGGTCGAGCTTCTCCGGCAGCTTATAGTTCTTCGGATATTTGGGATTGTGTTCGAGAAATGGATCGATAAGAATCTCGGTTCCCTTGGCTGTGGTGATGTGTACTACGGCGTGCCCGAGCCACGTGATGGTCGAGCCTTTGAAGTCTGTCATGCGATGAAGCTCCTATAAGAAAATTGCTGCTGCCCAAGACGAGCACAGTGCCTTCAGCCTATTAAGATGCTCGCATCCTGCCGCAAAAATCTTGTCAGTTAACTGTCATTCTGGTGCGAAATATCGCTCTTGACGGTCGTCTCCGGCAGGAGTACGTTGTGAGGATGAGCGAAGAAAAAGCGAAACTACAATTTCTCTTCCACATCCTCCCCTCGGATAACCGGGCGTCGGATTCCAAGGCCGTCGAGGCACCCCCGCGCGGCATCGCCCGTCTCGCCGCGGGCGGATGCGAGGCGGGCGAGGGTCATCTGGTCGAGTTTCGCACCCTCCCGGTTCGCTCGCTGTTGAACAAGTCGGTCTCACGGCGCGGGCTCCCGTTTCGCTGGAGCATCAACCCGTACCGGGGCTGCGAATTTGGCTGCCGCTACTGTTATGCGCGCTACACGCACGAGTTCATGGAGATGCGGGACCCAGCTGACTTCGAGCACAAGATCTACATCAAGCAAGAGGCCGCCTGGCTGCTTCGGCAGGAACTGCGATCGCTACGGAGCGGCGAACAGGTCGCACTGGGAACGGCCACCGATCCCTACCAGCCCATCGAGAAACGCGCCCTGGTTACGCGCAGCATCCTGGAGGTTATGGCCGAACAACGCGGGCTGCGTCTGGGCATCGTGACCAAATCCACTCTGATCGAGCGCGACATCGACCTGCTTCAACAAATCGCGCTGAAGAATGACCTGTCACTGCACATCACCATCACGACGCACGATGCCAAACTGGCTCGCATTCTCGAACCGCGCGCGCCACGGCCCGATCTTCGCTTCCGCACGGTTCGGCGACTACGCGAGGCGGCCCTGCGAACCGGCATAATGTGCTCGCCCCTGATGCCCGGTATCACCGACAATGCCTCTTCACTGGACACCATGGCCCGCAAAGCGCGCGACGCGGATGCGAGCTTCTTCTATGCGAATCCACTCTTTCTCAAGCCCTGTTCCAAAGGAACCTTCCTGGCCTTTGTTCACGAGCATTTTCCTCAGCTCGATGCGAGCTATGCGAAGTGCTACGACGAGTCCGCCTTCGTATCCAGGGCCTATCAAAGGCGAATCAGCGACCTGGTTGCAGCAGTTACGAGGAAGTATGGATTAGGGCGCAGGTCTATCGAGGGCTTCCTGGCTGACGATGGCACGGAGCCGGGCGGCCGGGAACCGCTGCAGCAAACGCTATGGCCGGCGGAGGAATCACCGTGCAAGCACCAACCGGCGCCGGTTTCCGCTCAACGAGTGATGATGACTTCGTAGATATTGTCTTTGGCGAGGAAGAAACGATAGTTGCTGAAGCGCGAAAAAAGCTTTTCGATGCTGCGGTTGGTGTAAACGCGCAGGATGGGGTGCGGCTCCGACTCCTGCATCTCGATGGTGTCGCTGTCCGTCAGGTGGTAGCGGCAAAATGTGGTGTCGGGGCCGGCCGCCTTGGTGTGGAAGATGGCGAGGACCCGTCCGCCCGGTTTCATCGCCGCATGCAGACGCTGGATGAAGGGCTTAACGAGCCCCTCGGGAATGTAGTCGAGCGTGGTCCACAGCAGCACCACGTCGAACAGGCGGCCGCCAAAGTTCAGGTTCTGCTCGAAGAATGCGTCCTCGTCGAAGCCCGCCTCGCCGCCCTCTTCGGCTGGGGGCGTGACCCACTGGCCGGTGAGCGCTTCGGGGACCACGTCCGCCATATAGCAGCTGTGACCGAGACCGGTGAGGAAGTTGATGTTGCTCGGGGAGGTCGGCCCGATATCCAGTACCCGCAGGCTCTCTTCTTCCTTCAGGTGTTTGAGCATAGCGCCCCATCCGCTCGAGTGGCGGGGGATGCGCGGTCCTGAAAGCACCGTGCGACTGGTACGCTCAGGCCGGGATGGTACTCGATTGAACAGGCTGCGCAGCACAGTGCCCAGGTTGACCTCTGTCGGAGAGAGTCCTCGGTTGTTTTAATCGCTTGAGAGCAATCACCGTGCCTCTCCCCGATGGCTACGGTTAACCGAATCTTAACTGATTAGAAGTGGCGACCAAGTTGAAGCGACTAATTTGAAGCAAACATCGTCCCGGACTTCGCGGGGGCGCTGGAGGGCGTTTGCGCCGCCGCCCCGCCCCGCTCCGAAGTACCTGCGGTTGGCTGTACCAGGTCTACCTTGCCTGAGAACACAGCATTCTCCTCGATCGAGAGCCGTGCCGCATGGATGTCGCCGACCAGATTCGCGCCCGCGCGCAGCTCCACCCGGCCTGTGGCCAGAACATCGCCGTTGAGGGTGCCCACCACAACCACGTCACGCGCCGACACGTTGGCCTGCACCCTGGCGTTCGGACCGATCGTCAGCCGGCTCTCGCTTAGCGTAATCGTTCCCTCAACTGTGCCGTCTACGAGAAGATCTTCACTTCCCTTAACTTCGCCGCGAATCTGCACTGACTTTCCGATGGTTGCCGGTGCGCTGATGGCTTCTGCTGGAGGCATTTCCTGCTCCTGTTCGTATTATCTGTGGCTTTGATCGCACTATACGCAAGGATTGCACAGCACTGCAACCTCTCGGCTGTGACTGTCGCGAATTCGTCACTAGATTCTCGCTGATCGGTTGAGACCTTCGCTTCGCTGGCGCATCCCTTGTTCATGGAATATAGACAGCTTGGCCATTCAGGTCTGAAGGTCTCCGCGCTTAGCTTCGGAGCGGGAACCTTTGGTGGCGGCACGGATTTTTTTCGCGCGTGGGGCAGTTCTACCGGCGATGAGGCCACCCGGATCGTAGATCTTTGTCTCGATGCCGGAGTCAACCTCTTCGACGTCGCCAACGTTTACTCCAACGGCCTCGCCGAGGAAGTCCTGGGCAAGTCGATCGCCGGCAAGCGCCATCGGCTGCTCATCTCTAGCAAGGCCACCTTTCGCATGGGAGATGGTCCCAACGATGTAGGCTCCTCGCGCTATCACCTCATCGAGTCGGTGAACGGCAGCCTCAAGCGCCTGGGCACGGATTACATCGACATCTACCACATGCATGCTTTCGACGCGACCACCCCGGTCGACGAAACGCTCGAGACCCTCGACACGCTGGTGCGCACCGGCAAGGTCCGCTACATCGCCTGCTCCAATTTTTCGGGGTGGCACCTGATGAAGTCTCTCTCGGTCTCCGAGCGCTATGGATGGGCTCGCTACGTTGCCCAGCAGGCCTACTATTCGCTGGTCAGCCGCGAATTCGAGTGGGAGCTCATGCCGCTCGGCATCGATCAGAGAGTCGCCACCCTCGTCTGGAGCCCGCTCGGATGGGGACGGCTGACGGGCAAGATCCGCCGCGGGCATCCGTTGCCGGAGACCAGCCGTCTCCATAAGACCGCCGATTACGGACCGCCGATCGACGATGAATTCCTCTACACGATCGTCGATGCCATCGACGAAGTCGCGCAGGAGACTGGCAAGTCGGTTCCGCAGATTGCTCTCAACTGGCTCCTGCAGCGGCCGACAGTGGCCAGCGTCATCATCGGAGCGCGCAACGAAGAGCAGCTCAAACAGAACCTGGGCTCAGCGGGCTGGAACCTCAGTCCTGAGCAGGTTGCGAAACTGGACGCGGCCAGCGCGATGACTCCGATTTATCCTTACTGGCACCAGCGGCAGTTTACTGAGCGTAATCCGGTGCCGATCTAGGGTTACGGGAGTGGGTACCTCTCCCTCTCGATTTTGGCAAATATCTGATTCGGATTGAGTTAGCGAATAAGTGTCGGCAAATATCTGAAAACATTCGCTTTATTTCACTTGATTTGATTCTAAAAGACTTATATCCAGAAGTTGCACTGAATTCAGGGCAGTTCTCCGCTGGTCGTGCAAATTCATTCATACTGCGTGAGCTACATAAGAGTCGCAGATTCCAAAGGGGTTACGGGAGCACCTCAGTATTCCCGCAAAAAGACGAAAGCCCGACTCTGGGCCGGGCTTTTTTATCTAGCGATTCAAGAGAAATGCTCGGCCAACTTTTCCGAGCGTCCTTCAGGATTCATTGCACGTGTCCGGTAAGGCACAACCGGCCATGAAGCGGATTCATGGTCCCTTGAACCACCGGAACCATGTGGGCAAGGCGGTCATCGAAGAGAAGGAGCTGGTTAAATACCGGCGGAATCACCCTGAAATAGCCCTGCCACACCTTGAACTGCCGTGGCTCGAGGCGACTAAAGGCTCGCCTGCGCGCAACGCACGTCTCCCCTCCCGTGAAGGTATCCATCGAAGAGGTTAGCGAATAGACATACCCGTACGTGCCGTTCTCGCTGTCATTGTGTACTTCGTGCCGCATACCGTTCAAGTGCAGGGTTAGCCAAGGCGCGAGAGGTACTGCGCCGGCAAGTTCCGTGGCACAAAACGCTGCCAGATGCTTCACAAAGTCATCCACAAGTTCTCTGCCGATCACCTTCTCCGGGTCCGTGCGCAAGTAGCAGTAGACATTTGGCACGTACCAGTAATCCCAGCATTGATGCGCGCTTCGGAAGGAGTGCGATCGCCAATCACCCATAAAATCTTCGTATCGGTCGCGCGCTTCACAGGCTCGGGGCCAGAAGTCAGCGACGACTTTGGTTCGAAAAAGCGGCGGCTTGAGATCGATCATCGCGGTGCGCTGCTCTCATCCGAACACGGCGCAACCGTGGTGGTCACGGACCTCATTCTTCCTGTTTCGCGACTCAAAAGCGCCTCGCGCTCCTCGCTGTTGAGATCGCTGTGCCGTGCGAAGAATTCATCGGGGTTTCGTCGAAATGTGCGCGCGGCTGAAGGGCTGGTCCCAAGCTCAACCACGGCCCGCAGCATCGGCTTTGAGGCGCCGCGTTTTTTGAATCCGGCTGGAGTGTCGTGCGTATCGAGGGCACCAATCGCGTTGAGTTCGAAGCTGCCATAAGGAGCCTTGTTCTGAAATGCCTGAAGAGCCTTGAGCGACTCAACCCGAACGCCCGCGGGCGGCAGATATAGTGTTGCCGCATGCACCGTGTCCTGTGTCTTTTGAAGCCGGTATTCTCCGAGCCTTCGCACGAGGATTACCGGATCCAGTCCGGGAAAGATCGAGGCCACATAATAGACCGAGTCATGCTCCTCCCCATAGATGGAGATGAGCTTATCGAAGAACCGGTCGACCTTCGTGTGCTTGTAGCCGGTAAAGGAGAAGGTATTGTCGCCGACCGAGCCTATCTGAACCAGCACAAGATGATTGCCGGTGGCCAGGGTAACATCCTCGCGTAGAACATGACTGGCCTTCAGTATCTGGACGCCAATCACGCCGGGATCGATCCTCAGGTCGGAGAAAAGGCAGTCGGTGGCAGAGATACCGGGAAGCAACACCGTCTCGTAGCCCTCCATCTCGGCGATCGCCAAGGCTCGACGCCCAGACTTGACGAAATAACCGGGGTGTCCGTGGAAGAGGCCAACTAC
>Ga0207021_1012_pt1 | contig 55969 bp, 43 predicted proteins | sample Alteio_BWMinCont_49_FD_153496 | JGI IMG/M metagenome (GOLD analysis project Ga0207021, IMG submission 153496) | Enriched cells from forest soil in Barre Woods Harvard Forest LTER site, Petersham, Massachusetts, United States -... | ecosystem: Environmental > Terrestrial > Soil > Temperate forest >... | reverse complement strand
CGGGATTAAGCAGCGATCTTACAACTGCAATTGAATCGAGATCGCTGCACCAGGCGGAACGCCAGACGACGCACCTGCGCGGGACGATTTACGAGGAGCCCGCGATTGAATGGCAAACGGCTCTGCATAGCCTCCAGAACTCCTGTTTCGACAAGCAGGCTGAAGCGGGCCAGCACTACGCGACGCTCATTGATTTGATGCGCATGATCGCAGACGCAACTCAAGAGGAGAAAAATGCGCCAGAACACGCGCCGGCGAGTTGAGGATATGTGCTTCATGAAGCTGGGCATCGACGCGGACCAGGTCGAGCGCATCCGGCTTGCCGCTCTGTTGCACGACATCGGGACGGTCGGCATTGAAGACTCCATTGTGAGGAAAGAGGCACCGCTCACTCCCGAGGAATTCGAGATCGTCAAGGCTCATACCGTCAAGGGGGCGTCGATTCTGCGCCCGATCCAGGCGATCGGCGACCTGATACCCGGAGTCGAATTGCATCATGAATCGCTCGACGGACAGGGTTATCCGTATGGCCTGCGAGGTGAAGAGATCCCGATGATGGCTCGCATCATCGCTGTCGCAGACAGCTTTGACGCCATGACCACGACGCGTCCTTACCAGGCAGCCATGGATCCTGAGTATGTTCTGGAGGTATTGAATCGTCTGGCCTCAAAACGCTATGACGCTTCAGCAGTGAATGCACTTACTTCTCTTGTGAAACGCGGGAACATTGTCGTCAAGAACCCGCGCACTCCTGTTTCGTTTTCGCAGCAGCGCGCGCTCTCTGAGGTCATTTGAAGGGCGGACGCAGACCAAGTTGCTACACTCCTTAAAGGAATTCTGAGGATCACGCAGTCATGATTCAAACGCTTTTCGGCAGCCTGAAGGAAGAGTCACAGCCGGAGAAAAAAGGTCTCTTCGACCGAATGAAGCAGGCGGTTTCGCGCACCCGCGAAAGCCTGGAAGAGCGCATTGACAGCGTCCTCTCGCTTACCCGAACCGTCGATGAAGCGGCGCTTGAAGATCTCGAGATGAGCCTCATTGCGTCGGACATTGGAGTGACCACGGCGAGCGAGATTGTGACCGCACTGCGCGAGCGTGCGAAGCGGCGGCAGATTCGCGATGGCGCGGAGTTGAAGGATCTGCTTAAAGAACAATTGAAGGCCATTCTGGACGAGCACCAGCCAACGGAGAAGGCCGTTGCTGCTCCGCCGGAAGTCATCCTGATGGTGGGCGTGAATGGCACAGGCAAGACAACGACCAGCGGAAAGCTTGCCGCGTATTTTCGCGCGCAGAAGAAGACCGTGTTGCTGTGCGCGGCAGATACGTTTCGCGCCGCGGCTATCGAACAGCTCGAAGTTTGGAGCGAACGCAGCGGAGTCGAGATCATCAAGTCCCGTCAGGGTGGGGATCCCTCGGCTGTGCTCTTTGACGCCTTGCAGGCAGCCAAGGCGCGCCGTACGGACATGTTGATCGTGGACACGGCCGGCCGGCTGCACACCAAGAACAATCTGATGGCTGAGCTGGACAAAATGCGGCGCACGACGGAGCGCCTGGTCCCTGACGGTCCGCATGAAGTGCTACTGGTGATGGATGCGACCACCGGCCAGAACGGGCTGCAGCAGGCGAGGCTTTTCACCGAGTCAGCCGGGGCGACGGGCATCGTGCTCACCAAACTCGATGGCACGGCCAAGGGCGGGATTGCAGTCGCCATCGCTCGCGAACTCAAGTTGCCGGTGCGCTATGTAGGCGTGGGTGAAAAGATCGATGATCTTCTGCCTTTCGACAGCGGTGTATTCGTTGACTCACTGCTCGATACTTAAGCGATTACGCAAAACGGACTGAAAGGCGTGTCTGTGCCCGACCCTACCACTTCACCGACCGAGAACAACGCGGCGCAGATTTACCAGGACGAGCGTTGGATGAGCCATGCGCTCGAGCTGGCTCGTAAATCTGTCGGCCTGACTTCACCGAATCCCACTGTGGGTTGCGTGCTCGTCAAGAATGGCGCCATTGTTGGCCAAGGATTTCACGATTACGAGCGGCGAGATCATGCCGAGGTCGCAGCTCTGGCGATGGCAGGCCAGGCGGCTCGCGGCGCAACAGCCTACGTGACTCTCGAGCCTTGCTGTCACACGGGACGAACGGGGCCCTGCACTGAGGCGCTGATCGAGGCCGGCGTGGTGCGGGTTTTAGCGGCCACGGCGGACCCGAATCCGGCAGTGAATGGCCGGGGGATCGAACGGCTGCGTGCTGCGGGGATCGCGGCCGAAGTGGGGGTTCTGGCACGGCAGGCGCAGGAATTGAACGATGGCTTCGCGTGTTATATCCGAACCAGACTGCCGTTTGTGACTCTGAAAGCGGGGTTGTCGCTCGACGGGCGGATCGCGCCTGCTCCGGGGAGGGTCCCGGTTGGCTCTCCGGTGATGCTGACGGGGGAGGAATCGCGGGTGGCGGTGCAGCGCATGCGGCACGCTGCAGATGCGCTGATTACAGGCATCAACACGGTGCTGACCGACGATCCTCTGTTGACTGACAGGACGGGGCTGCCGCGGAGGCGACGGCTGCTGCGGGTAGTGCTGGATTCTGCGCTGCGCCTCAGGCTGGACGCGAAGATCGTGCGGACAGCGCAGGATGACGTGCTGGTCTTCTGCACTACCCCGGTTTCGGAGCGCCAGCGGGCGCTCGAAGCGCTGGGGGTGAGGGTCGAGCGGATCGAGGCTGCTGCCGGCGGAGCGCGGGTCGCTCTGAAGCGAGTATTGGAGCGGCTGAGCGAGATGGAGATTATCTCGACCATGATCGAGGCGGGTTCGCAGCTGAATACGTCGGCGCTCACTGTGCAGGCGGTGGACAAGCTATCTCTGTTCTATGCGCCGGTATTTCTGGGCGCCGCCGGCGTGCCTCTGATCAACACCACCGAATGGTCGAAACCGCAATGGACGCATCTCACTACGGGACAGATGGGAAGTGACTCCTGGTTCGAAGGATATATACGGGATCCCTGGGCATAAGGCGGAAGTATGTTTACGGGCTTGATTGAGGCGAAGGGGACAATTCTTTCGATTGTGGAGCGGGCGGGAACGATGCGGATCGCTATCGAGGCTCCGGGAATTGCCGAGAGGCTTAGAAGCGGCGATAGCGTTGCGGTAAGCGGCGTTTGTTTGACTGCGCTCGATATCCAGCCGCCGGTTTTTCATGCAGATCTGGCTGCCGAAACGGTTATCCGCACATCTCTTGCGCGGCTGGCGCCGGGGGCGGCGGTGAATCTGGAGCTGCCGACACCCGCGGGGGCTCCACTGGGCGGGCATGTCGTTCAGGGGCACGTCGATGCGACGGGTACCCTGCTTTCGCTGGAGCCGGTCGATCCGAAGGCGGATCGGGCCCTCACCGACTGGTGGCTGCGGGTCGAGGTGCCGGAGACGATACGTTCGTTCATGGTCGAGAAGGGGTCGGTGGCCATCGAGGGCATCAGCCTTACGATCGCGCGATGGGACGGCGAGGTCGCCAGTGTGGCGATCCTTCCCCACACCTACTCGGCGACGAATCTGCACACGCTCAAGACCGGATCGCCGGTGAATCTGGAGGCGGATGTGCTGGCAAAGCTGGCGGTACAGCGTCAACAGGAACGCTCTACCTTTGAACTCACGGTCGACTACTTGATAGCGAACGGGTACTGAGCGTCCCGAGGGGGTACCCCCCTCTTGGTACCCCCTCCCCCTCTGACTCGAAACCCATTCATTCTAAATGGGTAAACCGAAACCCATTCATTCTAAACGAGCTATCCGAAACTGATTCATTCCAAAGCGCTTCCGGGCACATATTCGTTCCGTTTTCGAGACTCATTCATTTTATTGGAACAACTTGTAACCCATTGTTCTGGTGGTAACCTGTCGCCGCGATGAGCCGCAGTCGCGCTAGTGAGCTGCGCGTGCTCTTCGATCAACTGCTCCAGGCGGGAAGCCGCAGCAGAGAAGATCGCCTGGGCGTGCAGCGGCGGGATGACTTTGGTCCGAAGCTCTTAAATGGTGTTCTGGAGCCCACAGGCGACAGTAGGGACATTCATCTGCCGGATCATTGCGATGAGCTGGCGAGCGTCGGCGTTTCGTTCGCACTGGTTCGAAGCGGCATGGGCTCGGCACCAGGGCTGACCTCTTAGGGCGAATTGAGTGCATTGGACGCCGGCGGAAAGAATCTCGGTGCAGCGGCGGGCTTTGCCATGGACCATGGGGCTTCTCCTTAAACAATCGACAAGAAAGGCCCGCGTGAGCGAACCCTGGGAAATAGAAAAGCCCGCACGAAGCGGGCTATGGGGTACTACTTCTATTTTATCGAATCGACGGAAATGTACGGCCAAATTTCTCGGACGATTTTTCCAAAGACATTATGTGTGGTCCCCGACAGATGAGGGTTTTTCCTGATATTCGCGCCGAGGTCCACAATGAAGATTCGATCAAAATCAGCAGCAAGATGCTTGCGGATTCCGTCCGAATTACTTCGGTCAAGAAATCCGCTGTTTTGTCACGTAGGCGATGAAACCGCTTGGACCGAGTCTATCTGTAGCCCATCGAATAGCTTTAATGTATGGGTCGTTCAGCCTGCTTGTAGTTGAAGCTGTAGACGATGCCCCGTAGGTCTCGGACACCCTTGCGTCTATTCCTTGAGAACCGGGATACTTTCGGTGTTTTTATCGTTCTCGCTTGTTTGGCCGATGTTATAAGGAGGGTTGCCCACAATTACAGTAATTTCCGACTTTCTTTGCCGTTCGATCCGCACGGAGTTCGCTTCTGCGAAGAGTGAGGCTTGACGGCCTAATTCAAAGGTGTCTGCCAGACAGATACCGTCGAATGATTCGTATTCGCCTACGCGATCTAAGTAGGCGTGTTCGATATTCATACTGGCGATGTAATAGGGCAGCAGCATGATCTCGTTGCAATGCAACTCATTGCGATATTTTCTTTGCAGGCGCGTGGCTTTGATCTCTTGCAGGATGCGAGTGACAAAGTTTCCCGTGCCGACGAAGGGGTCGAGCATGCGGACACCCTCATCACTCAGGCTTTTACCGAACTCCTGTTTGAGCACCTCTTCGACACTGCGGATCATGAAGTCCACGATGGACTACCGAGATACACGATGCCGTATCGGCCTGTTTCGGATTTACGCCCTGGAAAAATTTTTCATAGACGCTATTCAAAAAGGCTTGTTTCTGCGAATAACTTTCTGTTTCCGAAGCGGCCTCTTCGGTGGCTTTGTAAAAGGGATCGAGCGTTTTGAGAAAAGCGTCCCGGCTGATGTGCCTGCTCGTGAGCGAGTCGATGACTTTCTCGATTTCGGCGGCGAGTGAACTCAGGGTTATCGAAGATGCGGCGGAAGATGCGCTCGGTGAGAAGGTGCTGCACGCGCATCTCCTCAACGGCTTCGTCCTTTAGATCGGGATTGATGGATTCGCGGCAGACTTCTGCGAAGGCAGCGAAGCGCTCGATAAAGACCTTGTTCGTTTTCCGTTCTGCCTCTATGAGCCTCATTGCGCCCTGAGCGATGTCCGGGATGCGTTCTGAAAACTCCGCTACCGCCCGATCCCAGTGTTCCAGATGCGGCTCGCGCCATTCGAAGAAGCTACGGAGGACATCAACCAGCGTTACGGGCTCTTCAATGCTGCCGTTGAACTCGATGCGTCCGTTCTGGAAGAGAATGACGCGGGCTGGCGACTGAAAGAGGATGTTCGTGCGCGGATATTCGGCCTCGCACTTCTTGCGCATCTCCGCTTCGAGATCGTCTTTGGTGTCCTTGGCCTCCCAGTAGCCGCGCGGGAGGTTGAATGCGTCGAGGACGCGGCATCGACGCGAAGGGGATGTTGACCTTTGCGGGTAATGGGGTACTCGGGAATGACGATCCAATCGAACTGGCGGCACACTTTTCGAGCAAGGCCTCAAAGGAGCGGCGGAGATTACCTTCGTTGTCAAAGTCGAGCCGACCGAAGCTAGTGAGTGTTTCGTAGTAGGCCTTAACAGGTGCGTGAGTTGGTTTTAACTGGAGAGTGCTCATCGATCGACTGCTGACACTATACAGCTTGATATTGCTGCCGGTCCCACTGCTTTTACCCTGTGTAAATATTCAGATGGAATTGGCCTGTAACATGAGAATTGAAGTGAGAGGTGTATGGAAGAAGGTCGTTGGGTTTTGCTGATTGCGAGCGAGGCGGGTGGCACCGATTCGGTGTCGGACCGGGCCATGGAGCGGTTGGTGGATGCGATCAGCAAGGAAGGCTATGAGGTCGTTCGGACGGCGACGCCCGAGGACGGGCTGTCGCTGGTGCGGTCAGACCCTTCGCACAGTGCAATATTGCTGGACTGGGACCTGCCCGGTGAGCACCAGTTTGCCGAAATGGCGGCGCTCAAGATTATCCGCGAGGTCCGGCACCGCAACAAGAAAGTCCCGATCTTTTTGATTGCCGATCGGACGCTGGTGAGTGAGCTTCCCTTGGAAGTGATGAAGCAGGTGCACGAGTACATTCACCTGTTCGGCGATACGCCGGAGTTCATCGCCAATCGCGTGGACTTTGCCGTCGAGCGCTACAACGAGCAATTGCTGCCGCCGTATTTCCGCATGCTGAAGGAGTACACGGACGAAGGCGCGTATTCGTGGGATGCGCCGGGGCACATGGGAGGCGTGGCTTTTCTGAAGCATCCGGTGGGTATGGAGTTTCACCGCTTCTTTGGCGAGAACCTGATGCGATCGGACCTGGGGATCTCGACGGCACCGCTGGGCTCGTGGCTGGACCACATCGGGCCTCCGGGAGAATCGGAGCGCAATGCGGCGAGGATTTTTGGCGCGGACTGGACCTTCTATGTTCTGAGCGGTTCGTCGACTTCAAATCAGATTGTTGGGCATGGGGTGATCGGGCAGGACGACATTGTTCTGGTCGATGCGAACTGCCACAAGTCAATCTGTCATTCGCTGACTGTGACGGGCGCACGGCCGGTGTTTGCAACGCCGACGCGCAATGGCTACGGGATGATCGGGCTGGTTCCGATTCACCGCTTCAGCCCGCAGGCGATCAAACAGCTCATTGACGAGAGTCCGCTGACGGCGGGCGCGGCCTCGAAGGAGCCGACGTACGCGGTGGTAACGAACTCCACTTACGACGGGCTTTGCTATGACGTGAATCGCGTCGTGACGGAGCTGGCGCAGAGCGTGCCGCGAGTTCACTTCGATGAGGCGTGGTATGCCTACGCGAAGTTTCACCAGATCTATCGCGGACGCTTTGCGATGGATGTGCCGGACGAAATGCCGAACCGGCCGACACTGTTTGCGGTGCAATCGACGCACAAGATGCTGGCAGCGTTCTCAATGGCTTCGATGGTGCACATCAAGCTGAGCCCGCGAGCGCCGCTCGAATTTGACCAGTTCAACGAGTCGTTCATGATGCACGGCACGACATCGCCGTTCTATCCGCTGATTGCATCGCTGGATGTGGCGGCGGCGATGATGGACGAGCCGGCGGGTCCGACGCTGATGAACGAAACGATTCAGGATGCGATTACCTTCCGCAAGGCGATGTCGTCGGTGGCGCACAGGCTGCGGGCGGCTGAGGATGGCGGGGGATGGTTTTTTCGTCTCTATCAACCGGACCAGGTGAAGGACCTTGAGGGGCAGACGCATTTGTTCGAGGAGGCTCCGGATGAGTTGCTGGCGACGGACCCGAAGTGTTGGACGCTGAAACCGGGCGAAGACTGGCACGGCTTTCAGGACGTGGACATCGCGGACGACTACTGCATGCTCGATCCGACGAAGGTGACGATCCTGATGCCGGGCGTCAATGCGCAGGGAGTGGTGGCGGATTGGGGGATTCCGGCGGCGATTCTTACAGAGTTTCTGGACGCTCGACGAGTGGAGATCGCGCGTACCGGTGATTACACAGTGCTGGTGCTGTTCTCGGTCGGAACGAGCAAGGGCAAGTGGGGGAGCCTGCTCGAGAATCTCTTTGAATTCAAGCGGCTTTATGACACCGAAGCGTCACTCGAAGAGACGCTGCCTGAACTGGTGGCGAAGTATCCCCAGCGGTATCGCAATGTCTCGCTCAAAGAGCTGAGCGACGAGATGCACGCGGCGGTGATCGAGCTGAACCTGACCGGACTTGTGGGCGAGGCGTGCGAGTTGGAGACGGAGCAGGTACTGACGCCGGCGCAAACGTATCAGAGACTGTTACGAAATGGCACGGAGAAGGTGAAGTTCACGGAGATGGCGGGACGCATCACCGGAGCCATGCTGGTGCCTTATCCTCCCGGGATTCCTGTAGCCATGCCGGGCGAGCGGCTGGGCACGCGAGACAGCGCCGTCATCCGGCTGATCCTGGCGATGGAGGAATTCGGCAAGCGCTTTCCGGGGTTCGAGCGCGAGGTGCATGGCATTGAAGTGGATGCGCAGGGAGAGTACTGGATGCGGGCGGTGATTGAGACTCCCGGAGAGAAGACGAACGGCGCCGGCAAACAGCGGGCGCCCAAGTCGGGACCTCCGGTGAAGCGCAAGCGTCGTGTGAAGATGCCTGAGACGCCGCCCAGAGGTGCAAGCATTTAAGGCGTTTTAGGAGTAGCCCACGTCCGAGAGCCCGGAGGTGGGGGCACCCTGTTTCGCGGCTGGTTCAAAAGCCCAGTTCTTTGGCCGCGAGTTCCGTTCCCTCAACTCTTGCGCGAATTTTTTGGAATGCAGTGTCCCGTGCCGTGGACGTGTCATCGGCGAAGGGCGAGAAGCCGCAGTCGTCGGTGGTTCCAAGCTGTTCGACGGGCACGAAGAACGCCGCTTCCATGACGCGATCGCGAACCCGGGCCGCAGTCTCGACCACCGGATTGATGGGGTCGATTACACCGATGAAAACGAGATGCTGTGGGCCGGCAAGCTGACTTACCGTGCGCAAGATGCGCTTCCGGTCGGGCTCGCTCGCCATCTGGAGATAAAATCTGCCGACCTTCATCTTGAAAAGATCGGGCAAGAACGCCGCATAGTCGACGTCGGCGCTGTGCGTTGAATCGTGATCGCCTCCGGGACAGACATGCACGCCAATCTTGTAGCGCTCGGCAGGAGCGAAGCGGTTCAGGACCTCGTTGTTCAGATCGACGAAGCTGCGGAGGAGACCGCCCGAAGGGTCGAGCTTGAGAGAGAGCCGGCCCTCGGTGAAATCAATCTGGACATTGGCTGCGCCGGCTTCGAGAGCTCCACGGATATCGGCTTCGGCTTCGTTGATGAGATCAGCGAGGAAGGCTTCCCGCGGGTAGCCGGGTATCTCCGTTGCAGGATACAGGAGGCTCAGAGCGGAAGCGGCGATGACGGCCTGCTTAACGGGGCGTTGTGTATAGCCGCGGGCCGACGTGAGATAGCTATCGGCGTGAATGCCGTAGCGGAACGGTCCGGCCGTCAATCGGGGCAACTGGCGCTGGTGACCGTCGGCGAACGGGATCACGACTCCATCGGGTGTGAGATTTTCGAGTCCAGTGAGAGGGTAAGTTGCGAAACTGGGCTTGGTTTGCTCGCCATCTGTCAGGACTGGAGAACCGGTTTGTTCAAGGCGGCTGATGGTGTCTTGAAGGGCCTCCCGATAAGCATCGTCGAGCACATCACGGGCGACTTTGCCGGTTTGGAAGGACGCAATGGCTTGAATCAGCTGCGGTGGGCGGGGGATGCTGCCAATCGGTTCGGTCGGAATTGCCATCCCGAAAGTGTAACGGGGTTGGGGTCGTCGAGACCACCTCCGGAAGGATAATTTCCCGGGCTACGATGCGCGGGCGCCGGCCTCTGTGTGGGCAGCGATTTCATGGGCAACGTTGGCTTCCTGACCGGCGAACATGGAGCGCAGGCGATCCGCGATGCGCAGGTGCCACTGGGCGCGGCGCGCGGCGGGCAGGCGCGTGTAAAGCACTTCACGATAAAGCGCATGAGCAAATACATAGAAGGCGGATCGGGTACCCCCGGGCAACTCGTCCTGGCCGGCGATAGAGAGCAGGCGCACGCGGCGGATGAGGGAGGCGTAGGACTCTTCCACTACTTCGACTTCCCGGCCGAGAGCAGCTGCGGCGGCCCATGCGGGAAAAATGGTTCCGTAGATGCTGCCCGCTTCGAGCAGCAGGCGGTCGTGGTCTGAAAGGCGATCGAGCTGGAGCTCGATCACGCCGGAGAGCGCGTCGGGTATGCCGAGTTCGATCGCGTCGAGGGGAAGGCTGAGAGTGACCTGGCCCTTCTCGGTGAGGAGAATACGCTGGGTACGCAGGTGATCGAGAGTGGCGATCATGAAGAGGGGATTGCCGGCCGAGTTCTGATGGATGAGGCTGGAGAGGCCGGAGGGCAGCGCGTCGGTGATTAGCTCGCGACGCAGATATTCGCAGACGGCTTGTTTGGTGAGGGGGCCGAGACGCAGCCATTCGCTACGGCGGCTGGTGAGAAGATCCTGCTCAAGAAGACGCAGAGGGTGCTCGGCGTCGATGTCGGATGGCCGGAAGCTGCAGACCAGCATGAGTTTGGCGCGTCCACGGCGGCGGGCGAGGGCGGAGATGAGATCGAGTGTCGAGGAGTCCGCCCAGTGGATGTCTTCGAAGACAAGAAGCAAGGGATCGGTCTGGCTAAGGGCTTCGAGTGCCTCACAGATTTCGCCGAGCGACGGCGAAGATGCGGCGCTCGGACTGAACCAGCCGGGTGCGGCAGATGCGAGGAGGGCGCGGGCCTTCTCGTCTTCGACGTGGCGAAGGCTGTTGAGGGCTTCGCGGACCGGGTAGAAGGACTCTTTTCCGCCGAAGCTTTCGAGCGATTGCCCGCGCGCGATGCGCAGTTTGGCGGTGTGGACGACGTGCGCACTGAAGGCGTCGATGAGAGCGGTTTTGCCGATGCCGGGATCGCCTGTGATGAAGACCGTGGGGCGATCGCCGTTGCGGGCACGGGCCATATGCGACTGCAGGGCAGCGAGTTCGGAGTCGCGACCGACAAGCGAAGGGGAATGCGAGGCCGCGGAGGAACCGGCGGAGTTGGCAACAGGCGCGAGGAACCGATAGCCGCGCTTGGGGACGGTTTCGATGAATTGCGGATCGTCGGGGCTGTCGCCGAGAAGCTTGCGGAGCTCGAGGATGTAGGTGCGCAGAACCTGCGGCTGGACATAGGTTTCTGGCCACAGGGCTTCGAGTAACTCGTCGTGAGTGACGAGGCGCTGCGGATTCTCGACCAGGTAGCGCAGAACGGAAAATGGACGCGGAGTGAGCTTGAGCTGTTTGTCGGCCTGCCACAGGCATTCGTTCTGAAGATCTAGCCGATAGATTCCAAACTGTCGCATCTGGGAGAAGGGACTCCTGACTAACAGTATCCATGAGCAGTTGGCGTGCCGTGTCTCAGTAATATAAAGTCTGCGTTTTGTTAGGTCCGTGAGACTGTGGGGGGCCGGGGTTGTCCAAATCCGGACAGTTGTGTCCGGACGTGTTCGCATAAGGTACGGATAGTAGACGGAGAAGGTTCCTCCACCGTTTGCAATATAGTGATGCAGTTACGGAAAAAGGAGATGAAACGCATGGCAAGCGTGACTCGTTCAAGGGCTACCTTAAGGCGAGATTTTTTGCGGGCGGGCGGCGGCGCGGCTTTGGGTGGTGTGTTGGCTGCGCATACCTTCGATCTGGAAGCGGAGCAGGTAGCGGCTGTACCGGCCGGAGATGCGGTTCGGTTTGGAATCATCGGAGTGGGTACGCTTGGTTCGGCGCTGCTGACGAATGCGGTGACCGTGCCCGGAGTACAGTGCGTGGCGGCGAGCGATCTCTACGATGGGCGGCACACGCTGGCTCGCGAGATTGCCGGGCCGGACATCAAGACGACGCGGTGGTATCTGGAGCTGCTGGACGACAAATCCATCGAGTGCCTGATTGTCGCGGTGCCGGATTTCTGGCATAAGACGGTTGTCGTGGACGCGCTGAGCGCGGGCAAGGATGTTTACTGCGAGAAGCCAATGTCGCACACGATCGCAGAGGGTGCGGAGATGGTGAAGGCTGTAGAGCGGACAGGCAAGTTCGTGCAGGTGGGCTCGCAGCGAGTCAGAGGATGTGACGATCACGCAGACTCGCAAGGCCGGACTTCCGCTAGTCAAACCTCAGCTTTTGCATGTCGGGGCCGAAGCTCGATCCGTAATCCGAACCTGGGCGGAAGAGGAGGGTGTGAGCGTGAATGCAATTATGGTGAGCGTCTTAGAACAGTTTTTCAAGCGGCTGCGGAAGAGCAAATCCTCCGTGAGGAGCTGCGTTTGGAACTCAGGGCAAGGCGTGGCTTTTTACCCAGCTGAGAATCAGCCGCGCAAACGCGATAGCGCCATACTGCCGGATCGCTTGCGCCGCTGAGTCCGACGTGTGGCACCCGCCACGCCATAGCACCCGAGGGATGCATCGTGAGTTTTCGGCAATCGTGCATGATTTGAGCAAAGGTAGGCTGGTATGTTGAGTTAGTCGCAGAAGGGCCGATTAACTATGCCTTCGAGAGAAGTTCCGGTTCGCGATTCAATTACACAGTTAGAGCAGCGGTTCGAGCAATTCCGCACGACACGCAGGAGGGCGGACGAAGCTGCCGGAGGCGTTGTGGCAGGCGGGGGTGGAGCAGGCGCGACAGCATGGAGTAAACGTAGTTGCACATGCGCTGCGGCTGGACTAGAGCGGGCTAAAGAAGCGGCTGAGCGGAACGCCGGTGCGGCGCGGACAGGGAACGCCGGCAGCCTTCGTGGAGCTAGTCGGCGCAAGCGGTGCACGGGCTAAGGAATACGTAATCGAATTCGAGTCTAATCCCAGTCCACGGATGCGGGTGCAGTGGAAGGGCGCGGCGCCGCCGGACTGGACGGCGCTGCTGCGCGCCTGGCGAGAAGTAGCGGGATGATTCAAATCACGCCGCAGATGCGGGTGCTGGTGGCGATCGAGCCGGTGGATGGACGCAAGGGGATCGACTCTCTGGCGCGGCTTTGTCAGGAAAAGCTGACCGAGGATGCTTTTTCTGGCGGTGTGTTCATCTTCAGGAGTCGCCGGGGAACAACGGTCCGATTGTTGACTTAGGATGGCCAGGGGTATTGGCTGCTGATCATCGGCGAGGCGGCGCAGGGTCGTTTCCGCTGGTGGCCGGAAGCAGATGGCGGTCCGGCGTGTGCGCTGGAAGCTTGGCAAGCGCAGTTGCTGCTGGCCGCGGGTGATGCGTCGCGAGTGCGGGCGGGGCCGGTGTGGCGGCCAGTGGGCGCGCAGAAGCAGGGTTGCACAACCTGATTCTGCGTCCGTTCGATATCTTACCAGCAGGCCTTATCGACCCGAGCAGCGAGACCGCTTCGACAGCATCCAGTATTGGTACTGGGAACACCGCTTTTTTGAGTCAATCCCCTGACCCTCTGCATTTCTGCCCCTTGGGAAGGGAAAAATCGGCTTCGCTAACAGTAAAATGTTGCCAACATTTGGAGGCGTATGAGCCCCACCCCTTACACTTCCTCCCTCAAGAAGCATCGATCGATTGTCCCTCTCGTAATCCTGAGTGTGCTGCTCGCCGGTTGTACTTCGAGGAGTGCGCCTCCCAAACCAACCGTCCAAATCACGCAAGTCCCCGCCGCCAATCCTGGAGGTCCGGTACAACTGGATTTTATTGAAGGACGGACGAGCGGTTCCAAACCCGGTCAACAGATCGTACTTTACGCACGCAGCGGCATTTGGTGGATTCAACCTTTTGCGAATCAGCCTTTTACGAAAATTCAACCCGATTCGACGTGGAGGAACGCGACCCATCTCGGCACCGATTACGCAGCGATCCTGGTTGAGCCCGGCTTTCACCCTGCAACGAAGGTTACGACTCTGCCTGCAGAGGGCAATGGCGTAGTCGCAATCGCTACTTCAACGGGCAAGTCTGTTGCACCTATCGTTTCCAAGGTCATCCACTTTAGTGGATATGACTGGAGAGTGCGTAACGCGGCGAGCGACCGAGGAGGGCAACCCAACTCCTATGATCCCTCGAATGTGTGGACCGACAAGAACGGCTATCTGCACCTTCGAATGGATGAGCATGACGGCGTATGGACCTGTGCGGAGGTGAGCTTGACCCGCAGTCTGGGTTATGGTTCGTACATCTTTGTTGTTCAAGATATCGGGCATTTTGGCCCATCTGCTGCTCTGGGACTGTATACAAATGATGACTTTCGAACGGATGACATTCCTGGTGAACTTGACATCGAATTGAGCCGCTGGGGTATTGCAGACAGTAAGAATGCGCAATATGTTGTCCAACCTTTTTATGTCCCTGAAAACGTCTTTCGATTCATGGCCCCTGGCGGAGTGCTGACCCACATGTTACGTTGGGAGTCCGGGCGCGCTTCCTTTAAGACTGTTCGTGGATCGGTGATAGGCCCCGGAGTGGCAACGATCAGTGAACACATCTTTACCTCAGGGGTTCCGACTCCCGCCAAGGAAACGGCTCACATGGGTTTATACAGTTATCGACATTCGGAGAGCTCATCTCAACAGCCGGTCGAGGTTGTGATTGAGAAGTTTGAATTCCTACCGTGAAAACATCATGCACAGGCATCGACTACGTAAGGCACTCATTAATGGAATCGCGCTCTTATGTCTTGTGAATGCTGCTTTTGGATTAGACCCTACTCGGAGAATCTCACAATATGTACATGACAAGTGGGGAGAGGACAAAGGTTTCCTTGGAGGAAGGATTTACGCCATTTGCCAATCGGCCGATGGTTATTTGTGGATTGGAGCCGAAAGAGGTCTGGTCCGATTCGACGGGTCAGATTTCACACTGATTCAGCGACCTCTTCCGAACTCGCCTCCGATTAGTCCCGTGCGCGGTCTCATTACTGACGCCAGCGGGAACCTCTGGATTCGTCTCGAAGGTCCCCGCATGCTTCTTTATCACGACGGGAACTTCGAGGATCCATACGCCCGCTTTGATCTTCAGGACATCACCTTTACAGCGTCCGTTTCCGACTACCAGGGTCGCGTCATTCTCTCCGGGCTCGGGGACCGGACATTCCGATACGAGGATGGACGCTTGGAGACAATAGTCAGCGCAGAGCAAAATCCCGGCAATGTCATCTCATTGGCTGCGACGCGAGACCAGAGTATTTGGCTCGGTACACAAGATAACGGTCTCTTTAGGTTGAGCCAGGGGCACGTTTCCAGAGTTGCCCAGGAACTCAAGGATTCAAAGATCAATGCCCTTCTGCCCGAAGAGACTGGTGGCTTGTGGATTGGAACCGACAACGGAATTCATTTGTGGGAAAGCGGCGCACTGGGCAACCTCAAGCTGCCTTCCTCGCTCAGGCAACTCCAGATTCTGGCGATGGCCAGAGATCGCGACGCAAACGTCTGGATTGGAACGAACCATGGCATCGTGCGCATCACTCCATCTGGCGCTGTTTCGCTCGACCAACTCAACCCAAAACCTGGGTTCGAAGTAACAGCAATCTATGAAGACCTCGACGGAGATATCTGGTTTGGCGGCTCGCGAGGAATCGAGCGGCTGCGAAATGGAATGCTCACAACGTATTCGACTTCTGACGGGCTTCCGTCAAGCGGCATTGGCTCAGTCGACGCCGACTCCACGGGGCGGATCTGGTTTGCGCCACTCTCCGGTGGTCTCTACTGGATGAAGCAAGGGCAAGTTGGCCACATAACTGTCGATGGACTGGAAAACGATGTTGTGTATTCCATCAGCGGTGGTGACGGTGAAGTCTGCGTCGGCCGGCAGCATGGCGGTCTCACAGTGCTGACCGGAAAGGACGAATCATTTACTGCCCGCACCTACACGGAGGCGGATGGCCTTGTGCAGAACAGCGTTTATTCCGTGCACCGCGATCGCGATGGGACGATCTGGGCTGGGACCGTGAGCGCTGGTGTAAGCAGATTGAATGGCGGGAAATTTACCAATTATTCGGACTCCACTGGACTCCCATCAAATACTGTCAATTCCATAGTCGAGGGTTTCGATGGGACAACATGGTTGGCTACCCCAGGCGGTTTGGCTTCGTTCACCAATGGACATTGGACGAATCTCACAGGTGGTGATGGCCTGCCATCGTCAATGGTAAGAACGATCTTTGAAGACACAAAGCATGTGCTCTGGATAGTGACTTCCGACGGTCTGGCGTACATATCCTCCGGAAAGATCAAAGTTCCAGTGAGGCTGCCGGAGGCATTACGGGAGCAAATCTTCGGAGTTGCGGAAGACGGCATGGGTTCGCTGTGGTTCACCACCTCGGATCACGTGCTTCGGGTGAATCGGGATCGGCTTCTGAGCGGTTCGCTCTCTGATACAGATGTTCAAAGCTATGGAATCGACGAAGGTCTCAGGGGGGTGGAAGGAGCGGGTCGCGACCGCACCATAGTTGCAGATCGTCAAGGCCGCATGTGGATCTCACGTAAGTCGGGTTTGTCTTTGGCGGATCCGATCGTCATCTCCAAAATTTCGGTTCCAGTCACGGTGCGAATCGAATCTATGTCCGCCGGCGGAAGTCAGGTTAGTGCGCAGAACCCCATCAGGATTCCCTCTGGAATTCAGAGCATTACGTTGAATTACGGAAGTACGAACCTGGCTGAGCCGGAACGCATCCGTTTTCGCTATAAGCTCGATGGCTCCGATCAAGGTTGGAGTGATACCGTTGCGTCAAAGCAGGTTGTCTATAAAAATTTGGGCCCAGGCACATATCTTTTCCGCATTGTTGCCTCCAACAGTGTCGGTCTTTGGAATGGCCCGGAGACTTCTGTCCCTTTCGTCATCGAACCCGCGTTCTGGCAAACGTGGTGGTTTCGAGTGGCTTGTCTTGCAGGGTCTTGCCTGACAATCCTCGCCATTTATCGCTTGCACATTCATCAATTGACGAAACGATTGAATGTTGGTTTCCAGGAACGGCTCGCCGAGCGTACGCGGATTGCGCAGGAATTGCATGACACGCTGCTGCAAGGTGTTCTGAGCGCCTCTCTCCAGCTTGATGTAGCTGAAGACCAACTCCCAGAGAATTCTCCCACCAAACCTCTCTTGAAACGGGTTCTGCAATTGATGCGTACAGTCACTGAAGAAGGTAGAAATGCGCTCCGTGGGCTGCGCACAACGGAGTCGGGCAACCAAAGCCTTGAGACTGCCTTCTCGCGACTGCGACAGGAATTCCCCCTCGACGGCAAAACTGACTACCGCGTTATCGTTGACAGTGTTACGCGTCCTTTGCGGCCGCTGATCCGCGATGAAGTCTACCGCATTGGCCGCGAGGCCCTATTGAATGCGTTTATGCATGCGCACGCGAACCGTATCGAAGTCGAAGTAGAATATGCGAGTAGACATCTTAGAGTATTGGTGCGCGACGATGGCCGTGGAATCGATCCTCAGGTGATGCATTCAGGCCTCGAGGGCCACTGGGGACTCGTCGGCATCCGCGAGCGCTCCAAAAGAATTGGCGCTGATCTCAGACTTCGGAGCCGTATTGGGGCAGGAACTGAAGTGGACCTGACCGTTCCTGGCTCGATCGCATTCGAAAAAGGTCAGAATGACCCAATATCGCAGTGGTTCCGTTGGCTCAGCCGAGAGAAACTCGAGACGCCGAAGCATGACAAAGGGAAGCGAGTACATAAATGAGCATTGCCCCTAGGATTCGAGTCTTCTGCGTTGACGACCATCCTCTCATGAGGGAAGGCATTGCGGCCGTCATCCGAAATGAAACCGACATGCAATTGGTTGCAGAGGCATCAACTGGACACGACGCCATTCAGGGATTTCGTGAACATCGACCCGACGTGACACTTATGGATGTCCGGATGCCGGATATGGGGGGCATCGATGCACTGCTCGCCATTCGCACAGAGTTCGCAGATGCCCGTGTGATCATGCTTACGACGTTTGAAGGAGATGCCGAGATTCAGCTCGCGCTGGAGGCGGGGGCGCAAGGCTACATGCTCAAAAGCATGCCCCGAAAACAGCTCGTAGACATGATCCGCAAGGTGCATGCTGGGAAGAAACACATCCCTCCCGAGGTCGCAGTGCAGCTCATGGAGCATCTTGGGGATGAAACGTTGAGCAAGCGAGAGGTTGAGGTCCTTCAGAAGGTCGCCGGAGGAAATCGAAACAGCGACATCGCAGCCCTTCTTTTCATCACTGAGGAAACAGTAAAAGGCCATATTAAGCACATCATGGAGAAACTCGGTGCAAGCGATCGCACCGAGGCCGTCGCAATCGGAATTAGACGCGGGATCATACATCTCTAGTCTCACCCACACTCCCGAGTATCCGGAGAATCTGCAAGTGGTGCAGAAAAAGCACTCGATCTGGGGGTTCAATCCGCGGTGAAAGAAGCTAGCCTTTTGCTGGCACGTTTTGTGCCCCGAGGAGGCATCCGCTGCAAAGGCTCTTTTCCAGCTTCCCGGAAAGTTGGCCAGGCATCGGCCTCATCTTTCTGCGGCTTACTGTTGCTGTCAATGCAATCATTTGCGGAATTGACGCGCTCGTTGGATCCAACACTCACGCGATTAGCGTTTGGGCGGGTGGATCGCTCGCAATCGCTGTTGGAGCGGCGATTTTCGTCGGCTTTCTTACACCTGCTGCAAGTGCTGCGGCAACAGTTGCTTACCTCATGGCGGGCGTTGCGTCGTTTTGGATGACTGAAACGAACAACCACATCAGTACGCTAGCTGCCTTCAATCTGGCTGCGATATCCGCGGCGCTTGTCTTGCTTGGGCCGGGCGCCTTTTCACTTGATGCGCGTCTCTTCGGTCGTCGCGAAATCATCATTCCTGAGGGCCGACTTTCACCTCGTCGATGATTCCCAGGAAAACTCCGCACTTTATTGAGATTGAACGCAACAGTTGCGCACATGCTTGGGCATCAAATCCTCCCCAATAGTGGTATCCGATGCGCACCGGTCACTGGCGTTGAAAATCCCCTCTTTTGCGGGATGCAATCATCCGAGCCTTCCTTCATACTCCCTTCAACAGTATCGAGCACGGAAGACGGATCAGAGGGTTACGATTCACTAACTCTCTGAATCGGGTGAAGCTTCAATTGGAGGCCCGGTTTTCGCGATGTTCCATTTGGATTATCTTTCGTGTTTCCTCACTGTGCTGGCGACAATACTACTCGCGCGGAAATCCTGGATGGGGCTCCTTATCGCAATTGTCAATAGCTTGATCGTCTGTGCAATTGGATTGCGAACGTCACAGCTTGGCTTTATTCCTGCAAACCTGTTTTGTATCTGCGTATACGCGATCAGCATGCGGTCGTGGCTCAAACAACCCACAAATCCAGATGAGGTGAAGCGACAGAAATCGCTGGTTATACCTACACATAATGGTGCGCCCAAAAAAGGGCTGCTATCGTCACACAGTCGATCATCAGTCCCGCAGTTAACATCCGCACCAAAGATCGAACTTTCGGAGCAACACCATGCGTGCTGAGTTAGCGTTTATGGCTCTCGCCCATGAATCGAATCGCTATCGACTCACTAGGCTCGTAGCGAAGGCAACTCGCATGCTGCACCGCCCCAACACACGTGTGCAGGATACGATGAATGACGCATTCAAGTGGTTCGGCTGCGCCAAACCAGGAGCAGCCGCCGTGCTTGACGACCCCGCAGTCGATAGAGGTCAGCCCTCCCTATTACAAAGTTAGGAGTGACAACCATGGCAACTTCATTTCCATCTGTATCATTCACCCCATCACCGAGAAGCGCATCATGGTGCTTCCTGCTGCTTGAGCACCTGGATGAATTCGCGACGCTGGCATGGTATCTCGCGGCAGATGGCAAGCTCGTCGAAGATACATTTGCACGCACGATGGCGAAGCTCGATAGGACTGCATTTGAATCTTCCATTCCAGCACTCACTTACAGTCAGGCTCGAGACGTTCTCATCGCCCAGGCGATTGCTGTACTGTCGGACGCGCGCAGAGAGGAAGATGAGAACCAGTTGTTTCAGCCGAATTCTATTGGTAGCTTGCCCGACCTCCCCCGCCTGGCGTTCATGCTGAGGTTGATCATCCGTTCGTCTGAGGCAGAGGTTGCGAAGTTTCTCGGCGTATCGCCATCTGAGGTGCAAGGACTTGTCAAGCATGCGATTGATCACCTTAGCATAGCTCCGCCTATCTCCGCATCGACAGGTTGTTATGACGCATAGGTATCCCTAGTTGTGGAGACTCACCATGAATAGAGCACGAAGCCCTGCGAACTTAAATAGGCTAAAGGCCACGGCGGTACCGGGAGCCACCATAGCAGAACCGGCAGGAACGGCGAGGCACAGAATAGTGAAAGATAACGCGTAATCTAATTCCGACCCCGCAAGAGACAGATCGCCAAAGATAAGGCGCGATTCAAATGGCAATTACATTAGACAGTGTTCGGGAGATCTTTAAGGGACTCGAGAACGGCGCCGGCGCCGCGTTCTTCGAACGGGTAGCTGACGACGTCGACTGGACGGTGATGGGCACCCACCCGCTCGCCGGTCACTACCGTAGCAAGAAGGCTTTTATGGAGGGCACCTTCGCCAAGTTGAGCCAGGTTCTCCCACAAGGCGCGCAGCTTCACGTGGAGCATTTGATCGTAAAGGACGACGAGGCGGTAGTTGAACTTCATTCTCTAGCGACAGCCAAGAACGGCATGCGCTTCGACAATCGCTACTGCTGGGTAGTCTATTTCCGAGAGCGATTGATCGTGCGAGTTCGTGCCTACCTCGACTCGGCGATGGTCGCCCGATTGTTCGAGGAGAATCCGATTGCCTGACGGGCTGCGACGATCTCCCATTTCTGCCGCCTCCAATACCGACCAGACGGAATGACGGTCGACCGTTATTGATCGGCGTTGAGATCAGTGGAGAACGCTTGAAGGAGCTGTGATGACGCTTCCGAAGTTGCAACAATCGATTCTTTCGCTGAAGAGTTGGCTATTCACACCAGCGACCAAATCTGACAGATTTGCCCGTGCAGCCGACGTCCACGCCGACGCCCTGATCGTTGATCTTGAAGACGCCGTCGCGCCATCCGCAAAGAAAGAAGCGCGGGAGGCAGCACTTCGCTATCTTGCAGTGATTCCCGTAGATCACCTCCCTTGTGCGTTGAGAATTAATTCCCCGGACACAAGGTTTGGGCTCGATGACCTACAGGCGCTACTGAGTTCATCGGCCGATCCTGATTATCTGGTCCTGCCAAAATGCGGATCGTCCGCTCTCATTGGCTTGGTAGAAAACCTGCTGCGAGAGGCGGGCAAGACGGCGCAGATTATAGCGCTCATCGAGAGCGCCAAGGGTGTGGGGGCTCTCGATGAGATAGTCCGAGGAGACGCAAAGCCAGCTGCCTTGCTCTTCGGCGCGGCGGACATGGCTGCGGATCTTGGGGCGGAGACGGCGTGGGAGCCGCTGCTTTGGGTACGGTCGCGCGTTGTTCAATCTGCTGCATCAACCGGGGTCGCACTCTTGGATTCTCCGTATTTCAATATTGGGGACACAGAAGGCCTCAAGCAGGAGACGAAAGCCTCGGCGAGTCTGGGATTTCACGGCAAATGTGCAATCCACCCGGCACAAATCGCAACCATCAATCAGGTCTTAACCCCGAGCGAACAACAAGTAGCCGAGGCACGCCAGATCCTTGTCGTGAACCAGAAGGGTGTAGGTTCTGTGGACCACCAGATGGTAGATGAAGCCGTTGCGCGCAAGGCGAGGCTGGTTCTTGAACGAGCTGGAATTGTTGTTGAGAAATAAGTCTGGCCGTCAGGGACGGCATTATCGAAGGAAAGCAGAAGGAGAGGACATGGAGAAGACACTATCGGCGTACCGGGAGCTCGGCCCGAAGCACTATCGCGAGACATCCGGCCTTTACTACGAGGACTTCGAAGTTGGCGACGTATTCGAGCACCGTCCGGGAAGGACGATCACAGATGTCGACAACATCTGGATGACGCTGCTCACTATGAATGTACAACCTGTCCATTTCGATGCCGCCTATGCCTCGAAGACAGAGTGGAAGAAGATGCTGGTGGACAGCACGTTCACACTTGCACTCCTCACTGGCATGAGCGTCCGAACCATCAGCGCCAAGGTCGTTGCCAACCTGGGATGGGACAAGGTCAAGGCGACACATCCGGTCTTCGCCGGGGACACACTTTATGCCGAATCGACGGTTTTATTCAAGCGTGAATCAAAGAGTCGCCCCACGCAAGGGATCGTGACGGTTTTCACACGTGGGCTGAATCAGGATGGCAAGGAAGTGATGAGCTTCGAGCGCACGATGCTGATTTACAAGCGGGGCCAGCAACCGGACGCTGCGAACTACTAGTTCTCACGCAACCCCTGAGCAACTCATGAACCGCCAACACGGGTCACGGACCCGGGGAGAAATCATGATGGAACCCAAATCGCTCTATCGATTGAAGCTCACCACGCCCGCAGACGCGGTCGGGCGGATTGCCTCGGGAGCCACCCTGTCGATGGGCATGGCCATGACCGAGCCGCCAGCCTTACTCAAGGCACTGGCGGACCGAGCCGCCGCGGGCAAAGTCGATGATCTGAAGATCTACTACTTTGAGTCCACGCGCATCGCTGGCGAGACTATTCTGCGCTACGAACTGGCCGACCGCATTCATCCCTATTGCATGTTCGTCACGGAAGTCGAGCGTGCCCTGATCAAAAAGGGGATGCAGGACGGGGGGCATAAGGTGCTCACCTACGTTCCGAGCAACTTCCATCAGTCGCCCCGGCTCCTGATCGAGCACGTCGGCATCGACACCTTTCTCGTGACGGTGTCGCCCATGGATCGCCACGGGTACTTTACTTTCGGCACGGGGAATGACTACTCCAGCAAGGTAGCTCGTGCGGCCAAGCACCTGATCGTGGAGGTGAACGATCAGATGCCGCGGGTCTATGGCTCTCTGGCACAACTACATGTCTCAGAAGTCGAGGTCATCGTCGAGAACAACGCACCGTTATTGGAGTTGCCAGTTCCTGAGTCGGCACCGGAGGACGTCACGATTGGCGGGATCATCGCCGAGATGGTGCCTGATGGTGCATGCCTGCAGATGGGCGTAGGTGCGCTACCAAACCTGGTCTGCACGCAACTCAGTGGCCGGAAGGATCTCGGCATCCACACGGAGGCGCTCTGCCCCGGGATGATCGACCTGATCGAAGCGGGTGTGGTGACCAACCGGCGCAAGCGGCTCAATACGGGAAAGACCGTCTTCACCTTCGCCATTGGGCAAAAGGCTATGTATGACTTCCTGGACGACAACCCGTCCGTCGAGAGCCACCCGGTGGATTATGTCAACGACCCGCACGTTATCGCCCAAAACGATAACGTCGTCTCGGTCAATGCCGCCTTGCAAGTCGACTTGACCGGAGCTGTCAACGCTGAACACCTGCTCGGTCACCAGTACAGCGCCACGGGAGGCCAGCTCGACTTTGTGCGTGGCGCTTACGCCTCCCGTGGCGGCAAGTCGATCATCGCCTGCCATTCGACTGCGGCCAAGGGCAAGGTGTCGCGAATCGTGGCTCAGTTGGACGGCCCGGTGACCACTCCACGCACCGACACGCAGTTCGTCGTCACAGAATTTGGTTGGACGGACCTCAAAGGTAAGTCATCGACGGAACGCACCAAAGCATTGATCGCCCTGGCGCACCCCGAGTTCCAAGGTGGGCTCACAGCGGCGGCCAAGGGCATGCACCTGATTTGAAGAAGTTCAGGACACGAGGCCAACAGCCATGCTAGATACCATTCTGAGCGCACTCCTTCCGATGGTCGTCACCTTTTTGCTCGGTTTCGTGGCGGCCTGGCGACACGACTTTGGGTCAAAGGATGCCTCGACCCTGAATCGGATGGTACTTCAATACGCAGTACCGCTGGCGCTTTTTGCCGGAACCGTTATGACGTCGCGCAAGGCACTCAGTCAGGACCTACCGCTAATTATTACCCTGTGCGTCGGCATAATTGGCTTCTACTGTGTAGTGTTTCTGTTTTCCCGATTTGTTCTTCATATGCAAGTGAGCAGTAGCGCGCTGGCCGCGCTGACGGCTTCCGCGCCAGCAGTGCCTTTCGTTGGCCCGGCCGTGCTCGGCGATCTATTCGGAGGGCTCAGCGCCATTCCGATCGCGATAGCCAGCCTGGTCATTAATCTCACGGTCGTGCCAATCACGATTCTGCTTCTCGCATTGGATTCGACAGGGGGAGACTCACAGAACAAAAGTTCTGTTATGCAGGCAGGAAGGGATTCGGCATCGGCCCCTAAATCATACGTCTCGGTGTTCACTGGCAAACTCGTGGAAACCGTCAAAGAACCAATCGTTTGGGCACCGGTTCTCGCTTTCGTTATCGTGTTGAGCGGCCTCCGCATTCCTCAACTCATCGTCCACTCGCTCACCCTCCTTGGCCACGCATCCGGAGGAGTCGCGCTCTTTGCCTGCGGGATTGTGCTTGCATCCGGCAAGATCAAAGTCAACCGGTATGTCTTGTTCTTCGTATTTCTGAAAAACATCATTCAGCCCGCTTTGGTTCTGGGTGGTTTGCGATGGATGGGCTATGGCAATCCTGTAGTCAGTGAGGCTGTACTGGCGACGGCCATTCCAGCCATGCCTATTGTGCTCATGCTTGCTTTGCAGTACCGCATCGCACAGGAGGAGGCAGCATCCTCCGTGTTCCTCAGCGTAATGGGCTCGATCGTCACGATGGGAGTTTTCATCGCCCTAACGCACTAAACAAATGAACTCACCTGCTAGAAACGGAGAATCCAAATCATGACTCAAGTTGAAGCTCTCGCAAAGTATGCCGCCCGCGCTTCCTTCGACGACCTCTCAGCTGAATCACGCAGGCAGTTACCAATCCACATCCTGGACTCGTTGGCTTGCTGCATCGCCGCACTGGGCGCTGCCCCGATCGAGGCTTGTCACGAGCAGGTCGCGGAGTTTGGCGGCAGCAGCCCCTGCACGTTGATCGGCGGCGGGCAGGCGAACCCCATCTACGCAGCGTTCTGGCACACCGCACTCGTACGCTACGTCGATTTTATGGACAACTTCCTGGCTCAAACCGAAACCTGCCATACCGCGGATAATTTCGGCGTAGCACTCACCATCGCCGACTACGTGGGTGGCAGTGGCCGCGATTTGATGCTCGCGGTGGCATTAGGCTACACGGTGCAGTCCCGTTTTGTTGATCACGCCAACTTCATGAGCAGCGGCTTCGACCACACGGCGCAACTGGCCTTCTCGCACAACGCCGCCGCCGGCCGGCTACTCGGCCTGAGCGAGCAGCAGATTGGACATGCCATCGCCATGGCCGCGGTCAGCGATGCATCTTTCGCCGTTGTTCGTGCAAAGCCGCTGTCACAGTGGAAGGGCCTTGCCTCGTCCCAGTCGGCGCTCGGCGCCATGAACACGCTGTTCCTGGCCCGTCGCGGAGTGCAAGGGCCCCTGCAAGTCATTGAGGGCCCCCTGGGCATTGATCACCTCCTGAGGATGAAGATCAACATCGATTGGGACAAACAGGGGTATGAGGGCGTCGTGGAGAGCACCATCAAAAAGTACAACTCTATGATCCACACCCAGTCCGCCGTCCATTGCATGGTCGAACTCACCAGGCAGAACAAACTCGACCCCAACAAGGTTGTCTCGATCGAGGCAGAGGTGTTCCAACTCGCCTTTGACTTCGCGGGTGGCGGTCTCTACGGCATGGACAAAGTCATCCGTACCAAGGAACAGGCGGATCACAGCCTGCCATATCTGCTTGCGGTGGCCCTCCTTGACGGCGACGTGATGCCGGCACAATTCAAACCAGACCGCATCATCAAGCCCGACGTGCAGGCATTGCTGAAGAAGGTCTCGGTCCGGCCGAACCATGAATACACGGAACTATATCCCGGGAAAATGCCCGCTAAGATCACCGTCAGGCTACAGGACGGGAAAGTGATCGAACACGATGTCCAGGACTACCCGGGCCTCGCTTCCCATCCGTTCACATGGGAGGACGCCGTCCAGAAGTTCGACAGGCTCGTTGCTGGTCACATCGACGAGGGACTATCACGTGAGATCAAAGATGCCGTGCATTCGGTGGAAAACATCCAGGTCAGGGACCTGATGAAACTACTCGGCACCGTCACGGCAGGCCACGCGACACTAGCGTCATCGAACGCCGCTGAGAAACCGCAGAAGACAGGTCGCAAAAGACTAAGAAGCGCCGCAGAACTCAACAAAGAAGAAACTGGAGATAGGTATGGTCAATAAATTTGCCGTATTCGCCACGATGTTGTGTGCTGCTGCCTCATCGAGCACACCAAAGTTACAAGCTCAGAACTCTGAAGTGAAGAATATCGTCCTCGTTCACGGTGCCTGGGCGGACGGTTCGGGCTGGAGGGGCGTTTACGTCAACCTTGTCAGGGATGGCTTCAACGTCAGCATCGTGCAGGAGCCGGAGACGTCCTTCGAGGATGACGTGGCTGCCACGAAGCGGATCCTCGCATTGCAAGACGGACCGAGCATCCTTGTCGCGCACAGCTATGGGGGAGCTGTAATCACGGAAGCGGGCACGGATCTATCGGTAGTCGGCTTGGTGTACGTTGCGGCCCACATGCCGGATGCCGGCGAGAAAGAGTCAGACGACGGCAAGCGCTTTCCGAGCGACCTCGCCAAATCGGGCGCGATAAAGAAAACGCCCGACGGTTTCACCTATATCGACCCGGCGCGGTTTCATGAATTATTCGCAGCTGACCTTCCCAGCGACCAGGCCGCATTCATGGCGCGCTCGCAAGTGCTCAACTTTGCGGACAATTTCTCGGCGACGATTACCACGGCTGCCTGGAGAACCAAACCGAGCTGGATGGTAGTGGCGGGAAGCGATCGAACCATCAACCCGGACTTGGAGCGTTGGTATGCCAAGCGGGCCAGGAGCCACACGGTCGAAGTGGCTGGTGCCAGTCATTGCGTCTATGTGTCGCACCCCAAGGAGGTTGCAGATGTAATTGAGAGTGCAGCACGTGCGGTCTCGAAGTAGCTCGGACTCCGCAGGAGTCCCCACACCCGGAGCGACCAAGTGAAACTTCTCGAAATTCAGTCGTCACCACGAGGCGAATCTTCCGATTCGATCACCTTTACCAAATCATTTATCGAGGGATGCAAATCCGACAACACCTCGATAGTTGTGGATACGTTGAACGTCTGGCATGAACGGCTGCCGGAGTTCGATTACGAGGCAATTGGAGCGAAGTACAAAGCAGTGAAGCACGAAACGATGACTGAGGCAGAGTCCAACGTATGGGAGCGTATTCAATCGTTGATCCAACGCTTTCAGGACGCCGATCGAATCGTCTTAGGAACTCCAATGTGGAACTTTGGCCTGCCTTATAAGCTCAAACAATTGATTGATCTCGTAGCGCAGCGAAACTATCTGTTTGCCTACGACGGCAAACAGTCTCTCTTGAACGTGGAAAAGGCAATCGTCGTCTATACACGCGGTTCACGTTTCCTGGAGGGTACTCCTATACCGCCCTCGCGATTCGATCACCAGGCAGCCTATCTGGATTTTTGGTTGCACCTTGTAGGTGTTCGAGATCTGCGGAGCGTGATTGTCGACAACGCGTGGAATCGAGATCGTCAGCAATCAGAAGTGAGCTTGGCGAAGGGCAAAGCGACTCTGGAACAAATGGTTGAGTGGTTTCTTCGGAAAGGGGTTCCCGCATGACACAGTCGCAAGTGGATGTGAGGCGAAAGGAGCAGCAAATGAGTGAGCAGACGCAACAGCAACGGCCGGTCTCCTGGACGACTCGTCGTGATGAGAAAGCGCGACGCATGCAGACAGTCGAACCGTGGTTGAAGGGGCCGGTGTTAGCACGGGAAAAGATCGTTGAAGCCCTTGAGTCGGTCATCGTATCGGGTGACCGAATCGTCATGGAGGGAGACAACCAGAAGCAAGCCGACTTCCTGTCGCGTTCCCTGGTCCAGGTCAGTGCGAAGAAGATTCACGACCTTCACCTCATCATTTCAAGCATCAGCCGGCCCGAGCATCTGACACTCTTTGAGCTCGGCATCGCGAAGAAAGTGGACTTCGCGTTTGCGGGCCCTCAGAGCCTTCGAGTAGCCCAGCTTTTGGAGGATGGCATCCTCGAGATCGGTGCAATTCACACGTATGTCGAGCTTTATGCCCGACTACTCGTTGACCTTGTTCCCAACGTCGTATTGGTGTGCGCCGAACAGGCAGACCAGGAAGGGAACCTGTTTACGGGCCCAAACACTGAAGACACGCCGGTGATTGTGGAGGCCGCAGCCTTTCACGATGCGATTGTCATCGTCCAGGTGAATCAGATCGTTGACAAGCTTCCACGCGTCGATATCCCAGCGTCCTGGGTGGACATTGTTGTAGAAGCGGACAAACCCTTCGCTGTGGAACCGCTATTTACCCGCGACCCTCGCCACATCACCGAACTTCAGATTCTCATCGGCATGATGGTCATTCGTGGTGTCTATGAACGGCATCAGGTCCAGTCGCTCAATCACGGCATCGGCTTCGATACCGCTGCTATCGAACTTTTGCTGCCGACTTATGGGGAGTCGTTGGGACTTCGCGGGAAAATCTGCAAGCACTTCGCACTCAACCCACACCCGACGCTTATACCGGCCATCGAGAGCGGCTGGGTCCAGAGCGTTCATTCATTTGGCAGTGAAGTGGGCATGGACGACTATATTCGCACCAGACCCGATATCTTCTTTAACGGCCGCGACGGAAGTCTCCGCTCCAACCGTGTGTTGTGCCAGGTTGCCGGACAGTACGCGGTCGACGCCTTTATCGGTGCAACCCTGCAGATGGACGGTGATGCCAATTCATCGACCGTAACAACTGGCCGTCTGGCCGGTTTCGGTGGCGCGCCGAACATGGGACATGATCCCCACGGGCGCCGTCATTCGACACCGGCGTGGCTCGACCTCAAAACGGACCCAAGCCCTAACGCACGCGGAAGGAAGCTTGTGGTCCAGACCCTTGAGACGTTCTCCAAAGGTGGAGTTCCTGCCTTCGTCGAAACACTGGATGCGGTAGAAGTCGGAAAGAAGGCTGGCATGCCCATCACGCCGATCATGATCTATGGCGATGATGTCAGCCATGTCGTCACTGAGGAAGGCATCGCTTATTTATATAAAGCCGAGGGGATAGAAGAGCGCCGCCGAGCGCTGGCCGCCGTCGCCGGCATCAGTCCGGTCGGCCTGAAGGCGAAGGCCGACGAGACAAAAGAACTTCGTCGCAAAGGGATCGTTGCTTACCCGGAAGATATCGGCGTGCAGCGGCTTCAGGCACATCGTTCCCTTCTCGCTGCCCGAAGCATGGAAGACCTGGTCGCCTGGTCCGGTGGTCTATATCAACCTCCCGCAAAGTTCAGGAGCTGGTAATGGCAAACATGCTCCCGATTGTGAGACAGGTCGCACCTGTTCGAAGCGTGTTCGCCGCCCGGCAACTCGCGGAGCTGGCACGGCAGGCGCTGGTCGCCGAAGCGGAGCTCACACCGAAGCCGGGCCTGGTGGATCGCAGAGGAGCCGGAGCGCACGCCGATCTTTCGCTGGACCTTATGCGGCGATCTGCGTCGGCGATCGCTCCCTTCTTCGCTGGTATGGGGACCGCTTCGCAATCCATGCCGTTCGGCCGAATGTTGCGCACCAAGGTTGCCGCAATCGGAAGAGCTGCTGAATTCGCGATGCTTCAGGTGACCAATGGAAGCAACGCGCATAAAGGAGCGATCTGGATTCTGGGTCTTCTGGTAACGGCAGCAGGCCAGGGCATCGATCCGAATCCGGAGACGATCGCACAGGATGCCCGCGTTCTGGCACGTCTGCCAGACCGCGCTCAACCTCAACTTGTATCGCACGGCGACATGGTTCGAGCCTGCTATGGAACGACCGGAGCACGCGGGGAAGCCTTCGCCGGCTTTCCTCACGTGATTCAAGTTGGCCTTCCCGCTCTGCGCGCGGCGAGAGATAGCGGCCGCACAGAAACGAATAGTAGATTGTCAGCGCTTCTCAACATAATGGTTCGCCTCGAAGATACCTGCGTTCTCTATCGTGGCGGGACGGAGGGACTGGCAATCGTGCAGAAGGGCGCTTCGGACGTCCTCCTCGCTGGTGGACCCGGAAGTGTCGCCGGAAATCAGGCAATGCTCCGGTTCGATCAGGAGCTCCTTACCAGGAACGTTTCTCCGGGGGGCAGTGCAGATCTTCTGGCCGCCACTCTCTTTCTGGACGCCCTGGAGCGAGGTCAATACGCAGTGGACGAGGACAACAGTCTTTGGGAGGAAGACACCTATGGAAAAAATTGAGTTTGCCTATCCGGCGGCGAATCGTCGCATCACTAAGAAAGCTCATGTTGGAGTCGTAGGCTCTGGCGACATGGAGGTTCTCATGGAACCATCGCCGGGCGAAAGCGCACACGTCTCGATCACAACCAGCGTGGATGGCTTTCGAAGTTCCTGGAAGGCCGTATTCGATCGCTTCTTCTCAAAGTTCGACGGAGCCGTGCGCATCCAGATCAATGATGCTGGCGCAACTCCAGGAAGCGTCATGCTTCGGCTGGAACAGGCAGTGGAGGTGATTAGCCAATGAGCCAGACAAGTATCATTCCGGAATTCGTAAGCCGCCGAAGCTTCATCGAACTTGACGGCCGCAAACGGGCCCAGAGCCTGTTCGATGAGGGCACCTGGAAGGAGCTGGTCGGTCCCTTCGACAGAATCGAGTCTCCCTGGCTGCCTCTGCAGGGCATCGCTCCACAGTCTGACGATGGTTGCATCGTGATCAAGGGTAAGATCGGCGGTATGGCCGCGGTGGCGATCGCTCTTGAAGGAGCCTTTCAGGGAGGCAGTATCGGAGAGGTTTCGGGCGCAAAGATGACCGCAGCCCTTGATCTCGCTACCAAAGACTCCGAGGCTGGCAAAAGGACAGCCGCCATTCTTTTGCTCGAGACCGGTGGCGTTCGTCTGCAGGAAGCCAATCTTGGACTGGCGGCTGTCGCGGAAGTGATCTCGTCCGTCCTCGCCCTGCGTCTGCATGCTCCGGTCATTACCCTGATTGCCGGCACGGTCGGCTGCTTCGGGGGCATGTCCCTTGCCGCCGGAGTATCGAGCTACGTAGTGATGACCCGCGAGGCTCGACTCGGTCTCAATGGACCCGAGGTCATCGAGCAGGAGTCAGGTATCGACGAATTCGATTCCTCCGATCGGGCGCTCATCTGGACCATTCACGGCGGAGAGCAGCGCGTTGGAATGGGCCTGGCCGATGCCCTCGTCGAGGATGACGCCGAAAAGATCAAAGCAACCATTCGTGGATATGTTCAGGCGGATCTTCGCCCCGAATACAGAAGTCAACAGGTAAAGCTCTACCGTGATCGAATCGCTGCCCTGGATACATCTGAGCAGATCGATCCAATGAGCCTGCGCCGGGAATGGAATAACGAAACAACAGGAGGGCTGCGATGAGTGAACACGTTGGTTTGCGTGGAAGGGCATGGTTCGAGGCGCTGACTGGAAGCGATCAACCGCTGTCCGGAGACCCCGGTACCGTTCTCATCTCTGATGCTCAGATCGGCGATGAGACCGCATTGTTCCTGTGTGTCGTACCCAATCCGGCCAGCCGCTTTCCGTGCGTGCGTGATGGTCAGGTGGGCCTCGAGGAAGCGTTCACCCTGGCTCATCACTTGCGTAGAGTGATTGCTGAAGATCGTGAAAAGCCAAAAGCAAAGAAGCGTCCGGTGATCGCGATCGTCGATGTCAAAAGCCAGGCCTACGGGCGCCGCGAGGAGACGGCCGGAATATTCTTCGCTGCGGCCGCGTCGTCTGATGCGTACGCATCGGCGCGGACGGCAGGCCATCCCGTGATTTCGCTTGTCACGGGACAAGCTTTCTCCGGCGGATTTCTCACTCATGGCTACCAGGCGAATCGCATTTTGGCCTTCGATGATTCTGGCATTGTGATTCACGCGATGCACAAGGAGGCGGCAGCAAGAATCACGCGTCGCTCGGTCGCTGAACTTGAAGAGCTTGGGCATGAGATCGCTCCCATGTCGTATGACGTCCGCGACTACGCGAAGCTTGGGCTGCTTCACAAACTGCTTCACGTGGACGACCCTCAGCATCCCACGACCGCCGACATCGAAGCCGTCAAGCACGATCTGATCGATGCCATCCAAGATGCACGCCGCGGCGCGACCGACCTCAGCAACCGGCTTCAGTCCGATGCCGCGAAGCAGACACGCAAAGCCGGCATTGCCGTTCGCGCCGCGCTCGAAGCACAGTGGCAGGACGCATAAGGAGCAGTCGTGACGCAGGTCCTTCTTAATACACTTGTCCCAATATTCGCCGGCCTGCTTCTGGGATATATCGCAGGCCGGCGAGGCATGATGGACAACTTGCATGTCCGCAACCTGATCGTGCTGGTGATGAACTTCGCGATTCCCTGCGCTCTATTTTCAACCATTATCGGATCGTCTCGATCTGACCTGCTGCGACATGTCCCGGCCGCCCTGATGATCACGCTGGTCTTCGGTGCTTTGTACCTGATCAGCTACATCTGGGCGCGCAGAGGATTGAAAATGTCCCTCTCGGATGCTGCCGTTCTGGCTCTAACCATCGGCTTCCCGAATTCGGCCGCAATAGCCCTCCCTTTACTCGGTGGAGTGTACGGTCCCGAATCAACCGTCACGGCTGCATTGTCAATCGTCATCGGATCGATCACGATCTCACCCCTCACCCTGGCTCTCCTCGAAGCCGATAAGCTCTCCGGAGGGAATCGTATTTCAATAAAGCGAGTCTTGCGCAGCTTTCCTCGCGCTCTTACACGCCCAGTTGTCTGGGCTCCGCTGCTGGCTCTGGTTGGGGTCTTCTTCGATATTCATTTCCCATCCTTCCTGACAGGAACGCTCAAGACCCTCGGGAACGCCGCGACGGGTTCCGCACTTATCCTTACAGGGTTAGTTGTTTCCGCGCAGAGCTTCCGGTTCAATGGTGGTGTCGCAACCACCACGCTCCTGAAGTTGGTGGGACAACCCCTGTTCGCCTTATGCACCATGCTGCTACTTCGTATGGATCATAATGATCTGCGGAATATTACTGTGATTAGTGCGATTCCCGATGGCTTCTTTGGTCTGGTGTTCGGGAAAGGATTCGATCACACCCCGGAGATTGCCAGCTCGGGATTGATCGGCACTTATCTCATCGGCTGGGTCACACTGCCACTCTGGATGCTACTGATGGCCACGTCCTTCTGAGGCACCCATGCTTCCGACTGATCAACATTCGCCGCGGGTACACGATCTTCTTCTGCTGCGATCTGGCATTTTAAGTTCTGCAGGTATGGCCACACCAGCGTGGGTGACCTCACACAAGGCCGGCAATCTCTGGGTTGTGGTGCGTCGAGCCGCCGCTCCAGATGGATTCGTACCTGTGGGAATGCGCGGCAGCAACCGGCACGAGCGCTGGGGCGGCTTCGCTGATCTCACCGATGTAAAAGAGAGGCTTCGCCCGTCACAGCTTTCCTTTCACATGGCATTGCGCACCCGCATCGTGCTTCCCGCGCTCGCGGCTCTCTCCTGGCTCGAACGGCAACTGGGCAGATCGGAGCTGGATTGGGGTCCGGTGGGTAGCGTCGGTTTCGAACTCGCAACTGGCCAGCAGGTGGTAACCGCAACCAGCGATCTCGACCTGGCACTGTTCGCCCCGACGCGATTCGCCCGGGATACCGCCCGCGATCTCTGGAGCGGCATGAATGCGGCGCCGGCAAAAGTTGATGTACGTGTGGAGACTCCATACTGTGGATTTTCGCTGGAAGAATACGCGCGAGAGGGGACGGAACGAGTCCTCGTACGGCTGCCTGCGAGCCGTAAACTCGCAGCAGACCCTTGGGCGATTTCTGTCATCGAGGATACGGAATGAAGACTGCTTTGCTCTTCCCCGGCCAGGGGTCGCAGCAACCCCGAATACTCCACGACCTTGTCCCCCACCCCGTAGTGAACGAAACCTTGTCTGAAGTCAGCGCCGTCCTGCGCCTCGATGTACGCACGCTGGATACGCCCGAAGCTCTGCAATCTGACGTCTCGGTTCAATTGGCCATTCTGACGGCAGGCGTCGCCACCGCAAGAGCACTTCAAGAGAGCGGGGTTGCACCATTGGCTGTCGCGGGCCTCTCGGTCGGAGCATTTTCGGCGGCAGTTGCCGCAGATTCGATATCGCTCGCCGATGCAGTGCGGCTAGTACATTCGCGTGCGGAGCAAATGGCACAGATGTATCCGGTTGGATACGGCCTGTCAGCGATCGTTGGGTTCAGCGAAGCCCAGGTCGCGAAGTTAGTCGATGCTGTAAATACGAAAGAGTATCCGGTATTCGTTGGGAATATCAACGCGCCAAGACAGATTGTCATCGCTGGCTCGAATGAGGGAATGGAGCAGGTTCTACAAAAAGCGCGCGCACACGGAGCTCGCAAAGCAGAGCGGTTGGATGTACCGGTTCCTTCCCATTGTCCTTTACTACAGCCTGTCGCCGACTCTCTTCGCAATCAGCTTCAATCGATATCTGTGAAAGATCCGAAGCCGATTTACCTTGCCAACGTAAATGCACGAGCTGTGCGAACCGCTCAAGGAGTTGCCAAAGATCTCGCCAACAACGTAGCTCACGGGGTTCGATGGCACGATGCAACTACAGTTGCATGTGAGCTTGGTTGCGAGCTATTCCTCGAAGTTCCACCCGGACACGCTCTGAGTGACCTGACCCGAGAGAACTTGCCAGGGGTTCAGGCTCATGCGATCACTCCCGGAACATTCGATAGACTCTTGAATCTTGCGAGAAACTAAGGATTGACACTTGCCGCAAAGCTCGACATCTAACGGACCAGCCTTGCGGCGTCGAATTCAGAGGTATACCGTGTGCAGATGCTCAGATAATGCCAAGGGACAAATGTTATCGTGGGTGGCCAGGCCCTTCGCCCGTTTGTGAACGATAACCTCCTTTGCCGATAAGAAGCGCTGTTCTTCGTTCCTGAAGGAATTGGTTTCGAGTTGGTTGTCACCAATCGATACCCTCGCTACGATCTGCAAGCACCCAACTATGGAGGCGGTTGAAGGAGCCGCCTCCTATGTTCCACAAAAAGCAGCCCTGCAAGTCTGCGAGTCGCTCTGCGTGCCTCACGATTCCTGAACACATTCCTAGACGAGCATGCTCGACACTTTGCCGTCAGCACATTCCCGCAGGAGCTATAAACACGCCATCGAAAAGTTCATTGGCTGGTATTGCTCTGAGCCTAGACTAGGATTTAATCGCTCGCTCGTCGTGCGATACTGCTCGTTCCTTGAGAATCTTTCTCTTTCAACCGCTACGATCAATCTTCATCTTTCCGCGATTCGTCGCCTGGCCGACGAGGGCTGCAGAGAGCGGGTGGTTGAGCCCCGAATTGGCAACTGGAATCCGACGGGTTAAGGGAGTCAGGCAGCTTGGCCGTAGGATCGGCGACTGGCTGACGGGCGAAGAAGCGCAGAGGCTATTGAATGAGGCAATTCGAAGCACCCTGTTAGGAAGGAGAGATGCAGCAGTGCTGAGCCTGCTGCTCGGCTGTGGATCATTTGCAGTTGCGGAAAACCACTGGGTCGTCGTCGACTTGGCTGGGAAGGGCGGACGACTGAGAACCGTACCTGTGCCGGCTTGGTGCAAGGTTCTCGTAGATCTCTGGCTCCGTGATTCAGGAGTGACTGGAGGCAGGATCCTCAGACGAATTCTGAAGAATCGGACACGGCAGGATGCCGGAGTCACCCCCGATGTAGTTTGGTATGCCATGAAACGATCCGCCAGGCTTGTGGGCATTGATCACCTGGCCCCCAACGACCTTCCTCGCAGTCGCGCCCGTCTCTGTCATGACGCTGGACGCGAACTCGAACAGATTCAGTTCCTCCTTGGTCACGCGTCGGAGCAAACGACGGCACGCTATATCGGATGCGAGCAGAAGCTCAGTTGATTGCGGCCCGTGCGACCTTCTCGGCCGTCGCTGCCTGACCGATGTCCCCGTCGACGAGCGCGAGGTTGGGTGACGGCGCGAAGCCAGCCCTGGAAACGCTGCGCGAGGTTGCGACGACGTTATAGCCGCGATCCAGAAAAGCGTGGACAATGGCCGCTCCGATGCCTTGCGAGGCGCCGGTTACGATGACTGTCTTCTTGCTTGCCATACCGACCTCCTGTTGCTTTCTGGCGGAATCCCGGCGAATCCTACCCTTTGCGCGTTTTAACCGGGAACTACTGAACATCGAGGTCACGTTCCACCTGAACGGACTCTTGCAAGGCGTGTAAGGATTCGTAAAACTTTGCGCATCAAGAAGGGTCAGTTTTGGCGTCCTGCCATTCCCGCGTAGTGGGAGCTACCAGCAGGACACGGCCGAGTTGAGCGCCGCAGATGTTCTTCGATAGCTAAACTTTTTTGGTCCAAGTCTCATAGAAGGTGAAATCAGAAGCTAAGGCGGATTGAATGTCGTGAAGCGAGCGGGGCAGCCAGCGTACGTCCCTGGTTCGCTTGGGACTGGTGTTCTTCTCATGGACAATCGCAACGTAAAACGTATGATTAGGCAAAGGCAGAATGGATGATTCCCGCAGACTCCATACGAACCTGGTGTCCTCGCCCTCATTGACATTTGGGAACTGGTGCTGACGCCAAAGGTCCCTGTGGTAGCAAAGTGTATTGCCGGCCAACCAGCGTCGCTGGCATTCAGGATAAGCATAGAACCAAGCTCGCTGATTTGCCGGGTCAAAGTAGAGAAGGCTAGAGAGGCCGCAAACGGAGTTACCGACGGCTTCAGAAAGTGCCTCCACCTGGTATGAGAGGCGCCAACTGGCAATCCAATCATCATCGTCCCAGTGTGCGATTATCTTGCCTCGAGCGTGTTCGCAGGCGATGTTCCGCTTGGCGCCGACGGTCTGACGTCCGGGCAACCGCACGTAATGAATGCGCGCATCCTGCGGGATAAGGTCGGCGACCGGGTCCGCTCCGTCATCAACAACAACGAGTTCGCGGTTCGGATAGTCCTGGCTGAGAAAGTAACGAATGGACTGCGGAACAAAGACGCGCCGGTCCGCGGTAGGCATAATGCAGCTGACCAATGGCTGCTCGCGCAAATTGGTCGCGGGAGCACCAGGCGGCAACCCACGGGGGGGATTCGAAGAATGAGCGGCGTAGAAAGCAAGGTCTTCCGGAGTTAACTTCGGTTCGGGCGCGACACTCCACCCATGAGGATCGAGATACTGGCCGCACTCGAAATGCCATGCATTGCTGGAATGACGCAAATAGATGAAAGCCGCGTTGTTCTGAAGACGCCTCAGCCGCCTGCCGCGCTGTATCGCGCGGCGAAGGAAGCCAGCGTCTTCAGCTAGAGAAACATCTGGATAGCGCGCGAATTCATCCCAGCACATTCGCTTGTACACGAGTGTTCCGCCGTGAACGTCCTCGACAAAAAGCCGCCGATGCAAGGCGGCGGAACATTGCCAGAACCTCCAGCGGGGAAGGTCGAAAAATATGCCCGCCCGCAAAGCCGTGATCTCGGCGCTGCCTGACAGCAACGTCGCAAGCTGCGTGCTGAGGCGTTCCGGCGCGTACCAGTCATCATCGTCCCAATGGGCGATGAAGTCACCGCGAGCAAGCTGGCATCCCCGGTTCCGTTTGGCGCCGATACTCGATAGGCCCGGGAGCTTGACGTAACGGATTCGGTCGTCGGTGCCGATCCGAGCGGAGAGGTCGACTGGGCCGTCGTCCAGGATGATGAGCTCGCGATGAGGGTAGTCCTGGCGCTGGAAGTAGCGGATCGACTGAAGAACAAAGTCCGGGCGATCGCGAGTCACCATGATGCAGCTCACAAGAGGTTGCGTTGCGTTGACCTGGACGGGAGAGACACATGCCGCGGGTGTGTTCACAGGCGCCGAAATTGGCAGACGGACCTGAACCAATTCCGCAGGCGCGAAGTGTTCACACGCGTCTCCTCGGCAGTGAGGTTCGTAGTCGGGCCGCGAGCCGGTGAGGTGTAAAGCACAAAATTTGTCCTGATATCTCTGCCTGCTCGATTGAAATCCTCTGGCCTCTTCTCGCGCTCGCCTCGCTGTGAATGGAGGCCTATAGATGTAGGAGGAGCAGGCCCAGACGCCGCGAAACCCCGCGCGGTGGGCGCGAATGTTGTAGTCCATCTCCCAGCACGGACCGAGGCCGTACGCTTCGTCGGCGGCGCCAATCTTCTCGATGACTTCGCGTTTGACCGCGTAGCAGAAATCGGCCAGGCTATGGAGCGGCTCAAGCGTACGGCTAGCGGAACCGAACCGCTGAACCGCCATGCGGGCAGTCTGGGCGATTGCCTGAGGAGTTCCAGCCGCGCCGGGAAAAGCGGCCTGCTCATTCCACGACCGGTTGGTGGAGGGCCCGGCCAGGCCGTTATGCGGGTCTGACTCCAGAGCTGCAAGAATGGCGTCGAGCCATCCGGGAGCGACCATGCAGCCTGCTTCGAGGAAGACAAAGACGTCGTCCTGACTGGATGTAACAAGGCGATTGAAACAGGCCGCCGATCCTGCCGGAGTATTCAAGCCTGCCCAGGGGAGGTCAAATTGGGCAGTCAACCTGCGGGTCGCCTGATCAAGTAGTCCGTCTTGCAAAAGCATCCAGTGATAATCGCCACTCGTGTTGGCGCGCAACGAGGAAAGCGTGCTCCTCAGGCGCTCAGAGCCTTCATCGAAATATATGCCGATCGCTATCCGTGTCATGACTGTACAAACGGAGTTCATTGTCGCCACTGCTCCCTACAGAAACTCGTTCGTGCCATGCCATGCGAATGGATGGTCGAGATGAAGACAGAACATGCCCGGTACCTGCTCGGGTCGGATGCCTCGTGATTTGCAGATGTCGATAAAGTGCATGTCACCGTGTGCGTAGTGACTGAAAGTTTCCGGATAGCGGAGGCGATCGAACAAGCTGCGATGCACGATCTGGGTATAGCCCCAGGGCTCATTCTCGGGCGAGCGAACGCTTGGACTGCCGGACAGAGCGTCGAAGCCGGCAAGGCTGTCAATGCGGCCGGAAAGCACTTCGTCTGTGCGGTCAGCCGTCATGTGGCGGCGCTGCCCGTACAGTAAGCGTTCAGGACTGTTTTTAACGTGGCCGAGAGCCTGGGTAACGGCAGTCGCGGGGAAGACGCAGTCGGCATCGGTGAACCAGATCCATTCGCCACGACAAAATGGAATCGCACTGTTGATCATTGCGCCCTTGTTCGCGCTCAGATGGGAAGGTACAGATACTTCACAAATGCGCACCTCCGGGTAGCTAAGCGCGACGCAACGCAAGTGTTCGTGCGTACCGTCAGGGCTACAGGGATTGACGATAAGAACCTCGTGCGCTCCGCTCGGGCTATCCTGATGGCACCAGTTCCGAAGGGCGATGCGCAGCCGTTGCAGGAAACGGTTGCAGGTGATTATGACGGACATCCGGCAGGATTCCTGGAAGACATGAAAGGCCAAATCCTGGAAAACAACATCTTGCGGCTGGCACGCTTTTACGGCAAGCGTGTGGTTGAGAATGTCATCGATACAGCTGACGGCGGAATTCCACCATACAGGCTCGACAACCCGTCCGTCCACCCGGAACCGCCAACTGCTTGCGCGGGCGTCCACCTCGAGCTGCAGGCGCGTGGGCCGCGGGCCAACGGCTGTCAGGAAATCACGGAACGGGCCGAAACTGAGCCCTGCAGCCTGAGCGGAGCCTTGAACGGTTATGGCCACAACAAACCTTTCTAATCGGCGCAACATTGAAGAGTCACAAGGGCTCCAGAGCAGGCTGTACCACTCCCCTCGGCCGCTTCTTAGTCGAAGTCCGTCGTTTTTCCACGACCAGTTTCCCGAGTCTGCATTGAGCCATTGGGCCTGGGCTGCGAAGTCGCCGTTGAGGGCATAAGACCAATCCTCAAACAGACGATGGACGTCGCTCGCGACGTGTTCATGCTCGGGCATGATCGCCTCCGAGCAATCGATTTTCGATGACCGCAAGACCGAGTCTCGAATCTTGCGGCTCGCCTGCCTCAGCCGTCCATAGCCGCACCACGCCGTAGCCGGAGGATTGAATGCGTTCGAGCGCGCCTTCTACTGACCCTTCGGCGCAGCGGGCGTCATGCACCAGGATCAGTCCGCCCTGGCATACAAGATGACGCGCGAGGTCGAATTCAGCCCATACATGTTCGGCGGTGTGAATGGAATCCAGAAGGGCCGCTTCATACGATTCGCCATGATCGAGCGCTGCCGCCATACCCTCCAGGGACCCGATGGCGCGCGCTTCGAGACAGCTGCGCATCGGGTCAGGCAAGGCCCCCCAAAGCTCATTGCGCTCCGGCGATGAGCAGGGATCCAGACTGACCACCTTCGCTCCTGGACGGTGCGCCACTGCGGAGGCCAGGCACGCGCCAGAAACGCCGCGGGCAGTGCCGGTCTCAAGGACGCGAACGCATCCGTTCGAGCGAATAAGATAGTGGAGCAGTGCGAGCAGCGGCATGGCCGTGTCGGCTACACGGGCAGTCTGACCGCCGTGAATGCCGTAGAAGCTCCAGGCCATGGCTTTCAAGCCGTGAATTCCGATCCAGGCTCGCAGGACGCTCAGAAAAGAAGCGTACAGATCCGGATGCGAAGGCCCTTCGAGGGGATCGGGCACGCGGGCATAGCGGCCACGCCATTCGCAGTACTTGTGGCGGCCATCCCCGTTGAAGTGCAGTACGCGGACTTGCTTGCCGTTCCACTCCGCCCGTGGCCGCCCCCCCGTTTGATAAATCTGAACCTCACGCCGGTTCACCTGAAGGTTGTAGACCGAGCTCAGTTCAACACCGCAGCCAGTCCGGGCGAGCGCAGCATTGAATAGAAATTGATTCCTTAGACTGAAATCCGAGAGGCTATCCATCCAGTTGCGTAGTTCTGTCATGGAGCGAAGAGACGAATCGAGAGCCAGCATCGCCGCGCGGCTACCCGCGAAGAGTCCATCATTCACAACAAATGGATAACTAAGAATGCTTTTGTCCATCAGCGTGCCTGCTTCCTCAGGGATACCGCGGTAAAGAGACCGAAAGGCCTCTCCGAGATCTTGAAACGGGTAGGTATTTTGTTCGCGGCAGACCAGGACAGCGTTGTCCGGGCAAGCGTCGAGCGTTGCAAACACAGGACGCAGATCGCCAAGGACAAGCGTGTCTGCGTCAAGGCAGAGAAACTGGTCCGCATCGACGATGCGAGCCACCGAGTAAAGCACAGATTTCACCGAGGTGCCTACAGGGACGCGAGGGTTGATCTGAATCAACTGTGCGCGGTATTTGGCGGTGACAGGGGCAATAGAGGACGAGTCTCCGGCCACAAAGACAAGCACGAGCGCATCCGGACAGTCGCCATTTGCGGCAAGCGAGCCGAGCATGTCATCCAGGAAGGATTCGAAACCGGGCGACGCGACGGTAGCGATGCAGCGTTCGGCTCTGGGCATGCGGGCCGGGAGCAGAATGTCGGCGCGCTCCAGGCAATCGGTTCGAGACGGTGCAGCCGTGTCCCTGCCTACAGGGAATAGCCTTGGATCCAGCCAGACGGAGTGGCAGAAATTTTGCTGCCCGGTGCTGACAGCGAGTTCCAGAATGTGAGCGGATTCGACGTCCGCCGATACTGGTCGAGGCGCTTCGCCCGCGATGACGCCGAGCGCGGCGACCACCAGGCGTCCGTCGGCCCGCACTGTGAAATCCGCGCTTGAGATGCCTGGTGCGACATCGTCATTCAAGGCAACGAAAGATTCGAAGGTGCGAAACCGGCTCTCGATCTTGAAGAGCGCTCGTGCCGGGGCGTGCATGCTGAGTGCATGGGGGTACGCGCTGCCTTGCACCTGCACCGATTTGTTTTCGTATCCCAACGCCCCTCGCATGCCGAGTTGCCCGTAACCAACGCGGCTGTCGAGCGGCGGGAACGAATCGAGGTGGATATGTTCTTCAAGCATCGGATTCATAGGTTCCAGTGATCCCGTCGGGTGCCGAAATCCAGCAGGGCATGCCGTCAAATGTCTGCCGTGTGGTTCTGGGCGAAGATGGGTCAGAGCAGCGGACCAAACCGGTTCCGAAACCCATCGCCGGTCAGCCTCTACCAGCGGGAGGGCCAGGAGCAACTGATCACTTTCGTAAAGGCCGGTCAAGCATCGAGACTTCCTCCGGGCACGATTGTCAAGGGTGCCAACTCCTTTGATTACACAGTCCGCGTCTACTCATTTGGTTTCCCTGAAGACTTCCCGAATGCATCTCACCTTTAAGCTCTCGGAAGCTTTGCGGGGAATCACTGATTGAGCTCCTTTGTAAGTCCCTCTCCAATTTTTGCATTCGTCTTTTTGTCGACGGCGGTCATCGTAATGCTTTTTGCAAAATCCCTCATTGGTACAGCCAGCTTGTCGTCATAGGTAACCGTCGTTGTGTATTTAATCTGGTTTGTTTTTGGTACCTTTCCCCCCGCAGCATTCTTGCGGATTCCTAGTGCCTCCAATGCATAGCGCTCCACTCGGAAGTACATCAGCTTGTTCATGGATTCAGATGTGGGAGTGAGGTTGAATACCTTGCCGGGGCCGTGTAATTCTCGATGAAGCAGATGGGCCCGGCGACTGCCAAGCGGTGATCGTTTCCCTGCCGCTTGGTCTGCGTACCCAGGAGGATCCTCCGTCGGTGCTGATCCGTCCTCGCCCTTCTTAGTCAGCGGGTCGGCCGTAACCGCCGTGGCACGGCCCCTGCTGTCGAGCGGGCCCCAGAGGATGACCGAATCCGGCACCGGACCATCGGTCCCCACTTTTTTCCAGATGGTTTCAACAAGCTCAGAGATTTCCGTGTAAAGAGTTTCCTTCTTGGCATTTTCCTTCGGGGTGGCTGGACCTTTCCCTGACTTAGCTACCTTTAACGCATTCCATTGATTGTGCTTTGTGCCCAGGATGGCGATTTGTGTCCCCACATCTTTTATCGAATTCTCTCTTGCTTTTTTTTGTGCAAACATTATGAACTCGTCGATCCCTCGCGCCTCACTGCGAATCACAATTGCATAGTCATCCCCGGATTCTGTCGCTTCGACCGTATGCTCTTCCGAGTCAGCGGTAAATTTTTTCTTCGGGAAAAAGAGGCCGGCTACTTTTCCTGCAACCTTCTTCGCGCCGCCCACAATGCCCCGGCCGAGAGAAGCAGCCTTGTTGATGACCCAGTCAATGGCCTTATTAATAGGGGCACGGATGTCATCGATGATTTTCTTCGCCGCGTCGGCGATACCGTCGATATCCAACAAGCCGGCCAGAAAACCAATGATCACCGGAATCGTCTTGACCAGGGTGTTCTCGACCGCCGCTGCAGCCTTGCTGATGTTGCCACCCGCAATATCAACTATCGAATCGATGATCGCGTTCAACAGGTCGATAATCTGCTTCCCGTGTTCAACGAAGAACATGATGATCTTGTAGATTGCCTTGCAGGCCTTGATGAAGGCGGAAACCGGAGTAAGAAGCTCGAGGATGAACTCGATACCCGCTTTGATAACGGTCTCGAATACGTATGTCTTGATATTGTCGAAAGCCTTACTAACCAGATTGTTGATTTCACCTTTAATAAACTCCATGACCCCGGCACCCTTGGTGATGTAATCCCACAAGCCTTCAGGGCCCCCGTTTATCAGCGTCATGAAGACTTCAGCGCCAGTCTCGAGGGCGTGTACTGTCTTCTCACCGAGAATGTCCACCGCTCTGCTGCGGATATTGGCCTTGGTCAATCCAAGAACCTGCAGGACCAGGCCAACGATCCCCGATATATCGAAGTTTTTGGGCAACTCGATACCCGCATTTCCGACCGCTCCGAACAGCCAGGTCATAACCCCTTCGATAAGGTGCCGGGGAAGATTCTTGATGAAATTTGAAAAGCCCAGCTTGCCGGCATCTACCAGATACTCGAGGAACCTTATGGGGTGGGCGATGATCAACCCAATCGCGTCTGCCGCGCGCGACAATACATCCAGCAGTAGATCCTTCAGATTGCTTATTGTCTGGATAACCCCCTTGATCGCCCCGGTGGCTTTGTCCACCAGCCCCTTGTCCTCTTCCTTCATTTCTTCAATGCGCGCGTTCATTTGTTGCAGGTTGTCGTTATACTTCTTAGCGAGCGAATCGATCAGTTCAACTTCCTTGTCGGTGATGGTTTTTTCGAGAGAGTCGAAGTTCTGTTGAATTCCTCGGGCTGCCTTCTTCCCAGTGGCCTGCCATTGCGGTTGGAGAGATGCGACGAATACGTCGATCGCCTTCTTGCCTGCCGTGATTAGGTTTTGCGCATCGGTGAGGCCGATCACAATAACGTCTGCGATCTTGTTGAGGAGATTCCTCATGTTGTCTTGATATTCTTTGAGCCGTTTCTTGTAAAAATCATTTACCTCAGGTGGCATGCCCTTAAATTTGTCTCTCCACCAGTGATATTTGCCGCGGAGAAGGCCGCTATATCGCTTTTCTTTGTAAGCGGCCACATCAGCCTCGACGTCCTCTTGAAAAGTCGACTGATGAACTTCGGCGATAACGTTGAACATGCGGTTGACATCTATATCCAGTTTTTTGAGACGAGCTTCGACGCCGATCTTCGTCGACGTATAGAGCCCTTCTACTGTGCCGTAGATCTGATCGCGCTGCTTTTCTTCCTCCGTTTGCGCGCTGGTCTGATGGTCTATCACCTCGCCGAATCTGTTCTTTCGTATGTCGTGCATGCCGAGCACGTGTTTGGTTGCGAGCTGCTGCGATTCGTTCTGAGCGGAGCGGAGCAACGCCGACTCCTGCGCGCGATACACGGGAGGCGCAGCAGCGGCCTCCTGTTCAACATCTTTCTTCTCCTCGAGCGCGCCCTGGAAATCCGGCTCATTCGAGTTCTGAAGTTGTTCTTCGGTGACGTTTGAGTCCGCCATCAGGTGCTCTATTTCACTGGGTCCTGCCTGAAGAGAAGTTTCCTCATCCGTCGCGGCCTTGGGCGCCGCGCCTGCCGCAGTAATTTGGGGAACTGCGCCAATATTCGGCGGCTTTAATTTTAGGGGAGTCTGCCGATCGATACCCTCAGTACTCGGAGGGTACTTGCTGAGTTCGTTCGGAAGTTGACCTTGCGATTCCGCCTTTCCTTGCCGGACTCCGGAATTGAGATCCTGCTTGACGCTATCCAGATTATTGTTCTTATCAAAATCCGCAACGTCGCCGAGAGACTTGGGCGCCGCAACGTTTATCTTGTCGAACAGCTTATTGACAAAGTCTTCCCGGTTAAAAGGTTGTTGCTTTTGCTGGTCGTCCACGACTTTGTGGATGTCGTCTGCTTTCCTTTCCGCGGCTCGACCGGGAATTTCGTTCTTGCTGTCGACAGCGGCATGGGCCGCGTTAACTTTTGAAGACACAGGCGCATCCGGCTTTTTCTGGCGCGCTGCGAGTTCCTTGATGTGGCCTAGAACAGTGAGAAATGCGGGATCCGAAGTGGGCGACTTCGCTCCGGGCTTCTGATCCACTGCCGGTAATGAGCTTTCAACGGCCGCGGTGTTCTCCGCGCTCGCGGCATGCGAGGCCGCCTCGGATTTCTCGCTGGCGGCTTTGCCTGCAGAGGCGCTTCCGGCAACCTTCGCAGCGGGTGCCGGAGAAGAAGTCTTTTTTGCAGAGAGCACTGCAGCATCTGTAGATATAGAAGCCGTGGAACCGCCAGCGCTGTTCGCAGGTGTAATTGAAAGCTCTTTCCTTGGCACTGTGGACGAGACCGATGCAGCGGCGCCCTGCTGCACGACGTGGGTTGCTTCATGCGCCACGAGGTTGGTGTTGTCCTGGGACTCGCCGCGGCCAAGCCAGATGTCTCCCTTGTGTGTGAAGGCTCTGGCATTCAAGGCTGCGGCGGCCTCATGGGCGGCCGGACCCTCATGGATGCGTACTCCGCTGAAATCCGCGCTCATGCGAGATTCAAGTTTCTGCCGCACATCCGGCCGTAGAGCCTCTCCACTGTCTTTGGTCGCGATCGCATGGCTGGCAGCGGCATCCAGGTCGCCAGCCGCTTTGCGGCTGACAGATTCATCGGATCCCGACTCACCATGGAGCTTGCAATAGACAGACGCAGTGCCGGAAGGCCGTTCCATGTGCTCCGTGGAGCAGGAACAGCAACGCTGCACCGTGGTGTCGCTCGTGGCGTCCTGTGTCGGAGCCATCTGCACTGTGGCTGGCGAGCTGTCCGGCTTGTTCTCACTTGCTTCCGCATGCGGAAAAGGGGGAACGTTGACAATGGTCGCGGTTTGCGGACCTCCCTTTTGAGTAAGCTGCCCGTTCTCGGGCACCAACTCATACCAATTAGTAGTCAGGCTGGTTGCGAGCCTTCCTTCAGCCGGGCTTACCCCTTCCGGCACGCTCGCGGACGAAGGATAGTTGACGTGGACCTCGTAATGCACCATCCGCTTGCTGTCTTCCGTGACAATATCCTGTAACTGTGATTCCACTCTTGCGGAGTGGAGCTTATTGGCGCCGTATGTTAACGGCGTAATGTTTTCGAGCGCTCTGCCGCTTCCACCTAGTTTGTTATTCAGCAGATGTCCCTTGATATACAGTCGCTTGCCTTCTCGCTTCTTTATGATTTCCGCCCAGATCGGCGGGAAGTTATCTGCCTGGCTTGGTGGGCTGCCCTTGCCCAAATTGTCGGACGCCAGAGGGTGAGCGGTCATCATCGAACCGCCGCGGTCATCTGTCGGACCGAAGACGATCTTGGTCTCGAACTTTTGTCCGAGCGACGGGATCATCGGGTAGATTCTGGCGATCAGGTCGGCGACAGCATTGAATTTCTCGATCTTTACTTTGCCCTGTTTCTCCAGCTCTTTTTGTCGCGCCTCGTCGTCATTCTCCGTGGGAGATTCGACCTTTACGCCCTTGTAGGCCTCATAGGCGGCTTGGAGCTTGCCAGGCTCAGCCTCAGCGGGAGCTTCCTTGTTCGCCAGCTCGATGAACTGCTCAATGGTCATCGACTTGCTGTAGATCAAGATTTCATAGTCGTCGCCGGATTTTTTGGCATCAATGGTATGTTCTTCCGAACCAACCGTGAATTCTCTTCGTGGAAAAATGAGGCCGGCAATCTTGCCCGCGATTTTTTTGGCGAAGCCAGCGATCTTTTTGCCGATCTCAATAGCCTTGTCGACGAGCCAGTCCAAGGCCGCCTCGACTGTTGTTTGGATTTGGAGGACGATCTCGTGAACCTTGGGTGCGGGATCGACGCCAATCCATTCTGCGAAGAAGGCCAGAACGGCGGGTATGGTTCGAGCGATGGCGTTCTCGATCCAGTTCGCTGCCGAGGCTATGTTCCCCGCGATGAGGTTCTGGATTGAATTCAGCACGGCATCGACCATCTCAAGAATCTGGTTGATTTTGTTTACGAGGAAGGTAATACCTTTGTAGATAGTCTGAATTGCCTCGATCACAGCACCGACCGGGGCAAACATCTTGGCAAGCTTGGCGATGCCGGCTTCAACCAAATCCGTCGTTATCCACTTCGTAATTCCGCCGATGACGGTGCTCCAAAGACTTGTCATCCGACTCTTGATTTCTTTCCAGATCCCCCCGATTCCATCCCTCATCAGGGCTTTGATCCATTTCCACGCTTCTTCGAGAACTCGCACCGCCTTTGCGCCAATTGCCTTTTCGGCTTTGGCGCGGAGCTTGGTCTCGCTGATTCCGAGCACTTCCAGGACGAGCCCCATGATGCTCTCTAAGGAGAGATCTTTGATCGGTTTGACGCCGAGATCCCGGAGCGGAATGACCAGCCAGTTCACCAAGCCAACTGCCAGATGGGTCCAGATGTTGCTGACGAACTGTTTCATCCCCAGAACGACAGCGTCGCCGAGGTGCCTCAGGAATTCCACGGGATGCATGATGATGTCGTCGAGCGAGTCTGCGGCCTTAGCCAGAACCCTGAGCATGAGGTCCACATTGACGCCCGCGGCCTCGAGGACGTAGCGGATGACCATGATCACGGCCCCGCCCAGGTCTCCGGTAACAAAGACCTTGGTCAGGAAGTCCATCACGAGGTTCTGGATTTTGGACCAGATTTCCGGAATCTTCAGGAAGGTGCTGATGATGGGGATGGCGCTGAGGATGTTGTCGATGATGAAGTCCTTGATCGGATCGCGGATACAGGCGGGAAGGACATTCCAGATGGGGATGAGTCCGGGAAGTTCCTTGACGACGTTGGTGATCACCGAAACGATCTTCTTGAGGACGTTGAGCACCGGCTCGATGAAATCGGCCAGCTTTGCCACGCCGTTCCCAATCAAGTTGAAGAGGCCCATGACCCCGCTCTGCACCCAGTCAGAGAGGCTCGTGATCTTGTCCTGGACCCACTGAATCGCGCCGGACAGTCTTCCGAGGATCTCGTTGCTGCGCAGACTCGCAAAAAATCCGGTGACAGTCTGGGCGATGCCTCCGATCTGGCCGGAGACCCAGGTTCCCGCGCTGACGATCTTGTCACGGAGACTGACGATCGCCTTTTTGACGGCCGGCAAGATCTGGGAACGGAGCGCATCCTGATTCTCCGTGACGCCCTTGGGCTTGCGCATGCTGGTGGCCATCTGACTCGCGTGATGCAGCCACTCATGCACGGTTTTGCGCAGGTTGAGGATTTCATCCAAGGGCAGGATGGTCTTGATCTTGTCGATCAGGGACTTCATCGGGCCGATCACCGGCTGGAGTTTATCCTTGAACCAGTCCCAGGCCTCGCCGAGCTTTCCCTGCACCCACTGCAGCAAGCCGTTTTGACCCTCAGGCCCCTCCCCGATGCCGAGTTCATCTTTCAGCCACTTCCAGGCAGCGGCGGCTGTGTCACGGATGGGTTTGGTTCCATCCCAGATCTTTTGCCCCAGGGCCTTTATTTCATTCCACTGCTCCACAGCCACTTCAGTGAGGAAGTCGACCACAGGAGCGCCGAACTTCTTCCAGAGGTTACTGAAGAAATCGCCGATGGGAGCAAAGAAGTCCTTAATCTTCTCCCATGCTTCTCCGGCCATCTCCGAGAGAATGTCGCCCAGCTTGGTTATCGCATCGAACAAGGGCTTGCAGTCGCCGTGGCCGAGAGCGGTTATGACTTCATGCGCGGTTTTGAGAAGTTTGGCGTATGTCGTGGTGAGCTTGGGAATGAAACCGTCGCCGCTGCTGAGGCCTCCGAAGATGCTATCGAATGCTGCACTCACCTTGTCGTGCAGATAACCGACGATACCTTTCTGGCGGATTTCCTGAATAACGTCGATGATCCAGGCAGGCGCGACTTCCTTCACAACCCTCCAGAAGATATCCGCGCCGGCGGAAATGACCTTGCCCGCAGCGTCCACGACTCGACCGCCGGTCGCGTCCCAGACCGCGCCAGCCACGCCGGTGATTTTGTCCCATACGTTCCGCCGCACTACGGGCTGTTCGTCCTCATCGTGTTTCGGAGCATTGGCGGAGCGTGGCGCAGCCGCGCCCTGCTGCACGACGTGGGTCGCTTCATGCGCCACGAGGTTGGTGTTGTCCTGGGACTCGCCACGGCCAAGCCAGATGTCTCCCTTGTGTGTGAAGGCTCTGGCATTCAAGGCTGCTGCGGCCTCATGGGCGGCCGGACCCTCGTGGACGCGTACTCCGCTGAAATCCGCGCCCATGCGAGATTCAAGCTTCTGCCGCACATCCGGTCGTAGGGCCTCTCCACTGTCTTTGGTCGCGATCGCATGACTGGCAGCGGCATCCAGGTCGACAGCCGCTTTGCGGCTGACCGATTCATCGGATCCCGACTCACTATGGAACTTGCAATACACAGACGCAGTGCCGGAAGGCCGTTCCATGTGCTCGGTGCAGCAGGAACAGCAACGCTGCATCGTGGTGTCGCTCGTGGCGTCCTGTGTCGGAGCCATCTGCACTGTGGCTGGCGAGCTGTCCGGCTTGTTCTCACTTGCTTCCGCGCGATGCACGCTGGTGTCCGCGGATTTGTCGTCTGTCTGAGCACGTTGGACCGCGGCTGGCGAGCTGTCCGGCTTGTTCTCGCTTGCTTCCGCGCGATGCACGCTGGCGTCCGCGGATTTGTCGTCTGTCTGGGCACGTTGGACCGTGGCCGGCGAACTGTCCGGCTTGTTCTCGCTTGCTTCCGCGCGCTGCACGCTGGCGTCCGCCCCCTCCATCTGAGGTTCGGCGGTCTTGCGTTGTATTAACTGCAGACGTGAGATTGTGGGCTGGGCATTCGATGAGCCGCTGGAAACCTGATCGGCGACGCGGTTGGCTTCGTGCTCAGCCGAATCGCCGGGCGCACCCACTTTGACGCGCCGCTGAACTCCCGTGAGCGAAAAAGGAGAGACGATTCGACCGGGCGCTGTCGCCTGCGGTGCCGGCGCCTTTGTCGCGGGAGCTGCGCCGTCGGTGGCGCGTTGCACAGCTCCTTTGTGGCTCTTTCGCTGGAGGGCGGCGTAGCTCAGGTGAGTCCTCCTAGAAATGCGGCGAGGGTCTTTTCGTTCCGCGCATTTGCGACTGCTGAGGTGTCAATGAAACTTGCGCCCGCCTTGCGGTGCTCAGCCTGGATCGCGCCTCGTAAGTGCGGCAGGCGCACACAGAGATCGCCATCGGAGAGCGCGGATAGAGTTGCGTTCACGCAGACATTACGAATCTGGCCGCCGGTTAACTTGTGCCGTATAGCAATCTCTTCGAGGACATCGCTCTCCAGCGCGTGACCAGAAGGCAAATGGACCTGCCATAGACGCCAGCGTTCAGAAGCGTCAGGCAGATGAAACTTGACCACGGAGTCCATGCGGCGGCGAAAAGCGGAATCGATGGCGTCGCCGGCGTTTGTGGTTATCAGCACGATGCCGGTGTATTGTTCAAGCCGCTGCAGGAGGTAGTTGGTTTCGAGGTTGGCATAGCGGTCATTGGAGGATTTCACCTCGGTGCGCCGCGTCATAAGCGAATCGCCCTCATCGAGCAGCAGGATGATGTTGAGATCCTCCGCACGGCTGAGAACCCGGCTGAGGTTTTTTTCCGTTTCACCGATGTACTTGTTGATCACGGCCGCGAGATCAACCCGATAAAGGTCCAGACCGAGCTCGGAAGCGAGAACACGCGCTGCGAGAGTCTTTCCCGTGCCGCTTGGTCCTTCAAAGAGGGCGCGTACGCCGCGGTTCATTCCTCCGGGCATGCTGTTTTCAAATGTGGAGGCAAGCTGTTCCCGATGGCAGCACCGTCCCTCGAGTATCTGAAGCTCGCGGCTGGTTGTGCCCTTCACAACGAGCTGCGACCAGAAAACTTGTCCGTCCACGCGAGTGGCCAGCGTATCCAGCACGTGGCGATTCATCGCGCGCGCAGCCCAGCGAACATCAGATATCGTAATTGTTTGGCGGCGCTCCATTGCAGCGTAGTCGGTCGCCAGCCGCGCGCACTGGCGAATGTACCTTGCGGGCAGGCAAAAGCTCGCTGCGATCTGCGAAAGGTCAGGGGAAGAGCACCTATCTGACGAGTTGCTGCTCAGCGCCCGCTCCCATAGCTTCAGCCGGTCGGGAGGCGATTGAAGGTCCAAATGAATGGTGACTGCATGCGCGGCATCCTGTCCTCCAATGCCGCCTTCCCGCCCGATCATCGCCGTAATCGGCCCGCTGTAACCCCCGAGCTTCGGAAGCTCAAAGATCTCACTGGGACCCGCCTCGACTAAAAAGGCGGGAATAGAATGCGTAAGTGTGCACAGGGGGCCGATCAACCGCCAACGCTCGTCGTTCAGATTCGATGCCGTGGAGCACTCGATTTCCATGACTCCGCGCCCCAGTTCCCGGGCGATAGCTCCGATCGCTCCAAGACGGTCGGTCCCAGGCATACCTCGGACAACGACTGTGCGCACCCGGCCGGCACCGGCCAGACCCGTCAATTCACGAAGCTGATCTCGCAACTTCTCGTCGATCAGCAGTTCGGCCGCCGATTCAAGCGATTGCGCGGGATAGTAGCGGACTCTTTCCAGCGGCGCCTCAGCGCATTCTCCGCGAACCGCATTCCACAACGCAGTGGGCACGCGCAAAGTCCATTCGGATCGCGGGGAATCGCGGTTCACCACCTGGATGAAGCCGCTTTCTACAAGCGGCCGAACGAAGGACCACGCCTCGGGCGCCTCCTCGCTCTCAAGGACTTGCTGAATGAAGCCCAGCGAGACCCGGCGCTCTCCGTTAGGATCCTGCAGAGAAGCAAACAGCGCGTTGAACTCCGCCTGTTCCTCCACCATTCCGGCGAAAATGAATGCCAGCATTCCTATATAAGGCATGTTTAGAGAGTCGCGCATGGCAGCTAAGGGGAGCGGCCCAGGAAGCTCCTTTTCCCATGCGGAGATTTGATCGCGCAGCCATTCAACAGATTGATCCCAGTCGATGTCTTCGGGAAGCCGGTTGCGAATTTGACCGAAGTATGACGACAGGAAGGGATACTGGTTAAGCACCGCATCCAAAGGCCGATCGGCATCAGCGGCGCGGCATCGCAAATAATAGATCAGCTGAAAAACGGCCGCATAGAACAACAATCCGAGGTGGCCACGGGCATGGTGGGGCACATCCGGGAATGCGGAACGCGTTTCACTCACAACCGAAGCCCTCCTGGATCATCCTGGATGAAGTGAAACGCAATGATGCGGCCCAGCTCTGGCACCCAGCCAGGATTGGCATCGAGACCAGCGAGGCGCGCCGGAACACTAATTTGCTGCATTCCCATCACCAGGTCGATATGTGTTCGGGTGATGTAGAGGGTTCCATCTCGCAATAGGATCTCCTGCAAGTTTGCGTTGGGGAGGGCTTGGCGTAGACGCCAGCGCGCAAAAGGCAAAAGGAAGTGAAGGAAGCGGCGGAGCTCTGGAGGTAGAGGGAAATTCAACGTGCGTACTTTTGCGGCGCTGCGCAAAGTGCGCTGCCGCCGGTCCAATCGAGTGAACCTGGAAGCGCCGGAGTCGTGCGGTAAGGTCCGATCTTGCGAATCGAGAGTGAGAAATCCTTCGGGATGCCAGACCTCTACCCGGCTGGAGCGGAAGCGAACGTATTGCATCGAGGAGTCGAGATCGCGGAGCCAGGACTCCGGCGCCTCATAGATTCTCTGTGGTTGGAAGCACACTCCCAGATGAGTGCCTGGCTCACGGCCATCCAACTTTGCCAGCACTCCCCAGATTGGGTCGTCGCAGACAGCGGTAAAGGTCTGGTCAAGAAGGCAGCGCGCGAGCAACTCCAGCAGGGCCCAGCCACCAAGACCGCAGTCAAAACTCATCAAGTCGCACCGGCGCAGGAGATGGATGAGATAAAGGACCCCTCCCACGCCGGTGTGCCAGCCATTTTCAAGTTGCAGTGATTGCTGAAGAGTGTCCTCGACAGTTGAACCGGGAAGCATGGGGGCATCAGTCGGAACGGGCGCGGCGTCTGGTGGAGCATCCAGCGCAGACATCGGGACCGGTGCGTTCTGCTTACGCAAGGGAGGTTCTGCGCGAAGCGGTTCGTCAGGAGAATCAAAAACAATGGGTTGCGACGGCGCAGCTTCCGCGTTGACTGAAGGGGTTTTGCGGACCTCAATTCGCGTTCGGACCTGGGATGGCGCCGCATCTGTGCCGGCAGAGCGATTCTCCCGCTCCAGTTCCATTGCCAGCCAGGAACGCAACCGGAGGTGAAAGGCCACGCTCGATGCCAGTTGCGGAGCGCGATGCAAAAGCAGCGATATGCCGAGCAGGCAGCGTTGAGCCAGTCCAAGTCCAATCGGGATCGAACCTGTTCCAATGTATGGCTCCCACGGAGGCTTGACAGTGCGGCCCGCGTAGTCTGGCCAAGCTTCCCGTTCAGCCGACATTTGGGCCGCCGCCTCAGCATTGGAGTCGTCGGCCGGTAAGCCTGGCTGTTCGTAGTCGTTGGCAGGAATGGTTGTAGCAAAAATCCCCAGGTCGGGCGTGGTTTCTGACTCGGCCCTCGGCTGCGGCCTCGTCCACGCTCGGGCTGGGCCTTCGGTTGGGGATTTCGACTGCAGCATGGCCCTCTCGCTTGCCGCGACAAGTGTCGACTCCGGCATCGCGTAGGCGCGCGCGACAGCGCGCATCACTCTCCAGGCCTCGGCTGGAGTGCGCCGCTCGAGGACCTGGACCGCGCGCCCCTGTTCGTGCAGCAACCGCAAAGCGGATGGCACGTAGATCGCATGTTCGATCCAAGCTTCGACCCAAGCGCCTGATGACTGCAAAGAAAAGTGCCGCTGGATTGATTTCCACCACCATGAGGTCCGATCGGCCGCCGCGGGATCGAGCGCCAGCCAGGCGAGCAGCTCGCCATCGTCGGCGAATAAGACCGCCTCGACGGACGACGTCAGACCGCCCAGCGCGGGGCGTGCAGCTCCGCGGTACAGCGTTCCGAGCTGAGACCGCGCCGCGAGTTCCCACTCCGTACTGGCACGCGGGTCGGGACCAAAAACTCTGGTGATGCCGCCCGGCAGCGGATCGCCCATTGCGCGCACCAGGAGCACGGCCGACGGCGGCATAGCCGCTGGCAGCAAAGAGAGCGGCGCAAGCAGATGCGACAGGCGTAGGCGTGCGACCGACGCCTCCACCTGCGCCCGCCGCAACCTGACGTGTTCCAGAGTGGTCTGATCCATCAGGCCCATGATGTTGCTCCGAGGAGCTAGGTAGCCACGATCCCCACTGTTAGTCCCCCGTACGGCTGTCCCTGCCCGTTTACTTGCGAAAGATGGTAAATGTACGCATCTCCGGGAGTCGCGCCGGAGAGATCGGCAGTGAAGTCGAATTTCGAAAACACGCCCGGGGCGATCACAACACGCCCAGAGGTCCCGCCTGCTTTTTTGCACTTGGCTTCCAGGTCCTCAATAAACTCCATGACCTCCTTTGAAATCCACTCCAGGATTTTCTCGAGCAGGGATTCGTGAGGGCTCTTGAAGGCACTCAGATCCAGCCCTACGCTCCGCAAGGGAGTGGTGGCGATTTGCTTATAGGCAGGAATTCGCTGTAAGGCGGGGAGCACGGCGGCCAGTACCGTGGGATTGGGATTGATGTCAGGCACGGCTTGGATTGCAACTAACTCTGGCTCGCGGAGCACATTGCCGTTGCCGATTTGAAATTTGATCATGTGGCCTTCAGCAGCTTCAACCGTACAATTACGTTGCGCGTAATGTAAGTCGCCTGCTGGGAATGCGTTAACGGCATAGCCTTGAAGAGCGGACTCTGCAAGACTGTTGGGGTAGACACGTGCTATCAGGCACTCGTGACCGGGTGTGACTGGGGTCCCCCCTAAAGGTGGATTAGCAGGATCCCAGCCGGGCGGTGGTGGTGAAGTAGGGAAGGGAAAGACATTTGGGCTCGCGATATCTCCTGACGCGAGGATGTTGGTTGCGGTCGAATTCAAGGCGAGTTGACCCGTGACCAATGTTGTGAGGAAAGCTCCCCCGGGATCCAACGACATCGATGGGCCCTGATTGCTGATGAAGAGATCGAACACCACCTGCGAATCTTTCTGAGGTAAGGCACAAGGGCTGGTCTCCGAGCCTTGCCAACTGAGGTTCAAGGTAGTGAAGTTTACAGCTCCGGCGTCAACAACTCCCGGGTCGGACGTTGTCGTCATAATGAGATTGGGACTAAGCCAATACGGGGATGGCTTATCTGCCAGGGTTGGGCCGTCAATGTAAAGGCATCCGTTCGGATCCGCGCCTGTTGGACCTGATATTTCGAGATCAATACTCATGTTCTATTTCCTCTCTGGATTGGTTATGAACTTGTCGCGTACACGACCTGGAAGGCATAGATCGAGACTGCTCCTGCCGCGGTGCCGATGGCAGAAACATTAGTCTCGATGACGTATTTGAACTGGGAGTTCTGGACGGTTTGCATGGTTGTGAGTGCACTCGCGGTGAGCCCTGAAATCTGGGGGTTGGGGGTTCCTGAGAGGCTGAATGGATTGCCTCCTGTGCTCAGATCGATCTGAATTAGGGTGGTT